>Ga0209675_1000336_pt1 | contig 40977 bp, 41 predicted proteins | sample AraplaCol_mLB_r2_2_FD_184280 | JGI IMG/M metagenome (GOLD analysis project Ga0209675, IMG submission 184280) | Arabidopsis root microbial communities from North Carolina, USA - plate scrape MF_Col_mLB_r2 (SPAdes) (version 3) | ecosystem: Host-associated > Plants > Roots > Endosphere | place...
GGCGGCGGATGCGCTGGCGGCACGCGCACCCGACTTCATCGCCCGCATGGCGGCCGAGATCGGCGCCACCGCCGGCTGGGCCGGGTTCAACGTGCATCTGGCTGCTGGCATGCTGCGCGAGGCGGCCTCGATGACCACGCAGATCGGCGGCGAAGTGATCCCGTCCGACAAGCCGGGCTGCATTGCCATGGCAACGCGCCAGGCGGTTGGCGTGGTGCTGGGTATCGCGCCGTGGAACGCCCCGGTGATCCTCGGCACGCGCGCGCTGGCGATGCCGCTGGCCTGCGGCAATACGGTGGTGCTGAAGGCGTCCGAACTCTGCCCCGGCACCCATCGTCTGATCGCCGAGGCGCTGATCGATGCCGGCCTGCCGCCGGGCGTGGTGAATGTGGTCACCAACGCGCCGGCCGATGCCGCTAAGGTGGTCGAAGCGCTGATCGCGCATCCCGCCGTGCGCCGCGTCAACTTCACCGGCTCCACGAAAGTCGGCCGCATCATCGCCGAGACGGCGGCACGGTATCTGAAACCCGTGCTGCTGGAGCTGGGCGGCAAGGCGCCGATGCTGGTGCTGGAGGATGCCGATCTGGATGAGGCGGTGAAGGCCGCCGCCTTCGGCGCCTTCATGAACCAGGGCCAGATCTGCATGTCGACCGAGCGTCTGGTGGTCGATGACAAGATCGCCGACGATTTCGTGAAGAAATTCGCCGCCAAGGCGAACACGCTGGTGGCCGGCGATCCGCACAAGGGCAACACGCCGCTCGGCGCCGTGGTCAGCCGCGAGGCAGTCAAGCGCGTGCAGGACCTGATCAAGGACGCGACGTCGAAGGGTGCCAAGATGGTGGCCGGCGGCCGTGCCGAGGGTGCCATCATGGACGCCACCGTGCTGGATCATGTGACGCCCGAGATGGAGATTTACAGCGAAGAATCCTTCGGTCCCGTCGTCTGTGTGGTGCGCGCCAAGGGCGAGGAGGCGGCGATCCAGATCGCCAACGATACCGAATACGGCCTCTCGGCCGCCGTCTTCAGTCGCGACATCGCCCGCGCCATGGGGGTGGCCAAACGCATCCAGAGCGGCATCTGCCACGTGAACGGTCCCACCGTGCATGACGAGGCGCAGATGCCCTTCGGTGGCGTGAAGGCGTCTGGCTATGGCCGTTTCGGCGGCAAGGCCGGCATCGAGGAGTTCACCGACCTGCGCTGGATCACCATCGAGACCCAGCCCGGGCATTTCCCGATTTAAGGGCGCATTCCATGGGCATTCTGGACGGCAAGACCTGCATCGTTACTGGCGCGGCCGGCAGCATCGGCCTGGCCGCGGCCGCCGATTTCCTGCGCGAAGGTGCGCGCGTCATGCTGGTCGACCGCGAGACGGCAGCACTCAAGGCCGCGGTCGCCACGCTGAACGTGCCGGCCGACCGCGTGGGCATCTGCGCCGCCGATGTGGCCGACAGCTTGGCGACGCAGGCCTATATCGCCGCCACGGTGCAGCGTTTCGGCAAGATCGACGTGCTGTTCAGCAATGCCGGCGTCAGCGGCGTGATCCGGCCGGTCACCGAGTATCCGGACGAGGTCTTTGACCAGGTGATGGCGGTGAATGTGCGCGCCACATTTCTCGCCTGCAAATACGGTCTGTCGCAGATGAACGATGGCGGCAGCATCATCGTTACCTCCAGCGTGGTGGGCGTGACCAGCGATCCTGGCATCTGCGCCTATGCCACCTCGAAACATGCCGTGATCGGCCTGGTGCGGACCGTGGCGAAAGAAGCGGCCGCACGCCGCATCCGCGTCAACGTGATCGCGCCCGGCCCGATCGACAACGATTTTCAGAAGAACGTGGAAGACGGCCTGACCCAGGCGATCGGCCGTGATGCGACCAAACTGCTCGATAGCATCATTCCGCTCGGCCGCCATGGCCAAGCGGCCGAAATCGGCCGCGCCGTGCTGTTCCTGGCCTCCGACCAGAGCAGCTTCACCACCGGCAGCGTCTTGATGGCCGATGGAGGCATGCACATCTAGTTCTGACGACCAGCCCAGAAAAATAACGGAGGACGCCCCGTGCCTGAACTTGCCACCACCGAATTCTGGAAAGACCTCAAGCCGATCGCCAAGGTGTTCCAGCCCGACGCGCTGCCGGAAGTCTACATGCAGAATGCGCCGACCGATGACGAGCGCCTGTATGTGCCGTTCACCGATACGGTCTCGTCGCGCCCGCTGTGGATTTCGCCGTCGCAGAACAAATGGTGCGACATCCTGATGGCGAAGGCGGCGGGCCTGGTGAACCGGCACTACCACCCGCACGAGGTCTTCGCCTATACGATCTCGGGCAAGTGGGGCTATCTCGAGCATGACTGGACCGCCACGGCGGGCGATTTCGTCTACGAGACGCCGGGCGAGGGCCATACGCTGGTCGCTTATGAGCACAAGGACCCGATGAAGGTGTTCTTCACCGTGACCGGGCCGCTGATCTGGCTGGACGAGAACGGCGAATCTGCCGGCTATTTCGATGTGCACAATTACATCGAGCTCTGCCGCAACCATTACGAAAAGGTCGGCATCGGATCGGCCTATGTGGACACGCTGTTCCGCTGAAGCGGAGGACCGGGCTGCCAGGGCAGTCCGGTCCCGGTGTCTGCCGGCCCGTCCTGTCATATAGGCCTCCGAATACTCCCGTTGTCATGGCAGCGGCGGTGGTGACGTTCACCGCTGGCGTGCGTTGCCACAGCGATCCGTGGATGAACCTTGGCAGCCGTCTGCCGGATATTCTAGATTTCGCGCGCTTCGGCCGGTTGGCCTGAAGAGCGGTTCTGGACTGGCACGGACGACAGAGCATGGGGATGACAGCCGACAAGATCCTGGCCAATCCGGCACTGGCCCAGGCCGTGCGCCGGCAGGCCGAGGTGATGGCGCAGGTGCATGCGACAGCGCCGCGGGTCGCTTCCATCTTTGCCACGCAGCAGCGCTGGCTGATGGCCCATGTTGGTGCCGCGCACTATTTTCAGAGCCTGTCCAATGGCGGCGAGCCGGGCCTGCTGCTGCAGACCTTTCTGGAACTTGTCTTCCAGCACGGTCTGGCGAGTCGGAACACGGCCAGTGCATTTTTCAGCGAGATGTTGAAATACGGGACGCTCCGCTATGTCGACGGCACGGAGGGGCGTCGCTCACGGCCGGCTGAACCCGGACCTGCCGCGCTGGAATCCCTGCGGCTCTGGCACGCATTGCATCTCAGTACGCTGGATGCCCTGGATGGTGGCCGGCGCGCTGGGCTCTTCATGGGCGACCCGCATGTCCTGATGCCCCGCATCCAGCCGCTGATCTCGGCCGGGCTACTGGCGGCGGCCGTGGTGCGCGACCCGACCCCGACCTTCTCGCTGTTCACCTGGGTGAATGAGGGCGGCATCCTGATGGACCGGCTGTTCGCCGGCCTGGATCTGGCGGCCGCCACGCCGACGCGGATTCCGGTCGATGTCACCTCGGTGGCCAGCCTCGCCGCCGGGCTCAGCCTGTCGCGGCCGCATACCGGACGCGTTCTCGGCGCCGCCGAGAAGATGGGTAGCCTGGGCTGGACCGGCACGCGCGGCCATTCGCGGCTCTGGGTCTCGCCGGACTTCCAGACGGAATATCATATCGCGCAGGCCGCCAAGCTGGCGATCATCGATGCGGCTTTCGAGGCCAGCTGCGGCGACATGGGCGGCGTCATGGAATATGCCGCGACCGCGTGATCGGATCGCAACGGCCGAATTCGTACGTTCCTGTCCATTCTGATCCTGGAAACTCCACTTGAGGGAGTGCGGGCTGGCCTGCATCCGGCGAATCCCGGAGGATGGCGGACGCAGATGGTGCGAAAGGGTGGCGGGGATGATCGACAAGGCGGTGGCGATCCTTCGGTATTTTATGGCGGCGGTGCCATTCCGCCTGGTGCCGGCCTTCATCACGACCCTGGTGCTGATCGGCCTGCTGCTGGTGCCGGTGCCGCAAGGGCTTACACCCCAGGCCTGGCAGTTGGCCGCGATCTTCGTCACCACCATCGTGGCCATCATCCTGAAGGTCATGCCGATCGGCGTCATGGCGCTGATGGCCATCGTCATCGTGTCCCTGGCGGAGGTCACCTCCAATACGTCCAAGGGTGCTATCGCCGATGCGCTGGGCAGCTTCTCCAGTCCGCTGATCTGGCTGATCGTGGTTGCCATCCTGATTTCGCGCGGGATCAAGAAGACGGGGTTGGGCAATCGGATAGGCATGCTGTTCATCACGCTGCTGGGCAGGCGCACGATCGGGGTCGGCTACGGTCTGGCGATCTGCGAACTGGTGCTGGCACCGTTCACGCCGAGCAACACCGCGCGCGGTGGTGGCATCGTGCATCCGATCATGAAGTCTATTGCCACGGCTTTTGACTCTGATCCGGCGAAAGGCACGCAGGGCAAGGTCGGCACCTATCTCGCGCTGGTGAACTACCATGCCAATCCCATCACCTCGGTGATGTTCCTGACCGCGACAGCACCCAATCCGCTGGTGGTGGATTATGTGGCGCGCGCCACCAACCAGACTTTCCATCTGAGCTGGATGACATGGGCGCTGTGCATGCTGCTGCCCGGTCTGCTGTGCCTGGCGCTCATGCCGCTGGTGATCTACCTGCTGTCGCCGCCGGAGCTGAAGGCAACGCCCAATGCCGTGGACTATGCGCGCGGCGAAATGGCCCGGATGGGGCCGCTGTCCGGCAGGGAACGCGTGATGCTGGCGACCTTTGCCCTCATGCTGCTGTTATGGGCGAATGTTCCGGCCATGGTGTTCGGTCCGGGCCTGATGCTCGATCCCACCGTCGTCGCCTTCGTCGGCCTGTTCGTGCTGATCATCACCGGAACCATAGACTGGGACGACGTGCTCACCGAGAAGAGCGCCTGGGACACACTGGTCTGGTTCGGCGCGCTGGTCATGCTGGCCGAGCAGCTGAACGAGCTGGGCGTGATTGCCTGGTTCTCCGCCGGCATGAAGGACGCGATCGTGGCCAGCGGCATGGGATGGCTGCCGGCCGCCGCTGTGCTCGTGCTCGCCTTCGTCTTCTCCCATTACCTGTTTGCCAGCACAACGGCGCATATCAGCGCGATGATGCTGGCGTTTCTCACGGTCGGCACGCAGCTCATACCGGCGGAATACACCATCCCGTTCATGCTGATGATGACCGCGGGCTCCGGCATCATGATGACCCTGACACACTATGCGACCGGCACCTCGCCGATCATTTTCGGCAGCGGCTATGTCACCATGGGCGACTGGTGGAAGGTCGGCGCCGTGATGTGCGTCGTGGAGCTGCTGGTTTTCGCCACGGTCGGCACGATCTGGTGGAAACTGCTCGGTTTCTGGTGAAACATGGATGCCGTCGCGCAACAGCGCGGAGCAGGGCTGGCATCCTGGGATGTGGAAGATGGCGGATAGGGTGACTTGTCCGCCGTATCTCCAGCTTTCCCCAGTCGTCTCGAGCCTTATCAAGCCTTTATTTCAACAAGGAAATTTTGTGCGAGCGGTTCTTCAGCTTTCTCTGGAACCCTCCCCAAATCTCGCTCATAGTCATGGGGTGATTTGTGGGAAAATGTAATGCGGACGATCGCCCGGCTGACCGCTTTGAAGGTCGCGAAGACTGAAAAACCAGGTCTCTATCCTGACGGGGCTGGACTGTACTTGCTAGTTAGCCCTGGAGGGACCAAGTCCTGGATCTTTCGCTATATGCTGGCCGGACGCGCCCGGGAGATGGGGCTTGGCCCACTTCATACTGTCAGCCTAGCAGAAGCACGTTTGCATGCGCTGGAGTGCCGAAAGCAGAAATTAGACGGAATAGATCCAATTGATGCGCGCAAACAAGCGCGTGCCGAGCTTATGGAGAAATCCGTATCGGCGAAAACTTTCAAGCAATGTGCTGACTCTTATATTTCTGCTCATAAAGACGGCTGGAAAAACGAAAAGCACGCTCATCAGTGGGTGCGCACACTAGAAGCATACGCCTGGCCAAAAATCCGGGACAAGGCAATTCAGTCGATCACCACATCTGATGTAATTGATATTCTAGAGCCGATCTGGAAATCAAAGACAGAGACCGCATCGCGCTTACGCGGTCGGATTGAATCTGTCTTGGATTGGGCTACAGCCCGAGGATACAGGAAAGGTGAAAACCCAGCGCGGTGGCGTGGGCACCTTGAGAATTTGCTTCCCAAGCGATCTAGGGTGAAGAAGGTAAAGCATTTTGCAGCTTTGCCGTATGTGCGGATGGCTGACTTCTTTGCGGAGCTTGATGCTCAGAAGGGAGTGTCCAGTTGGGCTCTGGAATTCCTAATTTTAACTGCGTCGCGAACGAGTGAGGTTGTTGCGGCTCGTTGGGATGAGGTGGATTTTCAAAGCAAGATTTGGATCATTCCAGGTGAACGCATGAAGGCTGGACGAGAGCATCGAGTGCCGCTCTCTCTCACTGCAATTGATATTTTGAAGCGAGTTAGGAAGGCGCAGAAAACGGGTGGACTGAAGGAATCCCAATACATCTTTGTCGGAGATAGGCCAAACAGTCATCTTTCAAATATGGCGCTACTTAAGTTGCTTCAGCGGATGGGGCAAACAGACCTGACCGTGCATGGCTTCCGGTCGACCTTTAGGGATTGGGCAGCTGAAAAAACTCATCACGCACGCGAGGTCGCTGAAATGGCATTGGCGCATACAGTGGGAGATAAGGTTGAGGCGGCATATCGCCGGGGCGATTTGTTTGAAAAGCGGCGCGCAATAATGGACGATTGGGCCGATTATTGTTTAGGGGGTACGATAAGCCATGAAAGCCGTAAAGCAGAAATCAAAGGATGAGGTGATCGGGGCTTCGGTCGCTGTGTTTGGCGGCGATAGGAGTAAAATGTCTCCTCTGATTGCTCTCCTTATATATGGAGATAGTGATGCGCTGGCTGACTTGCAGGCGGTTAGCGAAAAGGGCTTGAGCGTCGAAACTTCGACTCGCGACGGAATTGATCGACCAAAATTGTGGAAATTTCTCAAAAAGAGTCTCGGTCAGAAGGAGGAGCGGCTCGAAAGAGGTGTTCTCGTATCTCGCTTCCAGACCCGTGGTTTAGCTGGGTTGCTCCGTGAAGCTGCAGACCCCCTGTACCAGCTTTTAGCTGGAGAAACGTTGGTAGCAACGGGGATTAAAAGTGGTCAGCATAGACGGAGTATGATTCCAGCTAAGGACTGGGTGGAGCTCACATTAGACGTGGGCGCCGGCACGGCTGGAGTGAATTCTAGTGCCCGATATCGCGATGTAGAAATTCGACATCCGGATTTCCGTCTCCCTGGCAAATCGCCAAAGCGAGGGCCTAACACTAGTCTTGTTGACGCTGCTGTCGCCGTCATATTGGAGAGACGGCGCTCACTCCCCGATTTAAATAAAGCAACGCAAGTATGCCGCTTCATCTTCGATGAGGTTAAGCAACGAGCAGGGCGCGAGTATGAATTCGACTCCCTTACGACTAAGTATTCGGAAATAAAGAGAAAATTGGACCTGGTAAAGAAATAAACAATTGGAAAACTGTTGTGATTTTTGTTGAAGATTAGATCGCTTAAGCCCTTGGGCCATGACGCCCAAGGCACCCTCTACTAGCCCTTTCGATCCGGCGAAGTTCGATCCCGCTGACCTGGATAGCGTGATCGCCCTTGTGATTGCGATTCTCGGTAAAGAGAATCTGGCTCGTGGTCCCAGTGAGTTCGCGGAAGCTATTAACTCTAGCTCTGCCACCATCTACCGAAAGCTTGCGGACGGTAGTCTGCGCGCAAAGCTACTCGATTCCAAACCGCTGATCCCATTTTGGGAGCAAGTGCGTTTCATCGCATCACTTCCAGATTGGACGCCTCTTTCCCAGCGCCCACAGAAGAAGCGAGACGGCAATGCTGTTGCCGCTAAGCCGGAGCTGTCCTGATGCTCCGCGCCGCCAATTTCCCATGTCTATGGTGCTCGACGTTCAAAGACCGGATGAAGATTCGGCCGCCATAGATAAGCGTCCTACGCGACTTCTGGAATTGCTCTGCTGAGCAGAGTTTGGCAATAAATTTTATTATAGGAAGTAAGATGAAACACGCAAAACAGACTGACCGTTTCCCGGTCAGCCAGACTGAAGATGTCACCCTTAAGCAGTGGTCCATGACCAAGGTTGAGGCGGGCGACTGGAAGCAGACGTTCGATGAGCTACAAGATGCAACGGGATCGGCAGAACGTGCCGAGGTGAAGCATCGTGCCAAAATTGCGCGCCGTATCGGGTTGTACTTGAAGGTCGCAGGGCAGCTGAATCACTCAGTTGAAGCCATGGAGGAGTTCCATGGTAAGTGCAAAAAGGCCGGGGTCAGACTTTACAGCACGACATCTATATTCACGGCTATCTCCCGGTATCGCGACGGAAAGGATCGCGCTAGTGCGTATCTCGACGGGATTGCCTGCCGATATGTGATTTTGCGCAATCTCTCTCCTTCAGCCGTTGAAGAGCAGATCGCTAGTGGGCAGCTCACAATCTCGAAGATGGTCAGCGAATTTAAGAAGGAGTATCAGGGGAGTGTTCCTGGTCGAACGGACTCCTTGCTGACACTGGAGCAGAAAACCATGGATGAATCATCTTCCTTGACGCCGGAGGTAGGTCTCAAGATCGAGGCTGGACATCTTTTGGTTCGACTCGAACTTTCCCCGCGACGTGAGGCTCGCCTCCGTCGATACCACGATCAAGGGCGGCCCGACATCTACATGACCGTCGATCTATCCGATCCGGAAGCACCGACGATCTGCAAACTCAAGGCCGCTTCTGCGGTGGTGGCTGATGAGCGGTGTCCAATTCGTCGCCGCCATCTGCCTGAAGTGAAGTGGCCGGCACTAAGGCGGCGTCCGGCTGCCCAGGAAGGGAAGCGCCGGCCGAGCCGCGGTTGATCCCTGTTTCAGCCCCGGCAGCTAAACCCTGCCGGGGCTTCTTCTATGGACGACGTCAAAAAAATCGACATCGTCCATAGTAGTTCACTGCCGGAATGGTGTTTCCCAGCAGAGTTTCCATCTATTCACAGTGGCGAGTATCCTTAGCATCGCAAAAGTACTTACCGGCACTGCTATACTGTCTGAGCTCGTGTCCCATTTGCCGCATTGGCGGGATGGCATCAGTGCAGCAGCTCGCGTTATGTGGCGAGCATAATTCTAATTAGTTTACAAAACGGTGGATCAGATGAAGCGGGCGCCCGCTAGGCCGCCTCGGAACGCATCCTTGGTGATGTACCGCATCACTCGATCCGGCTCGCCATGTATCCGCTGCACGTCAATATTTCCAGCGCGCGCAATCTCGAGCCAATGACCTCCGAATATGCGACTGGCCTTTTCATCATGAACAGATCTGAGTTTTTCTGACGGCCGGGCCAGAACATGGCCGTGTATATTGGTGTCGACATTCTCCAGAAACACCACTCCGCGCCACCGGTCTTGGCGTTTGGCCCATCGGGGGCCGCAGACTTCGCGGTTTACGCGGTTGAACAAATGTTGGATGTCTTGAAATGCGCCGTCGATGGATCGTCCGCGGTTAAAGACCGGTGTGAGCAGGTAGTCGAAATCTTCGTATTTCCAGAGATCAACTAGGAAACTCACCCACGCCTCGCGTGTTGAGAGTGGGATGATTTCATTCCCGTTGTAAGTGTAATGATTGACGCGAAATGAGTAGTCTGTCGGCATAGTCGCCTCCGTCGGCTGTTTGACTCTCTTTACAGCCTTGGGCGAACAGGTGAGCGCTGGGTCCATTCAGTAGATAAGTGTCATTTTGCACGGAGTAATCTCAGGGCGCCTTATCAGAAGGGCGTCTTTTCCTGATGGACGGGGTGGGTTCGCCGGCCCATTCGAGTTGCCAGATGTCGCCCTGCCTCACATTCTGGACAAGATGCGGGTGGAAGGCGACAAGGCAGGTGCCGCCTGGATGGCGGACAGAGGGGTAGAGCAGGCCATTACCACCTTGGGCAATGATTTGCGCCGCGAGCGCCTGACCCGCCCGGTAGCCTAAAGCGGGATTTGGGTTCAAGCAGTCCTGGTGCTCAGTCGAGTTGCGCAGGTCGTGGAATGGGCCGATGAAGCCGGCGAACAACTCGGTGTAATCGGTTTTATTTTCAAAGCGGCCGATGTTGCGGAGTTCACGGGTGAGGTGGAAGGCGACTTCGGCCAAGGACGTCTCAACGTCAAAAGCGCTGTACCAGGCACCCCGGTGCTCTGAATTAAACCGGTTGCCGCCGGGCCGCGTATGAGCGAAGGCGGCGTTAATGTAGGTCCGGTAGGTCCGGCTGAAGATCAGGTCCTCCCGGCGAAGCTCGGGCATCCCGGTCGTTTCAGCGATCAGTCGGTCATTGGTGACGCTTTCGAGCTCGGCCAGGTCGCTGAGGTCGCCATGGGTCGAAACGAGTGCGCTAAGGGCTGGCTCTTTCAGGCGGCCGCTTGGGATTAAGCGGACGGTATTGGGTTCGGCGATGTCAGTGACGGGTAACGTCAAAGACCGCCCCTCAGGGAATCGACATGCTGTCGGACCCGGACCATGGCCGGGATGCCACCGCGGATCATCAGATCGAGCGGGGCCTGACCGCCGAAGACAGCGCCCTGGTTTGGCAGGCGCACCCATTCATCTGCCAGGGGCTCTGAGAAGATCAGGCGCAGGCCCTTGAAGATGCCGACCAGCAAGCTGATCCGCATGAGCTGGTCCTGGGCCAGTGCCTCATCAGACTCCCGCTTCTTCAGCCGGAACCAGCTCCGCTCAGAAATGTCGCCAAGCAGGGCCGAAGCCTCGCTGGCGCCTAGGCGCCACAGGTCAGCTAGTGCCACGACACCGCGGATAGCGGCCGGCGTGAGACGTAGACGTTCGGCGGGATCGCCTAGGTTGGGCAGGCGGCCGGGGTTGTCGGATGGGATGTTGGGGTCTAGCTGCATGTTCTGCCTCTTGTCACTTAAAATAGTGACATATGGCATTATTTAACAGCCCATAGATTCAGGAACTTATGCCATTAAACTGTCAAAAATAGGTTATTAAACCTATAAAATAGAACAATATGTCACCCGACGACCAGTGGCGGTGTATGGGCTCTGATCTCAGTCGCGACGTAAGACTCGGTGAGATGGAGGTAGTAGCGTTCGCAAATCTCGGTGTTGCGATGACCGAGATTCTTCGCCACGACAGCAATCGGTGTGCCGGCCAAGACGAGCATGGACGCATAGGTATGCCGGAAGGCATGGAAAGTCACATGGGGTAGGCCTGCCATCTGACAGGGGACTTTGAGGCGGTAGGCGGGATCTGGTGCGCGCCAGGCATGACCATCGGCACGATGGAAGATCAGGTCTTTCGGCTTCAGGTTCTCAGTCTTGGTCCTGAAGAAGGCCGCACCCTCATCGCTCAAGGCGACATGCCGGGCGCGCAGGGTCTTTGCGGGCGGGATATGGATGCTGCCAGATAGCGGCTCGAAATCGTCGGCGGTCATTCGGGCCAGCTCCATCAGCCTGGCGCCGGTGTAGAGCGCGCCACGCACAAGGTCGCGAAAATCAACCGGCAGGATCGGGATCAAGATGCGGCATTGTTCGATGCTGAGATGCGAGACTTTGGCGATCTCGGCGCCTTTATAGGCAAGGACCGGCCGCCAGGGTGCATCGCTCGGTACGAGGCCTTCACGAAAAGCGAGATTCAGGGCGGCCTTCAGCATGGTCAGGAAGCTATTTGCTGACTGCCGGCGCTTACGCTTCTCCTCATCCGTCTGTGGTGGCGGGTAATACATGCGCGGCTTACCAAAGCCGCGATAGCGCGAGCGTGGACTCGTCGCTAGGCCTTCATGCCAAGCCCGTATTTCGGGCGGCGTGAGCTCTGAGACTACGCGATGCCCAAAATAGGGCAGGATGTAAGAATTGGCGTAATAGTGGACCTTCTTAACGTCGCGGCCATGCGTGCGGAACCAGTTGGCGTAATTGTCCATCGCTTGCGCGACCGTGTAGCCATTCGGATCAGATTTGGCGTTTGCCACGACATGTCGTTTCCGCAAGACAGGAGCGAAGCGGCTGCCGATAATCGACTTTTCAGGTGGGTGGAAGCTGAGGCGATCTTGGGTGATGCCGCCGACCTTATCGAGCCAGAGATCAAGCACCTTGCGATCCCATAGCTCGAACAACGGCAGCGCATTTGGGAAGCCGTTCTTCTTGAGTATGGGCATCATGCGGACTAGAACCGCCGTGGTAATGCCAAAATACTGGGCCACCTGATCAAGCGAGAGCAGGCGTGCATCGACACAGTGTTTGGGAGCTGCCTTCGGATGTGTCATGAGAAGACCCTCCGACGTCAGATCGGTTAGTCTACACCCGAAACCAAGAATCCCTATGCGGAAGATGTGAGCGAGCTGCATACATTCGTACGCCGCTATAATTCTTGCATCGCCAGAGAAAATGCCTGTGCTAGCATCCCGATGGGTAGGCAAAATCTAGGGGGGTATCATGCTGCGCATTGCTGTGCTGCTCGCCGCTATCGGCGCGCTCGTTCTGCCATTGGATGCTGTTGCCAAAGGTGGCAGCTCGGGTGGGAGCCATAGTGTCAAAGGCTACACCAAGAAAGACGGCACCTACGTGGCGCCGCATAAGCAAACCAATCCCAACGGCACCAAGCAGGACAACTGGTCGACCAAAGGGAACGTGAACCCCCACACCGGCAAACCCGGTACCAAAAATCCGTAAGGGAGGGGATCATGGCCAACTACTACGTCAACAACAGGGCGCAACAAAACGGTGACCATGAGGTCCATGTTGATGGCTGCAGCTACATGCCGTCTGACAAGAAGTATCTCGGCAGTTTCTTGAGCTGTCAGCCGGCGGTGGCAGAGGCAAAGAAGACCTATCGACAGTCGAATGGCTGCTATTGGTGCTGCCGAGACTGCCATACAAGCTGACGAAGGCTGTCGCTCTGATGCGAGGTGTCGCGCTGGCCATTGGCCTGCTGCTTCTGCTGCCAGCATGGGCGGCAGAAGCGCGGTCAAACCTTACCGATGATCAGGTGCGCGATCGCCTTATCCAGGAATCGCTCAGCGGCTATTCCGGCCCTTGTCCATGCCCCTACAACACGATGCGCAATGGCGCGTCTTGCGGTAAACGCAGTGCCTATTCCAAGCCGGGTGGGGCGTCGCCGCTGTGCTACAAAACCGATATCAATGACGAAATGGTGCGGGCCTGGCGCCGGCGTAATGGCCAATAGGCTCAACCTGTATAAGAACCCCGAGTAGATCCCGAAGGCTTAAAACCAGAGACGATTATGCCAGAGATTATTTGGCGCTATGCGCCGGGCGATGAGGTTAAGCGGACGCTGTTGCATGAACAGTACGGCGGCAGCGGTCAGGGCGGCATATCGCCGTCTACGACGTCAGACATGATCTTCATCTTCAGCGATCCCGATACGGGTCTGCAGCATGGCTACATTGATCGCTGGGACGGGGACGGCTGTTTCCATTACACGGGAATGGGGCAGCGGGGCGATCAGGTCATGAAGTTCGGCAATGCGTCGATACTCAACCATAAGAAGGACGGCAGGGCGCTTCGGTTATTCTTCGGTTCTCGCGGCATCGTCAAATACGTGGACGAGTTCGAGGTTGACGAGCAAAGGCCATTCTATACCGCTGATGCGCCGGAAACTGGTGGAGGGTCGGTTCGCAAGGTCATCGTCTTTCGGCTTCGGCCTAAAACTGTTGCCTCGCCGGTGGTATCTATCACGGCTGGCGCGCCCAATATTCTAAAGCTGGTGTCGATCGAGGAAGCTCACACTGAGAAAGCAGTTGTCGAGCCGTCGCGCAAGCCATATGAGGCGGAGCGCCGTGAGGCCAAACTGGTTCTAAAGTTTGCAGATTACTATGCCGCACATGGCCATGTGGCGCAGAGATACCAAATCCTGCCCCCTGGCGAGGCCAGGCCACTCTTCACCGATCTGTATTTCCCAAGCCTCCGCCTGCTTGTCGAAGCAAAGGGTACGGTTGAGCGTGGCGCCATTCGCATGGCCTTGGCGCAGCTGCTCGACTACTCGCGCTTCATAGACAGTGCCGCCGGCGCAGTTCTGCTGCCTGAGCGACCGCGGCAAGACTTGGTTGATTATGTGCTGCGCTATGGCATGCAGCTCATCTTCCAAGACGGAAAGGAATTCGTGCATGAGGTGCGGCAGGAAGGCCGAGACATTCAGCAGCGTATTTGGGTCTAACGGCTCGTCTCGGCCGACAGCGTAAAAGCGGCTCTTAGTAGGAAAGACGAGGAATCTACTGGTGAGGGACGAGCAAGTAAAATCTACTCTGCCGAAGTTGCAGATGTCTGAGAACACCGAGCGAGACATCTGGGAGAGCGCCGGCATCATGATTGAGCGGCATGGTGAGCTGGCGGCGATTGAGGCGTCGAAGATGGCTGATCTTTATCTGGAAGTTGGTGATCACGATATGAGACGCGTGTGGCTACGAGTTGTCCGATCCATTACGGATATGTTGGATGTGGACGGCAAGGCTACAAACTGAATTCTTGCCAGCCGCGACAACAGCGGTTAGGCGCAGCACTCTAATAATTGGCGAAACACAAACGACGGCATCAGAAGTGCGGGCGAGGTTCCCTTGGGAAGCAATGAAATCACGTCAATCTTTAACGCGGCATCAATTGGCCCGCTTGCAAAAGTGCTGGTGGACTATAGCGCCTATGCAGCATTTCTGATTCTGCTTTTTGCAGCCTTCTATTTGCAATTTTCGCGAAACAAGTGGCCATCCTGGGTTTGCCTCGGATTTGCTATCGCCTTTTGTATTTGGGGTGCGTATCTAAGCGCCTTTCCTCCTGAACGTTTCTATGTTCATGAGCTCCTAGTTAGGCTGGATTTATCAAGTAAGGAGGCCGGGCACATTAGCCGTTTCGGCTTGTATTCCGGCGAAGACCGTGTCTGGGTCAGTTCGTCTGTACCTCTGGCCAAAACAGAAGCCGGCAGAACCAGATATGAATGGCGTGCGCTTGCTCTAGACCAGAAAGACTTTTCTAGTGAGCCAACTTTAGTGCTTCGTGCTGGTTGGCTTGACACGAGTGCTTCTGAAACATTTGAGCGATTTGACAATCTGCCAGTGGCCTATGCGGGTGGCGCTTCCTCAATTTGCTCGATTCGTCAAAACCACGACGCGGAGCAATCAGGGGAGGAAGGTGCGTTCTTCAAACTGAGCTGCAAGAGGCGGGACAAAGCGAAGGAAGGTGAGCGACAAGCGGGCGCGTGGACCTTGCCACTTGTAGGCTCGGCGCATGCACAATCATCGGCGCAAACAGACTATAAGAACATGAGCCGAGAGGACCTTCTGCGTGTCCTTGAGAGTATGCAAAACGCGACCGGATCGTCCTCTGAAGCAATAAGCCCAGAAAAGCAGAAGCAATGGCCGCCGTTGCCACCAGATGCAAAAAAGCCAGTCGTCCTATTCTATACGACTGACTCTGACCGGAAAAATGCCGTCGAATATCTTAAGCCTCTTAGTATTCGCCTGATTGAGAGAGAGAGCAAATTCACGACAGAGACCAATTCTGTCTGGGTTGGAACGGATGTCGATGTTGAGACAGCCAAGGCTGTGGCAAAATCCCTCATCGAGGCCGGCGTGAAGATCAGGTACTTTGGCTACTTCGGAGATCCTTCGATCAAAACAAATCTGATCGAAATTGGCAGCTCGCTAAAATCTGCGGGCAGGCAGCCTTTGACGCTGCGCGAAATCGATGATGCCGCCATACAGATGCGACACTAGACCGGCGCCAACTTTTAGGCAAAGAAGCATACATATGTAATCGGCTTCGCCTACCTGCTTCTGCATGCACTTGTATGCCAAGGTAGCGCTTAAAGCGAGCTGTAATTGCCTAGAGGCCTTGCTCGAACTTATAGTCTTTTAAGTGGGGCCGCAGGCCGAATGATCCGGTCTGCGCAGGGGGTACTATGAGGCAAGTGGGAAGAATCGCGACCGTGTGCGTCGCCGCGACATCTCTTGGCTTGGCTGGATGCGCCAGCCGGAATGGTGCCGTTTCAGAAGCCCCAGAATGCAGTGTTGGCGAGCCAGCTTATATCATTGGGGCCACGCTCCTTGGCGCTATAGCTGGCGCGATGCTTGCTGGGAAGAATAACCGCGGCCAGGGAGCCGTAATTGGAGCTGCTGCAGGCGGTGCAGTTGGCGCTACAGCTAGCCATTTCATAAAGCAACGATGCCAGAAGATCGAAGAAGCCAGGAAGCGCTTGTACGGCGTGAACGTGGCGGCGAAGGAAATCGAAGTCAAATCGGCGGGAATTGACTGGAGGACGCCAGATCAAACCGCTTCCGATAAGAAAATCGATGAAGGTATCGCGACGATAATTCACTCAAAGTCCATGTTCGAAGTCGGTAGCTCAGAACTGAGCCGGTCGACTGAGAATGATATGCGGACGATCGCCAGCGCGTATGTCGGCACCAATAACAAGGTGCTGATTGTTGGCCATACAGATAATTCAGGAAATGCAGAGCAGAACTTAGTTCTTTCAGAGCGTCGCGCTAGGGCGGTTGCCGATGTCTTTGCCAGCGCAGGAATCCCACGGGGAAATATCTACTACAAGGGTGCCGGTGAGACTCGACCAATTGGCGACAATACGACTGAAGAAGGCCGTGCGCTGAATCGTCGCGTGGAAGTCGTCGAGCTACAAACTGAGAGTGGCGTCATTGCCTACGAAGCGAAGCAAGATGCCAATATCAATTACATGCAGCGTGCGGCGAAAAGCCAAACCGCGCGAACAACTGTTACCGTGGCACCTCTCCCGCAGCCGCCGGCTGTGGCCGACGTAAAACAAGCGCCGTCATCGCAAGCGCAGCCACAGAAGTCAGCCGACGAAAAGATCGAATACGCAGTGGCGCTAAAGCCGGGCGCCGGTATCGATTTCGGTGGTCAACCTGTGAATGGCAGGGGCGTCGCGGTGGCTTCTGCGGTTGGTGAGCGAGCGAAATCAGGATCGACCTTTAGCTTCATCAGTCGCGCGTTTGCCGCGAATGAGGCTGCATATACAGAGACGTCCTGTTTATCCGATCCAAACCAGAAAACAGGGGTAATGCGCTCGCTCGCTACTGGCGAAGAGGTGTCGCGCCGGACCAGTGCATATATGCCTGGCCTTTATGGCACGTCATGGACGCAGACGATAAATGGTCACCTGACGGGCCTTTCGGGCGTCAAGGTATTGCGCGATGGCGCAAGAGTTGATGATCCACCGCAAATGATCGTCTTCAAGGATTACAAAGCAGGCGATCAGACGCCGACTATCAAAACTTCGGCAACTGCCCGCGGTTTCGAGGGCGAGAGTGGAATACTGTACCGCGTCTTTCTTACTGAAGACGCCTGGCCGGTGCGATGTGTGGATCTCGTATTTGATCCGAATTCACCCGGCAAGACCAAGTTTGGGCGTCTCTACTATGATAAAGCCGGCATAGTTCATGTCGCCAACTTTGCGCCGACTATTCCAAGTGACAAGTAACGAGGCACACCATGGATGAGATCTATGAATTTCTGATCGCGTACCGGGCCATTGTCGGTGCGGTATTGTTAACAATGGTGGTCATACTGGCGCTAAAAGTCTGGTGGGAAGAAGTGTGCCTGTTTGTTAAGAGCGCGTGGTACAGCTTCCCCATCATTGGGAAAACCGCACGGCTTTCCCGAAAGACGAGGCGCGCGGACAAAGGCTGGTTCCAGTCTGAAATCGAGCTCTGCACCGATTTCTATAAAAACTACCGCGAGGTCCGGTCGACACCTCAGGTGTACCGAAAGTCGGCAAGCTATCTCTCAAAAGTTAACGAGATCGGTCGCTCGCCTCTGAGCAATAGTGGCTGGATCGCTATCAGCGTACTTGTCTTCATAGAAGCGCTCGGCTTTTCGTATGTCCTGGCTGGCTGGACGATTCCAGGCGCCTCTGAGGCCACGCAGATGGCGGGTGCCTTCGGCATTTCCATCGTGATCTCCATCTTGCTCGTGATGTTGACGCATTTTACGGGTCATGAACTCTATGTCCGAGGCATGGTCAGTGCGGTTCGGTCGCAGTGGGCAGCCCATAGAAATGCCAAGAATATTACCTCGCGGGCCATCAGGATCGACAATAACAGCGATGACGACGATGAGCCGCACTATGTGCAAACTGGCAATCGCCTCAATGTGCGGGCCGATATGCGCGTGCGGCCACCAATTGTCACGATCTTGACTATCACGATGGTCATCTTGGTAGCTGCCGGCGCAACCTATGTTCGGCAGCAGAAGCTTGAGCAGATGCTTCTGGAAGAGACAACTTTGAGTCCGTCCAGCGGCCCGGCTTTTGGTTTCCCATCGCTGAATAAGACGCCAGATGTCTTCTCCAATCCCCAAAAGGCGGCCGAGCAAAAGGCGGCTGAAGAGGTCACTACCACAAAGCGAAAGGGCGGTCTCGTCACCTTTGCTGTACTGGCGGTACTGTTTGTATTCATTCAGATCGTCGGGGTCCTCCTTGGCTTTAAAACCGGGTTTGCCGGCAAAGAATCAAAAAAGGCCTGGCGTGTCAGCCATAAGTTCACGACAGAAGAGGACTATGTCGACTATCACCGCGCCAAAATGGATGTGGTTGCTAATGTGGCGCAGGGTCATCTTTCGCGGCTGCAGGCGCGTATGGACGATCGCATCGCGGCGACCGGCATTGAAGGTGAGGCCGTTAATATGGCCGGAAAAGCCGAAGATCGCAGCTTCAACAACTTTGTGGTGATGAAAGAAAAGGATGACGCTCGCCGCCACGCAGAGCCAAGCGGATCTGCGGAGGTCAAATCGACGGTGGTCGAGGAGCCGAATGGGAAGCGATCCGAGACCCGCGAAGAGATGGAGGCTCGTATCCGAGCAGAACTTCTTCAAGAGCAGGCGGCGCAGAAGGAAGAAACAGAAGAAGAGATGCGTGCGCGCCTGCGTCGTGAATTGTCGGCGCGTCCTACTTAACGAGTCGGCGCGTCCTGCTTAACGAGGCCCTCATGCGTGCAATAAAGCTATTCTCACAGTCACTTGCAATCGGCTGTTTGGCGCTGTCGCCGGTCCACGCAGCAACGGTCGAGGTGCCAAGCTGCTACAATATCGTCGAAACCGGTCAGCCGGCCCAGAAGGCAAAGCGGGAGCTAGTTGTTGTTATCGACCAGACCGCTAAATTCGACGCAGGTCTTCAAGAGACCGCCAATCAGAAGATACAGAAATTCATCAAATCTGGTGACCGTGTTGTCCTGGTGAGTTTCTCTGCGTATGTGAAAGACCGATACAGTGAGGTTGTTCTCGACGCGACGTTGGACCAGGACATACCGGAGAATAAGAAATTTACGACGGGAAAAGTCGTCCTTGCAAAGATGGCGAAATGCCTGCAGGAGCAGGAAGCCGCAACCCGAAATCTTGTAGCAGGTCATCTAAAGAAGATATTCGACGGCGCCTCGGTCAACTTGCCGAATACTGAAATTCTTGGGACGCTGACCATGCTGTCTCGAGAGTTCCTTTCGGCGAAAAAGGCTGATCGGCAGTATCTTCTTATAATTTCAGACATGCTTGAGCATTCGGCGACGACGAGCTTCTACGCTAACAATAAAGTGCGCAAAATCGAGCCAGATAAAGAAATAGATAAGACACGCGCGGCCAGCATGATTGGCAGCCTGGGCGGCATCGACGTCTATGTTCATGGTGCCGGTTATACCGACGATGGGAAGTATAAATCGTCAGTCGAAATGAAGGCTATCGAAGAATTTTGGGGGAAGTGGATTAGGCTAAGTGGTGGAGCGTTGCGCGGCTATGGAGCGCCTTCGCTTTTCCCAGAAATCGGGCAGTAAGCACAATACCTACGAGAGTGAGCGTGAGTGCCAAAGCCAGGGGGGAGAATGCTCAAAGGCGAAACCCTACGATGTCAGCCGACGAGACGCCGAGCGACAATCTTCTGCTCCATAATGTTGTTCGCGCCAGGGACGGCCTGGGCGGGTGTTTCAGAGCGAATCGTCGATTTACTGAATAGTGAATATGGCTCGGTTTGCAGTGCCAAGCTTGATGGTTGGTTCAACAAGACATTGATTATCGATTGGACCGCGCGCACAAACAAATTTCACGCAGCAAAAATTCTATCGGAAATCTCGACCGTCAAACAAAAACTCTACGACGATGGTGTCCGCTATCTAAAGTTCCCGAATGATGTGGGCGGTTACAATATCATCGATTGGAAGACCGGCGAGAAGACGTCTGTCAAAGACAAGGCGCCGTACTATTTTCGGTAATATGTAGTCGGTTGAAAGGCAGGGCTAGTAAATAAGCGATAATTTAAACGCTCGACAAAGTAAACGCATGTACGAATAAGTCTGCAAGGCATTCAGAGCCAGTTCTATACGGCCAGAAGCTGATCCCAAAATATAAACAGAAGGGGTGGGATTGATGGTGAAAAGGTCTACTAGGAATTCCAGTTCTGTTTTCAAGAGTGTTCTATCCAGAGCCGAAAAACGTTTGCTAATTGATGCAGCGTCAGCTGAAGGCTTCGAGCACAATGGTCTGCGGGGAGCAGAGCGAGCCGCGGCTCTTTCCGACTTCTTGAGAAGCCATCTTCCTGGTGTGTTTTCTGTCGGCAAGGGTGAGGTAATTGATTATCGAGATAATCGGTCTGGGGAGATAGATTTATTCATATATGACCAAGCATCTGCTGCACCGATACAAGATTCACAAGAAAATATGTTGATACCAGCGGAGGCGTTGTACGCGGTAATTGAGGTCAAGTCTGTGCTTTCTCAGGAAGGGCTCAATACCTGTATAAAGGCTGCGAAAAGAATTCGAGATTTACGACCTTTCAAGAATCATTTCATAGCTCCCCCACTTAATGGAGCGGTTATGAATGATCGGTGTCGTTGCCCTTACTATGTGTTCTCATACAGGACAAACCTAGGTGCGGATAATTGGGCAAATAGAGAATTTGATAGAGTCAAAGAAGCCGCTAGTGATGCGGGGTATACTTTAGATTTATTAGACAGAATTATTGTACTTGATCGAGGAATTATAAGGCCTCAGGTAGGCACTGCCTTGCTAAAGGAAAGTTCGGCCGGCCTGTTTTTAGAGTTTTATATACATCTGATAAATTTCTTGATGCGCGAGAAGAGGCGACGGGAAGCTATAGATTGGCAAGCTTATGCGTCCCGAAGCACTTGGATAAAACTGAAATAGGGTCTCTGCTGAGAAATCGATCGCCTCAGGATCGAAGAAGACAAATCTACTGAGCTGATTTTTAGCGATAACAGGGCCAGGCCGCCACGCCCACCAATTTCTGCTTCGGTCAACGAGCGATGACGGAAATGCAAAATGGCGATTCCAAAGACATTCATCGGCTATGCCCGCGTCTCGACCGTGCGCCAGGGTGCAAGCAGATTGGGTCTAGAGGCCCAACAGAGCGCCATCACTGAATATGTGAAGGGGAAGGGCCGTTTGACGCTTCCGATCTTCGTAGAGGTCGAAAGCGGTAAGCGTGATGACCGGCCAGAACTGGCAGCGGCTCTGACCAAGGCAAAATTGACAGGTTCAACGCTGGTGGTGACGAAACTAGATCGCCTGAGCCGCAACGCCCAATTCCTTATGGCCCTAGTCGATAGTGGCGTGGACGTAGTGTTCTGCGACCTTCCCGAAGTGCCAGCAGGCCCAATGGGGCGTTTCCTTCTTCAGCAGATGGCCGTTGTAGCCGAATTAGAGCGCGGCCTGATCGGTCGGCGGACTAAGGCCGCCCTAGCAGCCGCTAAAGCCCGTGGCGTGCGCCTGGGCGGCTATAGAGGCGGGAAGAAGGCAGACCGGTCCTTGGGCTTCAAGTACGTCAGCGAGCGGCGCAGGACTTCAGGGAGCGAGTGCTGCCGATGATCCGGGAAATCCAATCTGATGGGGTCACATCAGCCAATGGCATCGCCCAACGTCTAACTAATGCGGGAATACAGACGGCACGAAAGGGCGCTAACTGGTCGGCATCCCAGGTGTTGCGGCTACTGGCGGCCTAGCCGAAAGGTATCGTTAATTTTCCCCCCCTCCTATAGGAGAAAGTCGGTAGGAGTCCCGGCCAACCTGAGGAGACCCCCCGGAGGGCATCGAAAAGGCGACTTTCAAAAAACGGCTAAAGCCCTTGGTTGTTGTTCCCACCTATTAGAGCGTTGCGCTACGGTGGAAATTGGCAAGTCAAGGGGGGCAAATGAGTTCAACATATCAGGCTCTGTTAGGGCGGGGCTTCAGGGGCGCAGCCGCTATGCGCCTAGCTAAGGCAAAGCACACGGTCTCCGGTCTGCAAAAAATGTCAGACGCGAAGCTGACTGCATTGAAGTTGAAAGAATTTGAAATTAAGGCGCTCCGAAATTCACGTCCGCCTATCCCAGCAGAAACCATCCATCAGGTTCTATTCAAGAGTCGCCACGTCTGCTGTGTTTGTCGGGACAGCAGTAAAGAGATCATTCTCCATCATATTGAGAAGTGGTCCGTCAGCCGCGACCATTCCGCCGAAAATCTCGTAGTACTGTGCTTGGACCATCATGGGGATGCACACTCGAAGCACGAACTCGGGCGCAACTTGACGCCGGAAGCTTTAAGGGACGCGAAGGAAGCGTGGGAGCGCGAAGTCAAAGGAGCAGATACACGCTTGATCTTGGAATTGTCTGCCGTCGACGGCGTCAGATGGGAGTATGCAAATATTGTGCGCCTGTTTGAGCTCGCGGCTGACATGGGAGTTAAATTCGCGCGGATGGCGCATTACAGGCACTGCTTGACGCGCGGGTATATTTTTCCGACCGGCTACTTAAAAAGTCCGACGACTTGGCTTCGGAACAGGCGTGACACCTATATGTATAACTTTGAAGGAATATTGTTGCTGACAACGTATGTTGAGGAAGTGATACGAGCGGCCTTAACCGGGACGAATATTGTAAACGTCTCGGATCGCATGGAACCTGGTTTCGTCCAAGCAATCCTTCAACCGGGCATGCTTGTTAGCTTTCAAGGTGCGCATACCTTCAAGGCAAAAAATAGAACTAGGACGGGAGAAGGGCAACTAACGCATGTCAGCCGCTCCGCGAATGGCGTGCGCTTTTGGTATTTGATCGACAAGTTTGAGGCCATGTCGTCGTCGTCGCGCGGCGTTCATCTTTGCGGAAGGACGACATGCTTTAGTATCGCGCGCGTGATGCACGTTGAGAAAGAGGACGGTGTAGTCAAAGTCAAATGTTCGTCGCTAGTGATTGGGGGCGGGTTTGATGCGCTGAAAACCAGGGAGTATTGGAATGGTTTCCATACGCGCAAACGCAAAGACATTATCCTTTAGTGAGTGGATGTTTAGCTAGAGTGAAAGCGGATTTCCGCTTCAGTAAATTCGCTAAATTTCCACTGTAAGTATGCGTCGCAAGCGCGCTTCGTGCATGCGCATTTAGGGGGTCATAAGGTAATGCAGCGCATCCACAGAATTTTTAGAGCCAGAAAGGCATTGGCCGGCCGATGGCTTAAGCGTATTACCGTATCGGTGCGCGCAGCATTCCTTGTTGCGATATACAGATTCGGACGAGCAGAAGAGCGTGCGGAGCAAACAGTAGGACTGTTTATTGGACGGTTTGCTGCGTCGATAGCCGCAATCTTGCTTGTGTCCGGATTTATAGCATTCGGGCCGAGTGAATTGTTCGACTTGGGGACTGCCTCGGACACCGCAAAGAATATTGGTGGGCTGAAAATTAGCGAAGTGCTTATTGGCATCGCAGCCATCACCGGCACCGCTTTAGCCCTGGTCGTATCTCTATTCATTATTCCTGCGCAGAAGGCCGCAGAAGTATACTCGCCGGCAATCCTAAGGCTGTTCATTAGAGACTCAATTTCGCAGTTGATGCTGATCTTCCTGTCGATTGTTGCTTTGGTTTGCAGCTTGGCAGGTACCAATTGGTTTTTCGGGTTAGCTCCAGGCTTCAGCCTGTCGGTAGGGATTGTTCTTCTAGGCTTCTCATTGGACGCTTTGCGGGCGTTCTACAAACGCATCGCCACACTGCTAATACCAGATACCGCTCTCGATCTCGTGTTAGGCAATTGTCAGAAAGTGATCTCAGCTTTCAGCAACCACGTCGACAGTCTTGAGCGTGTACGGAAGGTGGTTTTCGGCGGCACGGCAGAGGGAAAGGAATTCTACAAGTCACTGGTAAGTGACTCATACCCCGACCCGAAGCCATACTTAAATCTCTGGACCGAACAATTAACAGAAATCGCTCGCCGCTCGCTCTCCCGGGGAGACACTCTAGCTACCAAAAATGTTTCTTCGACACTAATGAAGATAGGGCAGGGGTATATTGAAGCACGCAAAGACTCCGCACCGTTTATCCTAGGGCATGCCTCTTACTATGCTCTCCCGATAGAATATGAAGTCTGGGACGTGGTAAGGCCTATATGCGAAGGCCTAGTTGATCTATGTCGTCGTTCAGCAAAGCACGACAACGAGGCAGCAGCTATCTCCACAATACGCGGCCTTGAAGGTATCGCTTTAACGACCGTGAAACTGAAGAACCGCTTGGCAGATGGCTACACGAAAGAACCGCTAATTCTAAAGGCGGTAGGGTCATTAGGGGACTGTGTTATTCATGTGGCGGGTCCTGGTCTACCTGACGCGCGCTTGGAACTTAGCCGTTCCGTACTTCGAATACACAGGGGGCCTGATCTGACTGGTTCGCGTGAAGCTTCTAGCGCCGCTTGCGCGCGTACCCAATGTCATATAGCCGTCGCTTGCTACGCCAATAAAGAAGGTGCCATTGCGGAGTATGTGATCGCATATCTCCTTCAAGGGGTTTCTGTCGATATAATGAACTATGGGTTTAGTTGCCGCTATCCCGTACACGAAGCCTTGGGATACATCGCCGCATTGCTGGAAATGCATGTTTCGCTCGGCGGAAACGCTCTTACCCCTGGCCAAGAGTATGGGCCATACATTCCGTATAGCGAGAGTGGGATTGCTCGTCTTTTCGTTCTCGCAAAAAACTCAATGGACTCGCGAGACAAAGCTATTGAAGAAGTTAGCGACTTACTTCAAGAGCATTTCCAGCATGTCGCTGGTCTGAAGTCTCTTAAAGGTGGAATGCTCCCGTACAATTTCTGCGTATCAGCCCTTGAGACGGCCAACTTGATTGTGGATTTTTTAAAAAGCATTGACGACAAGCATTGGAGGGATTCATTGCGCTCCCGTGTGAAGTGGCTGATCGATGTTTCTATCGGGGTTTACTCTAAGCGAGAGGGGGTTGAAATCGGATATGCTCCCGCCGTAGCAGAGGTTCTTGCGGACCTCGCAATCACATGTCTCGACAACAGTGAACTTGAGTTGGCCCATGAATGTGTGGCGACGATCAGATCGCTTGGGAAGATCATCTGCGCGGGTAAATCAGATTCGCCGTACGTTGCAGCCGATCCGTATGTGGCGTTGGAATACGTTAAGGAAGCAGCAACGATGGTCGGCAACGACGCATTGGCGCGAGAGCTTCAGGATGCATTCGCCGCCGATATTGAAGGTATTGCTGGTCCGCACTGGCCGGAGCTTGTAACGGGATTGGCACTGAGAATGCGCCGACGCGATGGGGAGCCGCGTCACAACTGGTACGGCCATCCGCATCCGTCAATTGCGCTTGCGCGTCTGAAGGCGCGCTTTGAGCTTCAGGGGGTGTCATGAACGGATTTCTTGAATTTTCTTATGATTTTTTCTTCAAGGGTGCATCGGTAAGCCTTTGATAAATAATAATGTAGATGCCTAGGCGCGCCTCACGTTGAGGCTAAGGCGGCTAGGTCATCGCATGTTTTCTGACTGTTTTTGCACAGCGAAGCCGAACTTTGCCTGATAAACTCTCGCCGGGCACGGGGGGGCGCACATGCACCAAGAAGGGGAGTGGTGGTACGTCAAGGAAGGCAAACGGCAGGGACCGGTGTCCCCCGAGGCCTTGGAAGCTTTGCTTCTTTCTGGCGGCGTTGGACCAAATACGCGGGTCTGGCGGCGGGGAATGGAAGCATGGACCAAGATTGCAAGCGTCGCGGACCTTCAAGAAGTACTTAAGTCTTGTCCGCCGCCCATAGACGATGGCGACTCTGAACCGCAACTCGCTATACCTGTTGCTGATGTAAAGCCTGTCATTCAAGAAACGACGGCTGCTAGCCCAGTAGCCCGTCTATTTGCACGCCAGATAGATTTCATGATTCTGGGTGGCGCAGCTTGGTTCTGCGTTGGCTACTTTTTCCCAGGTTTTGATTGGTCGATCTTTGACAATGCCGCAGTGTCATCGATGGCGACAATTTTTGCGGGTCTCATTGTTGAAGTTCCAGTTATGGCTTTTATAGGCACGACGCCGGGCAAGGCGATCTTCGGCATTACTGTTCGCAAGCTAGATGGTTCTCGCCTTGGCTTTGGCGAAGTTGCAATGCGCAACGCATACCTTTGGGCGCAAGGCCTGGGCCTGGGCATTCCTATCGTGGCTTTGTTCTTTATGTGGAAAAGCTACAAGGTTGCGAAAACGGGCGCTCGAAATTCTTGGGACGATCCCGACATGGTCAATGTACGGCAGAAACCAATTTCAAATTGGCGGCAGGTCTTTGGCTACGCGTCATTTGTTGTTCTGCTTGTTGGCTTTGCTGGTCTTGAACAAATCGATAAGCAGCGTTCGCGTGCAGAGGCAGTCAAACAAGCGCCATCCGCTACCTCTGTAAATCAGCCGGTAAAGCCACCGCCAGCGAAGCCTGCATCATGGATAAACCCACATACTAAGACGCAAGCAACTCTGTACGCAGGGTGGAAGTATGAACCAGGCAAGTTTGACGAGCCATCGGCATATTGGTTTCAAAATGTCGGTTCAATCGTGATTCTTGGGCGTGAAATTCAGCGCCAGACACTAGAAAAGTATATTGATCTGCTTCAGTCCGATGGAAAATTCGGCCAACTAGAGGACAAGAAGTTTGAAGTAGGTTCAGACGGAACGGCGTATTACGTCATGTCATATAGGAAGGCTAGTGACGGACAGTCCTACCGCGTCGATGTTAAAGTCTGGCAGACCGCCCAGAGTACATATTGGCGTTCCGTGGTCCTGTCTCCTTATGGCAAGGAGAGAGAACGTGCAGAGGCTCGGGCGCTCGCTGGCGATCTGGAAAGAACCACTTTGAGCGATACCACGCCTCCGCCGCCACCTGCTTCAACAAAACCTGCTCCCTCGCAAAGTGGGGCTAAACGTACTTACTGATCAGTATTAGCTAGCGGACTGCTCAACAGCCGAGCGCTGTCGGGCTGGTCCATAGTAGCCTGTCGGAGAGCAAGGCAGCCATGTTAGTAAGACTGATAGCTTTTGGCGTTGGCATTGTCCTAGGGGTGAATGCTGTCTCGGCCGCCGCACAGGACAATAGATTGTCCACAAATTGCAAGTTGCATCAGTACTCATATCCGTGCCTTGGCTACGATATGGAAACAGCCAAGCGAATGATTGCTGAGGATGATGAGAAGCGCGCGGCTGCGCTTAGGAAGGCAGCGCAAGAACATGATGAAAAAGTCAGGGAGCAGCTTGATCGCAAGGCACAAGCCGAAGCTGCTGAAAAGAAACGTCGAGATCAGGCAGCGGCTGATTTAAAGCGACGTAACGATGAGAAGAGAAGCTGGCAGAAAGAGGCGCTATCGACTTTGTCACTGCCGATTTCGCTCCCAGCAGGGACGAAGTGGACCGCAAAGATAAACGTGTCAAAGTTCGATGACACTCCTGGCATTAACGCCTATCTGCCTGCCAACGAAGAGGTCGCTACTCGGAATCGTAGCACTACACCAGTTTTGGTGATGCGCTGTAACGAAGGAGTGGCTGCCCTTTACATCGACTGGCGAATCTATATCGGCACCCAAAGCACTACGGTCCAGTATCGAATAGATAAAGCAATGCAAGAGCAAAAGACTTGGTTTATCTCTTCGGACCATCAAGCAACTGGCCAGTGGAACAGCAGTAGCTCTACGCCGCTGATCACCGAACTCGCTTCCGCTCAATCACTTTTGGTCCGAATAACACCTTACGGTGAAGCGCCTGTATCGACTTCGTTTGACCTGGCTGGAGTGAGGGAGGTTGCAGCAAATGTTCGTAAAGCTTGCGCCTTGTAGCCGGTTCACTGCCGCGTTGAAATGAAGTGCGCGAAGTCGGTTAGGTAACGTAGCTGTTTGGGAATTTTTCTAGGAATTTTTTGATCCATGTCAGAGCTTAACAGATTGAAATATAAATCTATTAGTTGGTGATCGTCCCCTCCCGTTGGGGACGACAAACGAGGCGGCAAGCCGAAAAATGACAAGACCAATAAAGTAGATTTCTGACGATTGCTCCTGAGATTGCCCTGAAGGCTTCAAAAGCGGGTTTAGCGGAAACTGTAAAGGCTCTGTAGCGCAATCACGCGCTGGAAACGGAGCCTAGAATGAAAAAGCCTCAGTTACTGAAAGTCCTCACTCGAGCCTCGAAAGAAGCGTTAGAGGGCTATTGGAAAGCCCGCATACAGTATCGCGCGGCTTTTGAGGAATGCCTGGTTCAAACCATATATCTGTTCCAAGTATCGCGTGATGACTTCGGCACGCCGGAGAAAGCAATGCAAAAGGCTATTGAGCGATGCGTGCCTATTTATGTCGAGGATCAGAAAGGTCTGATTTCGGCCCTGCTTACCGCGTCCAAAGAGCCGGCTGATGAGTTGTATGAAGAGGTGCGGGAATTCAGCGGGGACTTTATCTAATGATCCTCTAACTCTGAGACAATAATCAAAGGCGTTGCGAAACGACGAGAGGGGCGGCAAAAGGCACCCCTCTCGAATTATCCGATTATTGCTTCAGAATGCGGTCGAAGAATTCTCTTGTCCGACGGAATGAATCCTCTGCCGCAGCTTTGTCGTAGCCGATTTTCGACTTCTTTACTCCCCCGCCAACTGCCCAAATGTCGATTTCAATAGTCCGCCCCAGTTGGTCAAAGCTGTGATAGGCGCCGTCGTAAAAGACCATCTCTGTCGTGCTGGCAGATTTTAGAGTTTTATTGTCTCGGAGCTGGCGGCAGAGATCCGGCGGGGTTGCCGTGTCATCGTTCCCGATGAGAACCAGCAGAGGCATATCAATCTTCGTGTCTCGCGTCGGATGGCAGTAGGGGTAGTAGGCAACTGCTCCCTTAATCCCGAAAGACTTGAGATAAGCATCTTCCTGTACGGCCTTCATGACCGTCCAGCCACCATGTGAGAAGCCGAGCAGGCCAATCCGATCTTTAGCGATGTACGGGAGCGTCTGCAGATATTCTGCGGTGCCGATAATGTCGGATATTCGATCTTGCGGGGTAACAACGTCGGTTTTCTTACAGATGTTGCCATGCCCGCGTGAACCAAAGCTGTCGACCACAATGCCAACATAGCCCCAGCTTACCAGACGCTCTGCCCATGCCTGGTGGTGGCCGTCATGTCCGCCGCATCCATGCAAGATGATGACGGCCGGGAAGGGGCCATCGCCCTTCGGGCGGTAAATGCCGGCATAGACTTTGACAGATGACGTGAGGCCTGGGACGGCAGCATTGGGGTAACTGACGTTCTCCTTTGCAATGGCCATGCTGGAGATTAGACACCCAAAAAGTGCTGGGAGTATTCGACTGAGATGGGCCATTTGTTTCCTCGGCTCCGAAGCTGCGTTTGAAGGGAAGAAGCGGGTAATATACGGACTATAATCCCTGTATTATTGACGAACAATCTGGTGCTTTCCGCTCATGGATGGGCGGAGCGTAGTCGCTTGGAATTTAAGGCGTATTCGATCGTCACGCGGTTTGACGATTGAAGAGCTAGCCGTCGATGCCGGTGTCAACGACTCATACGTTGGACGAATCGAGCGCAAATCCGCTAATGCGAGCGTTGACGTCCTGGACAAGCTCTGTCGGGTGTTGAAGGTGCGACTGGTAGAGCTGTTTGTCGAGCCGGCTCCTGGAGCTCCTAAACCTGAGCCACTTCAGGCAGGCCGGCGACGCAGGTGAGAGCTAGTATTCCTCTGCCAGCATAATCGTTAGGAGCCTGCATGTGATCGCCGGATCGGCAGGATCATCTGAGCCGTATTCCAGAGCTCGGTCGTAATAATCAATCTTCCAGAATACCCGACTGCCCTCATGGTCGATCCGGCCGAAATCGTGCTCGCCGTAAGGGTCATTGTCCGGCCCGAATTCGTCGAAATCTCTGATCTTTTCCAATAGCCGCGCAACACTGAGGGCCCCAAGGCTACGGATGCCGAGCGTTACCACGATCTTGCCGCCCTGACCGGTCTTGCGGAACGCGTCGTTGAGATGCCGGATACGCTCAGTCTTTGCGGTGTCAGTCATGCTTGTTCTCCGGAGCTGCGCTGGCTCTGGGCCAGGATTTGGTCGATAGCGAGATGGATGTTTTCGATGGTCATCACGTGGATTGCTCCGCTGACCCGGATGACCTCACCGTCTTTTAGGAAGCGGTTGTCGATTAGGCTGCGGATGCGATCGGCCAGCTCCTGGGCTTCTTCTGCCGTGCCTTGGAAGGCCAGTGTGAAGAGGCCGGTGCCTGGGGCCTGGAAGACCGCCAGATACCGCTCGCCGAGGCTCAGCGGCTTTGGGATGCCGGCAAAGACGCCGAAGCCTTTCAGGTCGCCGGTATAGATCGGCTCGAAGCGCAGGCCAGCAGCCTTGGTATCCCGGCTGAAGGCTCTGATATGGAGGCGGCCGAGCGTGCAGGTCAGCTCATAGCGGTAGTCAGGCGGTGGCCCATCCCGCCAATCCCGGCACGGTTCGATCGTGGCGTTCTCAGCAATCGCACCGCAGAGGCGTTTGGGCTTGGCGGCTGCCAGGAGCGCGGCCATCCAGTCAGCAGCCTCGAAGCGCGGGAGAGGCCAGGCGAAATCGAGCGCTGATATGGCCAGGGCGGCCACAAAGCCGGGCTCGCCGATCGGATAGAGCAGGATGTGGTGGCTTTGGTCATCCTGCCGGATGGTGAAGACGGCTGTCGCTGTCATGGCTGCCTCACTCGAACCGCAGGCAGGCTTCGTCAGCGTCATGGAAGACCGGCTGGGGATGGCCGGCTGCAGCCCAGTCCCGCCAAAAATGGACGAAGGGCCGATGGTCGAGGGTGATGCGGGCGTTGGAGCCGTCATCCTCATACTGGCCGAGCAGCGACACGACGCTGCCATGGTCGACAATGCGACTGATATGGACGGGACGCTCAATCATGGAATTGATCTCCAGTTGGGTTGGGTGATGGGCGTGCGGAGCCGTGGCGCCTGAAGGCGCGGAACGGCGGTGATGACGGGAAAGGCGCTTAGGGCGCGAAGAGCCGGGCTAAGGCGGCGCCTTGGCCGAGCTCTAGGGCGGCTTTCGGCAACAGACGGTGGGCCGGGCGATAGGGGCCTTGATAGATGAGCCGGCGGCTGACCCGGTACGCCGCCAATGTCGAGGTGGCTGGCCTTGGCAGGCCTTGGACAAAATGGCCGGCCCCGACCGCCAGACCGCCCAGCACCCCGGCTGAGGCCACGGCAATCCCGTGACGCTGCCAATAGCCATCCCGGCCGGGTCTGGCAAAGCCGTGGATGGCGGCCAGCGCCACTGTCGGCCGGTGCTGGTACCGGACCCGGTCCCAGGTCGCGACGAGCTCGCGGCGCAGCCGGTGAAAGCCGGGCTCTTCGATCCTGGGGCAGCTACCAGGGAGGCGTAGATCCCGGATGGCGACCGATCGCTTGTCGAGCAGGGCAGCATCACCGCAGAAGGCGAACATGTCGAAGCAGGCACAAAGTGCTGCCAGATGGCCGGAGGCCAGGCGGACATATCGCTCAGGGCTGCCATAGTCGGCGGCATAAGGGACATAGACGCGCCGGCAATAGGCTGTGTCCTCATCGGTCGGGAATATCTTGCGGGCTAGGCCGACCACGCCGGTCCGGTCGACGGCGATACAGAATTGGTCCCCGTATTCCCAGGCCGCCGGCGCGGAAGAGTCCGCGCCGAAGACCACGAGGCAGCCGGGCGAGTGGCGGTGGAGGCTCCTGGCCGCCTCAATGGCAGCCTGGACCACGGCCATCTTCTCGAGGGCTGCTTTACGGCCTCGATAGTCGAGATGGCCGATAAAGCGGCTGAGCCGGAAGAAGGCGCCAGGGAAGAGCAGGGCGTCTAGATCCTGCCAATCCTCCGCCTTGGTGAGTGCGGATGCGACGGCTGCCAGCAGGTGCCGGCGGTGATTATTGATACGGGTCGTCAAAGCCCGCTTGCCTTGAATGCAAACGGCTCCGACCCGCGGCGACCGTTTCGGTCTACGCATGGGATACCTCGATTGAAAGAAGAATGAGAAGATCGGCTGGGTAGTCCGCTATCTGGGGCGCCGCGGCCCAGGGTGGGGAAGAAACGCTGAGCCGGCGAACTCCGGCCCCGTAATCAATTACAGCAGGGCGACCAGGCGGCGCTTGGCATGGGTGTCGCCGTCAATATAAGCCTGCGTCTGCTCGATCGAGCGGTGGCCGGCGAGCTGCTGGACGTCGCGGAGACTGCCGCCGGCCTTAGCAACGAGGCGGGCCGCCCGAGTGATGAAGGTCCGCCGGCCTGAATGCGAGGAGCAGCCTGCAAAGTCGAGCCGGCCATAGAACTCGTAGAACCAGTTGACCACGCTGCTCGGCCGCATCGGACCGCCGCGTTCAGACTGGATGACCGGTTCGTGAGGGCCGACGATTTGGCGCTTACGCTGCAGCCGGCCGAGCAGCGTCTTGAGATCGCCATGCATCGGGATGGTTCTGCCGCTGCCTTTCTTGGCAGCCTTGTCATGCAGCTCGATCACATCGGCCAACCGGCCATCTGACCGCTCCACCATCCGCCACGTCAGCTTGGCGATCTCGCCGGCCCGCAGGCCTGCTTTGAGCGATAAGAGCAGCATGGCGCGATCGCGGTCAGGATGCCGGCCGCGGCCAGCTTCGACCAAGGCCAGCCGCAGCTGGCCGCTTGTTAAGACTTTTGCTTGTTTGCCTGCCATTTTTGAGCCTTTTCTTGCTTTAAATACCCGTATAAGTAGTATATCAAATCAGGCTAATATGTCAATAGAGTCAGATATATAGGCCTGACGACTTGGCAAAATGCCCTGCCGACTTGGCAGGCCTGGACTTACTTACACGGGTGAGGAGAGCGGCGATGAGACAGGTCGGTGGGGAGATGGGCGGACCAGGGACGGCTGGGATGCCGGCCGGTCAACTTGATCCAGCGCTCTTTCATCGGATGGCGGTGGCGCATTCGATTTGGATCAAGGGTTATCCGCTCGGGCAGCGCGGCGATTTCAGCCATCTCAATCTTCGCGGCTGTGCGCTGGGGGCACGCAATTTGCGCGGCGCTGATCTCACGGGTGCCAAGCTGGCAGGTTTATGCCTCGAGCAGACGGATCTCGCCGGCGCCAGGCTCGATTATGCCGATCTGAGCGGATGCTTGCTTGAACAGGTTAATCTGGCTGGCGCGAGCCTCATCGGGGCCAAGCTGACCGGTGCGCGGATCATCAATTTCGAGGCCGGCTCAGACCGGGTGTTCGGCAGCCTGACGGCGGCGATCTTCAGTCATGCTGATCTGCGGCAGGTGACGGTCAGGGCTATTCTGGATGGGACAGATTTCAGTGGGGCGGATTTGAGCAATGCCGATTTCAGGACCTGCGAGACGTCAGGCAGCCTCGTCCGCTTCGACCGGACCAAGCTGCAGGGGGCAGACCTGAGCAATGCTCAATGGTCTGGTGTCAGCTTTGTCGAAGCCGAGTTGGTCGGGACAAACCTTAATCGCGCCATCCTGACGGAAGCGCGTTTCGCCGGCACCAAGCTGGTGGATCTATCGGCCCGGAGTGCGCAGTTCCTCTGCTGTGAGTTTCGGCCAGACGACTGCCACGGGCTCGATTTTACAAACAGCTGCTTTTCAAGCTGTGGTGCGCCGGACTTCTTTGCCGTGCTTCGTGATCGGCAGAACCGGCTGCAGGCCAATCTCGACGGCGCTGAGTTTGACGGGACCGGTAATAGGCCGCTTGGCTTGCAGCCGGCCTATCAGCTACGGACTGGTGGCGTTTCTTACAGCTAAATAATCCGCCAGCATCACTCAGTAGAATCGCTACTCAGTAGATTTGCCATATCTACTCCTGCTGAGGAGGCTGGCTTTTTGAGAAGTCGACGATGAGGTCGCAAATCGACTCAATTCATGCGTCAAAAACGCTTGCGGCTCCTGGTCATTTCACTGGTCAGTAGAGTTTTCGTAAGACCTCCCGGAGAGGCGCGGCGGCTATTCTATATGGCACTTTGGTTGCGTCCAAACTTGTAGAGGATGGGCGCGAGAACCAAAGAGGTCATTCCAACCTTCTTTACTGCGTCGCCTGCTGGATCCTAAAGCGGCTCACGGCCTCAACAATCTTTGCTTTTGTTGTCGGAACCGTCTTCTTCGAAAGAGCTGCATAATAACGGCGCCACTCATACATCATCGCCGGGTCCGTTGTAATTGCCTGCGCAAACTTGTTTACGTCGGAGCCAGACTTGGTAACGAACAAAAGGCTATCAAACCAATTTGTGAATATCTGAGCGCGGTCCCGGCCCCTGGGGGCGCGGCCGGCGCGACGAGCGATTTCGTTATCTAAGTCAATAGCGGCAGCACACCGGCCGATGAGGTCAAGATAATCACGGGTCTGACTGCTTGCCTCGGCCTTGCGTTTTGCGCAATCGATGCTCTTTTTTGAAACCTGAAAGCGCTGATCAAGCGTTGTGTCGGGCGACATAAGATAAATGTCATAACCCTTCACGCAATTGCTGTAGTCAGAAATCTCGTAAAAGACGTCGTTGTAAAGAGCGACCGCATCGTTGCGAGACTTAAGATTTGAATATTTCTGTAATGAGTCGAAATACAAGGTGGCGTGCTGCGGCTGAGACCAATTGTCGGCGGTGGTCCTGCTGGGCTTTTCAACCAGCTTGCGGCTGCACGTGATGCGGCGGGTCAGCGCTCGATCTTTCTCGGCGATAGTTGCGGCATCTTGAACGGTTTTGGTGTCAAGATAGGTGTACCAATCGCCGAAATAATCCATGCATTCTTTAAAATAGCCGTTCTTCTCATAAAAGTCGGCCTGCTCGATAGGGCCGGAGTTTTTGTCCGAAATAGACCAGGCGCGATCAAAGCAGGTGGTGATTTCATCGACAGCTTCGGGCCGGTCAGCCGCAAAGGCGGTGTCCTTCATCTTCTGGCGGCAGAGATTTAAGACGTAACGACTAGCGTTGCCTTTCTCTCTTAGGATGATCTCTCTGGCGCTGGCGCGGGGGCGCGCTGGACTGACCGAGACATTGACCATTTCTTCCGGCAGAACCACGTGATCGGGATACGCCGCGGAAAGCTGGAAATCCAGTGTCGAATTGGCCGGCTTGCCTACGACAGCGCCACGAAGCTGGTATTTAGCCGTGCTGTCGACCGCATTTGTTGACGATTGTTGGAAGGCGGGATCCGATTTCTTGACTTGCAGCTCAGCGCCGTAAGCCTCTTCGATTTTGTTGGGCCCAGCCTTAACTATCTTGCCGGATACCCGCGCGGAGGTCATGTCTTGCGCGATCGTTGGATACGCTAGAAGTGCGGCGGCGCAAGAAGCAGCGATTCCGAGTAGATGTACGTTAGTGAATAGTGAGTTTTTCATTCGATTAAACTCAGAGGAAATGAACGATCACGGAGTTCTTCTTCAGACAGGTTGACGAAGCGGGAATATTTTACCGCGCCTGTTAGGTCGGCAAGCTCGACCTTTGTTGCCTGTCGCCATTGCTCATGCTTGAGAACAACAGGGAAGGTCTTTTCAAAACTGTGCACCCTGTGCTGGTAAACGATCTTCTCAATATGCTCAAATTCTGAAAAGACGCGAAGTTCGTATGACCCGGGTGGTAGTCGACCTTCGGGAAAAATTACGATGCCTGTAGTCAGAAGACTTGCTTGTTCCCGCACAAATGACGGCATCGGCGTGTGGTACGAGTAGAAACTCGAGAAACACAGAGTGAGAGCTGTTATCGACCCATAAGAAATGACAAAGCAGACCTGAACCAGTTTTTGGTTCAGGATCCTCTTAGGGCATAAGAGCGCCGCTATGATGGTAGCGGCAAGCAAGCCAAACGTCAGAAACCCTAAAAATTTGAGGTCCGCGAACCATTGCGTATTCTCAAGTGAAAGTAGGATCCCTACGGCAGCGCTGATCGGGTAGATTGAAGTATAGAGTCTCTTTGGACCAGGCAGATCCGTCGGCAGGATTTGCAATGTATGGAGCATGCTTTCAGGATCACTGAGAGACGCGCCGTTATTCTGTTTTGCTTTTCGCGGCATTTTTAGCGTCACGTATCGCTTTCCGGCCCGCATAGCGATCACGCGCACGACGCATGCATATACGTCGGCATGCTCTTATGCTGGCCGAAAACACCCCAACCTTTGGTCGTCGCTTATGCGAACCGACTCAGCCTCACCTTGAATCAGCTTAGATGGGCGGCTGCCCGAACTCAAATATCCATTGTCATGCAAGGAGATGGAGTGCGTCTGAGGCGGCATTGCTTGCATACGATATTATGCGAACTCCTTTAAGTTAGGCCGGCCGGCGATGTTATTTGACTAGGCGCTAGCGGTGTTTTGTGGCCGGCCTTGGTCTTTAGATTTTTGCGATCGACCTCCGGTAGGGAGGTTAATTCTGGTCGGTAGATTTTCCGCCATGGCCTCCGGCGGAGGCTTTATGCGGTTAGGCAGTCCCAAACCGTGGGAGGATCGCTCTGCCAGGTTAGGGCGATAATCACGTCCTCGAATTCGGCATGGGCGACCTAGAGAATTGGTACTGACGATGGGGTTTGCCGGTCCTCCTAGCGAAAACGGGTGAATCTCGGGCTTTTTGCCCAGTACATTTATAATGCTTAAATTCACAATTATGAGATATTATTACGTCTTTTATGTAGTAACCATAGTGTGTAAATATACATATTTCGTTGTTTTTCTTCAAAAGTGTGAATTTATACATGTATAATGAACCATGATTAAGAAGGTGTCGAAAGTCCCTGCCGGGCGCGAGAGATTGAGCCAAGTGCTGCAGCACGCTGGGGATATCGTTCGTATCGAGGATGCAGAGAAGGCACTACAGCTTCAGCGTCTCGACGCCTCGAAGTTGCTCGCCCGCTGGGCTGGGCAAGGATGGCTTAGGCGTGTTGGTGCTGGCGCTTACGCACCTGTCCCATTGGACTCGCTACAAAGCGAGCAAGTGCTGGGCGACCCATGGGTCCTTATCCCAGTTCTTTTTGCGCCAGCTTATGTTGGCGGCCGTACCGCCGCAGAATACTGGGATCTTACCGAGCAGATATTCCGCGATATCGTCGTCTATACAGCACGCGCCACCAGAGCAAAGACCCAGGTGCGGCATGGCACGATATTTACGCTGAAGCAGTGTGCCGAGAGTCAGCAGTTTGGGACAAAGATTATCTGGCGCGAAAAAACACGCGTCCACGTGTCCGACGTGCACCGGACAATCATCGATATGCTTGCCGACCCATCGGTAGGTGGTGGTATTCAGCATGTCGAAGACTGCTTTGGCCAGTATCTCAAGCGACCTGACGCCGATTGGAAGCTTCTTTTGTCTTACGCGACGCGCCTTGATAATGGCGCCGTATTCAAGCGCCTGGGCTTCCTGGCAGAGCGGAAGAACCTCCCCGCGACTGTTCTAGATGAATGTCGTAAAGCGCTTACAAAGGGTAATGTAAAGCTCGATCCATCAATGCAATGCCCCCGTCTCGTGACACGCTGGCGACTATTCGTGCCAGATACCTGGGCCCGGGGGCGCAATGATCGATAAGCGCGAGCTTCTAGATTTCGCTGCACGGCACCAGTTGCAGCCGCATGTCGTTGAGAAAGACTATGCTCTTGGCTGGATGCTTGCGGGCATATCTGCACATCAAGTGCTGCGCGAAGGCTGGGTCTTCAAAGGGGGCACATGTCTTAAGAAGTGCTTCTTTGAAACTTATCGTTTTTCAGAAGATCTTGATTTCACCTTGCGCGATGCCGCGCACTTGGATGAAGCCTTCCTAAAGAACGCCTTCGCCGAAATATCGAGCTGGATATATGACGCGAGTGGCCTCGAATTTCCTGTAGAAATGCAGGATTTCGATCTCTTCAATAACCCTCGCGGCAACCCTGCCTGTCAAGGCAAGGTCAGCTATCGAGGCCCGCTTGCATCAACCTCTGGCGGGTTGAGAGGGTTACCGCGTATCAAGCTTGATTTGACGGCTGACGAGCGGATCGTGCTGCCGCCAAAACGCGCGGCTGTATTTCACCCCTATTCTGATGCGCCTCAAGAAGGCATCGACGTGCTTGCCTATACTTACGAAGAAACATTCGGCGAGAAGGTGCGTGCGCTTGCCGAGCGTACACGGCCGCGCGACCTCTATGATGTAATTAACCTCTTCCGCAATGAACAAGCCCGGCCAACGCCCGCGGTCCTCCGCGATGTCCTTACGCAGAAATGCGAATTCAAGAAAATTCCATTCCCAGCCTTGACCGCTCTCGAGGCGCATAAGCCAGACCTCGAGGGTACGTGGTCAAGTATGCTGGGCCACCAGCTGCCCGCGTTACCTTCCGTGGAGGCTTTCTGGGGAGACCTACCGGCTTTCTTTGCCTGGCTGGTGTCTGATCAAGAGCCCGAAACGCCGATGGCGTATCGGCTTGGAGCGGGAGAAAGTGTTATTCGCGAGCGCGTCTTGCAATTACCATATGCAGCACGCGCGGCAACGCCGAGCCTCGAGATCATACGATTTGCCGGGGCGAACCAACTCTGCGTGGATCTTGACTATGTTGCCCTCGATGGACGCCAGGGAACGCGCCGCATCGAGCCGTACTCCCTGCGTCGGACCCAGGATGGCAATATCATCTTGCATGCCTTTGACGTCGAGAAAAACGACCATCGCAGTTACCGGATCGAGAGAATTAAAGGGGCGAAGGTCTCCAATCAGGGCTTCACGCCAAGATATGCCGTCGAGTTGACGCCGACTGGCTTGCTGTCAGTTGCACCGTCAAGTACCGGCACGAGAACGACTAGTATTTCAAAGGGTCGTTCTAGTTATGGCCGATCGTCTTACGCATTGGGCCCGAAGTACATTTACGAATGCCCGTATTGCGGTAAACGTTTCGAGCGCAGCAAGATGAATTCGGCCTTGAATCCGCACAAGGATAAAGCTGGATATAACTGCAGCGGGCGGAGTGGCTTCTATGTTGATACAAAATACTGACCAGGTGCGCCAATCGTGCAGGCCAGCAGCGTTTGGGGCGGGTAGTTCAGGCTAAGTAGATTTCACGAATTAGCTGTTAGCGCAGGCTAAATGCCTCGGCAGTAGATTTGCCATATCTACTCCTGCTGAGGAGGCTGAATTTTCAAGTCGTCGAAGGTGAGGTCGCAAATCGACTCAATTCATGCGTGGAAAACGCTTGCGGCTCCTCGTCATTTCACTGGTCAGTAGAGTTTTCGTATTTTATCGGCTGAGGAGAATTTCAGCCCGTGCAACCGGTCGGCTGATGGTTGGCGGATCTAGCGTATAGATAAAAGACTTCCGAGGAAGGAGGGGAAATCCTGCGCGTAATCTAGAGAGGCCAGATTCAAAGCTTCTGCATCCGATGGGAAGCCTGGATACAACATCACCATCAGCGAAACGCATTTTCTAATAATCTGTGCTTCCGAATATGGCCTATCAGGACCGCCTTCGGCGCTGAGGCATTCGCCAAAGAGCTTGTGGCCATCTAGAAACTCTACAGTGATGGATGCGGCCCTATCCTGTGGCCAGGCAAGCCTCGGCTCGAATAGTGCCAACTCGACCCGTTCTCTCAGGATCGCCAAGTCATGGTCGTTCAAAATATCCAACGTAAAGACATCAGCGGATGCGCGCCCAAACATCAGTGCGGTGGCGACGATATGCGGTATGGAGAATCGGGCTGAAAGAGTGTTCGCCGGCTTGGGATTGTCCATCTTCAACGCCAAGGGATGTACATTCACGACGATCCGCGAAACATCTGCAATATTCTGAACTGCGGGCCACTCTTCCTTCAGCTTTATTGCAGCTTCTACTGCGGCGTGGCTCTGCTGAGCGCACGAATGCAGCTTATGATAGCTGCTCGTGAGTGCCCAGCTCGATCCCAGTTCATGTGTTATGCGGTCATGCTCGGCGGTCGCGCCCAGGAGCCCCGACAGAACGTCATGCGGCGAAGTCGTCAAACCCGTTATACCGGCAGCCACGAAATCGAGCGTACGAAAGCCGCTGAGCACGCCGGTCCCGGCCCAGACGTTCTGAACGAGTGCTCCCTGTATGCCATGCCGGAACGGTCCCGGCTGGCCAAATGTCAGCGCCGTCGTCATTGCCGCCATGAGGTCTGCGGCTGAGAGACGCCGCAGCAGACCAAGCGCGGTGGCCGCGCCTAAGGGCGACCAGATTGCATGGGGGTGTACGGCATTCCCCGGGAAGGTCCAGGTCTCAGCAAACCTGCACACCACCTCATAGGCCAGAACGATTGCGCGGATGACTTCGCCGAAGCTCAAGTTTTCCGCTTCAGCTTCGGCAATTGCTGGCGGGACAACATAGAGCCCAGCGTGGCACATCACCTTGCGGTGGCCTTCGTCCAGTTGGCACCAGTTCGCAGCGATTGCATTCAGCATGGCCGCCTGCGACCGCTCCAGCTTCAGCCCAGGACGGGTCAAGACGGAGGCTTCAGGTTTGCCGCCGGGAAGCCGGTTCGTCAGGCGGGCTATTTCTGGCTCGGAATACGCGGCCACGGCGGAGGCCGCGTCGTCCAGAAGCACCATGAGAGCGCGGCGTTGGATAGCGGCCGGAATGTCGTCGAGCGGAGTGTTTGTCGCCCACTCGGCCAGGAGGGAAATGCCGGTACTTCCCGTCGAATCTAGGCTCATCGCTCACGACCACGTCTTGAGGTGGT
>Ga0209675_1000354_pt1 | contig 39738 bp, 38 predicted proteins | sample AraplaCol_mLB_r2_2_FD_184280 | JGI IMG/M metagenome (GOLD analysis project Ga0209675, IMG submission 184280) | Arabidopsis root microbial communities from North Carolina, USA - plate scrape MF_Col_mLB_r2 (SPAdes) (version 3) | ecosystem: Host-associated > Plants > Roots > Endosphere | place...
CGAAGACGGAGACAACGCTTGCCAGCAGCCGCTCGGCGCCGGCGCGCATGTCCGTGGGCTGCATGAGGGCTGCAGGCGCTGTCAACCCCTCCCAGATTCTCTTGCGCCATCAATCAATGCCATTTTGTCCAGCAGATCGGGACACTTTCAGTGTTGATCATGTCGCTGGGCCGATGGCGATGCTCCGCTCGAACTGCGGCAGTGCGCCAGCCAGCCACGCTTTCATCGCCCGCGCGAGCTTTAGCGCCTCCAGAGTGCCGCGTAGTGTGCACACCAAGACCAGTTGGCGCCACGAGGCCTATACGAAAGGATGCTTCTCGCATGCCACAGGCAACGAGAAACTCTCGCCAGAGCTCAATTCTGAAACATGAAGCCAGTGATCCTCTCTTGCGGGTTGGCTTGAAACTGGACTGCAGCACGCTTCCCAGTCCAAGCTTGAGGGCATCGATACCTGCTGGCCATGACAGCACCCATACACACCGTGTCCGTGGAGCCGACGTGACGAGACAGCAGATCTGCGGCCGCTGGCTCTGGCCTTGACGCGTTGATTGCTCTGTGCCTGATTGCCCGCCTTCACCACGTGATTGCGGACCCTCACACCCTCGCACATCAACTCGGCGTTTCCTCGCAGGATCCATTGAACTTGCCAACGCTGCTTCTTGGTGCCAAGCAACTCGGGCTTAAGGCGAAGCACGGGCGCACGACGCTCGAGCGTCTGGAACTGACGCCGCTTCCCGCCCTGGCCATCCTGACGGGGCCGAACGGCGAACGCAAGGTCGTTGTCCTGATGCAGTGCGCGGGTCAACGGGTCATGTACCAACAGCCGGCGGGACCGGGCGCCAGCTCAAGCATCGTATCTGGCCCGACCATTGAGCCACTTGACGCCTTCAGTGCGCATTGGACCGGCGAACTTGTGTTCGTCGCCAGCCGTGCCAGCCTAGCCGGTGAACTTGCCAAATTCGATTTCACCTGGTTCGTGCCCAGCATCATCCGGTACCGCGGGGTGCTGGGACGCGTGTTGCTGATCTCCTTCATGCTGCAGGTGATCGCGCTGATCAGTCCGTTGTTCTTTCAGGTCGTGATGGACAAGGTCCTGGTGCATCACAGCCTGATAACACTGGACGTGTTGATCGTCGGTCTTCTGGTTGTTGTGGTGTTCGAGAGCCTGCTGAACGGCCTTCGCACGTACATCTTCAGCCATACCACCAACCGCATCGACGTCGAGTTGGGCGCGCGGCTTTTCAGGCACTTGGTCAACTTGCCACTGGCGTACTTCCAGTCGCGGCGTGTGGGCGACTCCGTCGCACGCGTGCGCGAACTCGAGAACATCCGCAGCTTCCTCACTGGCACCGCCCTGACCGTCGTCCTCGATGTGCTCTTCTCGGTGGTTTTCATTGCGGTCATGCTTTTCTACAGCGTGCCATTAACGCTGATCGTCGCAATAAGTCTGCCGCTGTACTTCGGGCTCAGCCTGACTGTCGTGCCCGTGCTCAAAAAGCGGCTGGATGCGAAGTTCGCCCGCGGCGCTGAAAACCAATCCATGCTGGTGGAAACAGTCGCTGGTATCCAAACCGTCAAGGCCAGCGCGCTCGAGCCCAGCTTCGGTCGACGCTGGGATTCCCAACTCGCAGCTTACGTGAGCGCGAGTCTGAAGACGCAGAACCTTGCCAGTTGGGCCCACGAGGGAATCGGACTGATCGGCAAGCTGGTGAATGCGGCCACGCTCTGGTACGGCGCCCATTTGGTGATGGACAGCCAGCTCACCGTAGGCCAGTTCGTGGCCTTCAACATGTTTGCCCAGCGCGTTGCGCAGCCGATCATGCGGATGGCGCAGCTGTGGACCGACTTCCAACAGACCGGCATCTCGATCGCTCGGTTGGGCGACATCCTGAACACCCGCACCGAGGTACCGCCCACGAGCGTGACCCAGTTGCCGCCCGTCAAGGGCCGCATCGTCCTCGACGCGGTTGTCTTCCGTTACCGCCCTGAAGCGGCACCCGTGCTCAACGGCGTAAGCCTTGACATCAGGCCAGGCGAGGTCATTGGCATCGTGGGCCGCTCGGGCTCCGGCAAGAGTACGTTGACCAAACTCGTTCAGCGACTTTATCGCCCTGAGTCGGGTCGCCTTTTGGTCGACGGGATCGACATCAGCCAGATCGATGCCGCGCAGTTGCGCCGCCAGGTGGGCGTCGTACTGCAGGAAAACCTGCTCTTCAACCGCAGCGTGAGAGAAAACATCGCCATCACAGACCCTGCGACCCCCATCGCCGCCGTCATGCAGGCGGCCCAGTTGGCAGGTGCACACGATTTCATCTGCGACCTGCCCGAAGGCTACGACACCCAGGTGGGCGAGCAAGGCAGTTCTTTGAGCGGTGGCCAGCGCCAGCGCATCGCCATTGCCAGGGCGTTGCTGACCAACCCGCGCATTCTGATCTTCGACGAAGCGACCAGCGCCCTCGACTACGAAAGCGAAGCGATCATCCAGCAGAACATGGCGCTCATCACCAAGGGCCGAACCGTGCTGATCATCGCGCATCGCTTGAGCGCTGTGCGTCACGCCGATCGCATCATCGTGATGGACAAGGGCCGGATCATCGAACAGGGTCCGCATGACGCTTTGATCAGGGCTGCGGATGGTCTGTATGGGCTTCTCTGGAAGATCCAGAACGGCGGAAAGCCGACAGAGGGCTCCGGGCCATGAGCGGCGGACAAGGAGAAGACGGTCTTTCCGATGTGCAGGACGTCAGCGTGAAGGGCGAGACAGCTTCAGCCTCGTCCGCATCCAGCAAAGGTGGCATGACCGCTTTGGCTGCGAACTCGGATCGATCCCGTCACCCGCTGATCGAACTGCTGGCGCGGTACCGCCAGGTCTTTGCCTTGGCGTGGGCACATCGAGGCGAACTGGCAGGCCCTCGCCGTCACCTCGACGAGACGGCCTTCCTGCCGGCCGCGCTCAGCTTGCAGCACACACCAGTCCACCCTGCGCCGCTGCGATTGACCTCGGCGATCATGGCCTTCTTCGTTATCGCGCTCGTCTGGTCAGTTGTCGGGGAGATCGACATCGTGGCGGTTGCGCCTGGACGCATCGTCGTGAGCGAGCGAACCAAACTCATCCAGCCGCTGGAGCGCAGCGTCGTGAAGCGCGTGCTTGTCGCTGATGGAGACCACGTGTTGGCAGGTCAGGCGCTGGTGGAGCTTGACCCTACAGCCACAGATGCCGACAGCGCCTCCGCCCAAGAGATGGTGCACGCGGCTCAGTCCGAGTTTGTCCGCGCCAAAGCGCTTCAGGATGCGTTGGCACGCGTCAGGGCGGGTGCCGTTGTCCGATTCGATCCTGCGGCAGAGGATGAGATCTTTCCGCGCGATTGGTCTGAGGGCGAGGTCGCTGCCGCGAAAGCGCAGTTGCTGGGCGAGTGGGCCGATATCTCGGCAAAGCTAAGCAAGCTGAGTTCGGAGATCAACCGACGGCAAGCTGAAATCGGCACGGCGCGGGGCATGCTGGCCAAATACGAGGCCACCGTGCCACTGGCCCGAGCGCGTGAAGCCGACTTCAAGAAACTCGTGGAGCAAGGCTTCATGTCCAGCCATGCCACGCAGGACAAGACCCGCGAACGCATCGAACTGGAGCAGGACCTTGCTACACAGCGAGCCCGTTTGCTCGAGGCGGAAGCCGCCCTGCGTGAAAGCGAAAGTGCACGGGCCGCCTATCAAGCCGAGGTTCGTCGCACTTTGTACGAGCGGGAAGGACAGGCTCAACTCAGGCGCGTGCAGGCCAGCCAGGAGCGCGCGAAGGCCGTCCAGCGCCAGAACCTCACCACGCTGAAGGCGCCCGTCGCGGGCGTCGTTCAGCAACTTGCCATCCACACCCCTGAGGGCGTGGTTACCGAAGCACAGGTGCTGATGGTCATCGTGCCGGACGGCGCGCAAGTCACCGCCGAGGTGACGCTCGACAACAAGGACATCGGGTTTGTCAGTGCGGGACAGGAAGCCCAGATCAAGCTGGAGACATTTCCCTTTACGCGCTATGGCACCGTGCGCGGCACCGTGAGTCGGGTGACACCGGATGCAGTCAATGACGAAAAGCGGGGCGCGATTTTCCCGGCTGTATTGAAGCTGGGTACCGAGAGTATTGATGTTGACGGCAGAGCTATCAAGCTAAGTCCGGGGATGAATCTCACAGCCGAAATCAAGACTGGCAAGCGCCGCGTCATTGAATACTTACTAAGTCCAATTCAGACTGCAAGCCGTCAAAGCATGCGAGAGCGTTGACGCTCACCCCCATCCACAAAAAAATGCATTTAAGAAGTTAATGACTGACCAAAGCGATCTGCATCCTACGCCCCGAATGCCACCGCCCATTCCCGTCTTTTCACGGATGGGATTGTTGAGCCCACTACATTTAATTCCAGTCGGCGGACTACTGCTGCTCGCTCTGTTTGCCCCGCTTGACATACTGGACCAGCTTGCTCCAGCAAAGGAGTTGACGACTTGGATGACCAAGAAATGGTCCTTTTTATGCGTGCATGCGAACTCTACCCAACATCAACAGGTTGCACTGCTTGTTCACTGCTTAACAGTTGTCTAATTCCTTTGATGGCGATCGTGTGGATTGTTCAATGGATTTACAACTTTCCAATTCTTGTCGCGCGAAATCGATTGCAGAAAATTCCCTTTGGACATCGTTTTTTCTAACCTTGTTCAGCGCTCCAATATTTATTGTTTTCTTGTTTTTCATAATCGGGCTGCCAGGGGATCCATCTTGGGCACGTGGATTTACGACACATAAGCGCATTGGTTTGTCATTCTTAAATGGTTTTATGGTCTGGATGACGAGTGCTTCGATCGGCTCTTGGCCGTTGCAGTTTTGGCTGTTACTTGATTACCTTCAGTTCTCAAATAACAGACGTCGTGCTTTGAACTCGAAGAAATTCTTTTGATTGCAAATTCTTAACGGATGCGCTCGTTCACAAAAAAAGCATTAAAGAATCTTATGAAAAATGAAACAGATCATTCTTCTTCGGCACAGATGCCGCCGCCTATCCCTGCTTTTTCATGGATGGGCTCACTTAGTCCGTTGCACCTAATTCCCATCGGCGCTCTTATATTGCTTGCGCTTTGCGCTCCTCTCGACGTGCTTGATCGATCTGCATTGGCGAAAGCATTGACAACTTGGATGGTGAGTAAATGGCCCATCTTCTCAGTGCACGCAAATTCAACGCAACATCAACAGGTCGCTTTGCTGGTTAATTGTTTTACCGCCATCCTCATTCCACCTCTATCGCTCGTTTGGTTTCTGCAGGCGACATACAACTTTCAGACTCTCCTGCTCCGAAGTCGGTTGCAGATGATGACGCTCGGTAATCGCTTGTTTTTGATCGTTTTTGCGGCGCCATTGACGTTGTTGGCTCTCTATTGGGCAATTGGACTGCCAGGAGATCCGTCTTGGGCAAATGGATTTACAACGCGTAGACGTATCGGCATGGCTGTGTTAAATGGAATAGGTGTATGGATGTGTAGCTTGGCCGTGGGTTCGTGGCCTTTTCAGGTCTGGATGTTTTTCGACGTCCTTTTAAGAAAAAATCAATCTTTTGAACTGCGAAAGTAACGCATTATGGCAACAGATTACAACTTCATTTCGACTTTTTGGCAAAAGGTAAATGATCCAGATTTATTTGATGCGATCGGAACCCCGGCTGGGGCTATTGATCAGTATTTTGCGGAAATCGGCAAGCTTGCTGCAAAAATACAGAGTGGCGCATTAACACTTACCGAGGTTGACTCGGCAAAATCAACGCTTGTTAAATTTGCAGACGGCCTAAACAGGTTGAATGCGAGAATTTCAGGGGCCGTGCTTCTTGGAGGCACAAGCGTTGCAGATGCGAATTTCTCGAATTTTTTTAGAACCATTGTCTCAAAAGTAAATGTCGGGATTCAATCTCTAACCTACGCGGCGGAAGAAGCGGCGGCGGGCGCGTCAGTTGCGCGATTCACTGAATCCGCTTCTAATTATTTAAAGAATGTTGCTGGCTTCTTAGGGTTATTTCAGATTGCCCTTGAGTTTGCAGATAAAGGGCTCACGGATTCTGGATTGAATTCGGGTGGGGAAAAGGCTTTCGGAGTTCTGGCAGGAATGGTTGGTGGTGAGGTTGGGGCTGCTATCGGCACGGGACTGGTCACTCTTATGAGTGGACCGGCGATTGCTGTGGCAGGGGCAGCGATCGCAGGGGCAGTTTTCATCGGGTATCACTCGGGCAAGGCAGGCGAGTCTCTCTGGGAACCATCTCGTTGGTGGTTCACCGAGGAGTTTCTTCCCTCAGTTTTCACTGCTGGCTCGGACGGCTACAACATCGTCAACAGCGGCCTCAGTGACTGGAACATCAAGATGGGCAAGTTCAATGGAACTTGGCTCGAAGGCCTGACAGGAGTGAGCGATGCAGACAAGGCCACCTTCAGTACCTTGATGGCCGGCGTCGCAAACATTCCCGCCACGGCTTCGTTGAACGCTGACCTCCAGAAACTGTTCGCCGCTGACTTCTCCGCCGATGCACTTGTCGGTCGAGACATCCTGGTCAGGGCGCTGCTCTCGTTTGCCAAAGACAACGGCTACGCCACGGAACGCGTCAACACGGGTGCGGACAGCATCACGCTCAACCTGCCGAAGTTTCCTACGACCAGCCTGATGGAGTTGCGTGGGTTCGTCGAAAGCCAACTTGATGCTGCCGACCAGGCCGGCTTCAGCATCACCGGTCCTGGTCGCATCGTCATCGCGACTGCTTCGGGAACAGTGACCGCGGGTGCGGACGATACGCTCATGGTCGGCAGCCATGGAAGCGACACGCTCATCGGCGGAGCAGGTGACGACGACATCATCGGAGGCGCCGGCCAGGACACACTGGAAGGCGGCGCGGGTACCGACAACATCTTCGGGGGCGACGGCGACGACGTGCTCGACGGCGGCGAGGGCTCGGACTACCTTCGAGGTGGCGCAGGCAACGACACCTACAAGTTCTCGGGCGCATGGGGCGCAGACACGATCATTGACAGCGATGGTCAGGGCCAGATCGAAATCGACGGAATCATTCTCGCTGGCGGTCAAAAGATCGCGGAGGGTGTCTGGCACAACAAGGCTCAAGGCATTGTCTACTCGCTGTCAGGGACGGGGCCGGACCAGACGCTTGTGATTCAGCGTGACTCGAGCCTCAACAGCATCCGCGTCCGCGGCTGGCAGAACGGCCAGCTTGGCTTGACCATGGATGACACGCAGGCACCTTCCACTGGCTCAAGCCACGTTTTCGTCGGTGACCACACCAAGGTGATCGAGAGTAACGGCGTGGACTACGTCATCGATGTGGACGGAAACTATTTGGCCGGCGGTGATGAAGACGACGCTGAAGACATTTTCAACGGCACGCAGGGTGCCGATGAGATCTACGGCCTGGGCGGGAACGATGGCATCGCAGGGGGCGATGGGGACGACCTGATCGAAGGCGGCGATGGCGACGACTTGCTGCTCGGTGGGATGGGGGCTGACACTATCCTGGGGGGGAGAGGGCAATGACTACATTCTTGGGAGCGCAGACGGATTTTTTGACCGTCCTTCCAAGGTCAACTTCTACCCGCCGAGTGCCAATGGACCCGTGATCGCGCGTGGCTTTAGTTGGGTGGTCTACCAGGAACCTGGGGCCGACCATCAGACGATCATTGGCGCTGGAAACATCTACCCCAATGGCGAAACAACGGGGAACTACATTGACGGTGGCGCAGGAAATGATGTGATTGGCGCGGGGACCGGATCGGATGTCGCGCACGGCGGTTCGGGCAATGACAAGATCTCCGGCATGGGCGGAAGCGACCAACTCTTTGGCGATGACGGCAATGACGTGATCTTCGGAGACGGCGTTCAGGATCCCTATTCGACCTATACGCCCTATTCCGAGCATGGAAACGACGTGTTGGACGGAGGTGCAGGTGACGACTACCTGGTGGGCCAAGGTGGCGACGACCAACTCTTCGGCGGCACGGGCGCAGACATTCTTTGGGGCGATGACTTCGACGAGGAACGAACTCTCGTCTCCATGCACGGCAAGGACTACTTGGACGGCGAAGATGGCGACGACCAACTGGTCGGCGGCGGCGGTGACGACGTCCTCTATGGTGGCTCTGGCAACGACACCCTGTACGGCGACACGACCACCGCCGCTGGCGGCTACGGGTACCTCGGCGGCGCGCATCATGGCGACGACTATCTCGACGGCGAAGACGGGGATGACGTGTTGAAGGGTCAAGGTGGCGATGACACCCTGTTCGGCGGAACAGGCAATGATCTCCTGATCGGCGACGAGGCGCAGGACACGCTGGACGGCCAGTTCCACGGCAACGATTTTCTCGACGGCGAAGACGGCGACGACGATCTTATCGGTGGCGGAGGCGACGACATCCTTTACGGTGGTAACGGGAATGACGTCATGATCGGCGATGGCCTTGGCGTTTCAGCTGAGTACGAGGGCGACGACGACCTCTATGGCGAGGCGGGCGACGACTACCTGTTCGGCAACGGCGGCAAAGATTACCTCGACGGTGGAGATGGCGACGACTATCTCGATGGTGGCGCAGGCGACGATGTGCTGTTTGGAGGAGATGGCGAAAACAAGCTACTTGGCGGCGACGGCAATGACCTCCTGATCTCGACAAGTGGCAACGACTATCTCAATGGCGGAGAGGGCAACGACGTCTACCAGGTGGCGCTCACGGGTGGGTCGCTCACGATCGATGACGCACTGGGTATCAACACCATCCAGATCACCAATGCATCGGTGGAATTGAGCAGCTACCAGGTGTTCAGCATGGGCGGGCAAAAAGTGCTGGCGATCGCTGGCGCTGGATCGATCAACCTTGGCGCGGACGTGGATCTGTCTCAGACATTCGTGAAAATCGGCGGCCAGACCGTTTCCCTGCAGCAGATCGTCCTCAATGGCAATACGAACGGTGCCATCAACTCGGTGAGTGAAGTCACTGCGACTGGCGAGGCAGTCTGGACGGCGACATCCACCCAAGCCCTTCACTTGACAGGAAGCGATGTTGCGGATGCCTTGACAGGCGGTTCAGCCGCAGATGTTCTGGAAGGTGGCGCCGGAAATGATGTGCTGCGCGGCGGCAGCGGCAACGATGTTCTCTATGGCGGTGCGGGTGCTGATGTGCTCGAAGGAGGAGTTGGCGACGACATCCTTTATGGAGGTGGTGCGCAGGGCGAACGCGATGGCCAGGGCGACATCTATCTGTTCAACGCAGGCGATGGCCACGATCAGATCAACGGTGGTACGTCAGGCGCTGCCGGGCTGCCACTGGACATCATCCGATTCGGCCGCGGCATCACTGCGAGTTCCATTCAGTTGACGAGCGGTCAAGGCTTGAGCGGTGCGAGCAGCGCTGATTTCATGATCACTTACGGAAATGGCGACACGGTCACCGTGGGTCAGGGTGCATTCGCCGATCTGGCCGCGATCGAGTTCGCGGACGGCTCCTCGCTGACACACGCTCAGATTCTCGCGCTGCTCGCCGCGCAAGCTCCAGCGACCAACAGCACGATCACCGGATCTGACGCTGGCGCAACCCTTGTTGGCGGGAGCGGAAATAACTATCTGTCCGGCGGAATGGGGGACGACGTGCTCGTTGGCGGGGCCGGAAACGACCGCCTGAATGGGGGAGGCGGAAACAACGTTTTCGTATTCGCTGCAGGAAGCGGTTATGACCGCGTCGAAGCAAAGTCCTATGACTACTATGGCCACGGTACCAATACCCTGAAGTTCACCGACGCCGATTTTTCGCAGATGTCCTGCGAAATCCAGGGGCACGACCTCGTCATCTGGCAGCCGTCGGGCGAAGCCGTTCGGGTCTTGGATGTCGTTCGAACAATCAACGGCGGCTCCTTCGACGGATTCGAGTTCGACTGGAGCATCGTGGACAGTACCGGGGCGACCATGGACCTGGCGCAATTTGCGGCGTTGCGACCGCTCGTCACACCTGTCGATCTCGCAGATCGCCAACAGCAGTTCGTCCAGAAGCAGTATGCGCAGTTGAGCTCGCAGGCGCAGCGACTTGCGGACGATGGCGGCTACAGCTATCCAGCGCCTGTTCCGAATACAGTCAATCAGGTCAATGTTCAGGCTACGCCCGGGCAGGTGTTGTCCCTGAACTCCTATCTCGATGCGGTGACTTTGCAGGCGGTCACGCCGGTTTATGTCAGCGAGCAGGTCTACACAACGACCACTGTGACGACGCCGGCGCATGCCGGATACTTCCTTGCCCCCACGTCGGGTGCTTCTGCACTGCCGCCGGGCGCAACGCCGGTCTACGGTCCTGGTAGCGGGTATGCGGCTCAACAACTGCTTGGTTTCTGGGTCCCACCAGTCGCGCAACAAACCCAGTCCGTCCAAACGTCAGCCGGCTGGCAGACGTCCTTGCTGTGGGTCTACTCGGCGCCTGTTTTCGACGACACGGCCACGCAAGCGTTCGTGACAGGGACTGCGGGCGACGACGTCGTCATTCAGGCCGCGTCGAACTCTGTCTATCCGTCGCTTTTCCGGGGAACGATCAACACAGGCGCGGGGGATGACACCATCATCCTGGGAACCGGAGCAAACGTCGCGGGTGCGGCGCCATGGAGTCGATTTGACGATTGGATTGGCTTCCAGTCGATCGCGACGCATTGGCAGTCGCCCCTTCTCTACGAACGAGGCCTGGGCGCGTGGATCGACGCAGGGTCCGGTAACGATTCTGTGACCGGCACCGACGCGAACGACTTCATCGTTGGGGGAGCGGGCAGTGACTGGATGGACGGCCAAGCCGGCGCTGATACCTACTTCATCAGCTACGAAGCGGGCAGCTTAGACCATATCTCTGACCTTGCCCAGCCACGTGGCACGCCGTCGGACCTTGGGCAATGGAACGATGACTATAACGGATCGTTGACATCCCGCTGGAATGAGGACACGGTCGAGTTCGACAGCACGGTCGCGCTCTCCAGCTTGAGCTTCACTTGGACAAGCGCAGCTTTGGGCGACCCCGGCGCGCCGGTTCCCAGGGTGCAAACACTGCAGCTATACCGCGACGGGGAACTATTCTTGTCGATCGACTATTTCAATCGCAACGACGACCGCGACCCCGCGCTGCAAAGCAATGTCGGCGTCGAGAAGTTTCGTTTTGCTGACGGTCAAACCCTGTCGCTCGACAGCTTGCTGGCGACGCTGTCAGCCACTGCGGGCGATGACGTGCTTGCAGGATCCGCCGCGCAGAGCCTGCTGACTGGCGGTCAAGGAGACGACATCTATGTAGCGGACTTCGGCACGAGCAGCATGATCGACACCTCAGCAACCTCGGACGACATCTACATGTGGACTGGCGATGCCGCCGTCAGCAAGATCAGCGACAGCGGCGGTAATGACACCCTGCTGATCGGGGCAGGCGTTGCGGTTGATCAACTGTGGTTCAGGCAGTACAACAACGATCTTTTCGTTTCTGTCCTCGGGAAGAGCGGCTACGTCCAAGTGAAGGACTGGTACAGCGACACCGCCCACCGTCTGGAGCGCATTGAACTGTCCGACGGGAAGACGCTGCTCGCGGTCGATGTCCAAGAATTCGTGGATACGATGGGATCGCTGTCGTACCCTGTAGGGTCTACGCTACCGACAGAGCAGCACGCCGTGCTGGCGCCGCTGTTCTCGACCTATTGGCACGACCAGTCCAGCGCTCCCGCGACAACTGTGGACCATTTCACGGGCGGAGCGGGAAATGACAGTTTCGTCGTTGACAACGTGAGCGACACCGTCGTCGAAGCTGCAGGTGGCGGCACTGATACGGTGAAGTCCTCGGTGAGTTTTACGCTGGGCGACAACGTCGAGAATCTCACCCTGACCGGGACCTCGGCGCTGAACGGCACCGGCAACGCGCTGGCCAACGTACTCACGGGGAACTCAGGTGCAAATGCGTTGGTTGGAGACGGAGGCAACGATCGCTTGGACGGCAAGGCCGGCGATGATGTGCTGGTGGGTGGCACGGGCAACGACACCTACGTCTTCGGCCGTGGCTATGGGCACGACACCATCCAGGAAAACGACGGCACGGTGAATAACCATGACGTCATCGTCTTCGGCGCCGACATCTCCAGCGACCAGCTCTGGTTCAAGCAGTCGGGCAACGATCTGGAGATCAGCATCATCGGGACCAACGATCGGCTGACCCTGGACGACTGGTACCTTGGAGGCGAGCACCACGTGGAGGAGTTCAAGTTGAGTAACGGGGCGGCTTTGCTCGACAACCAGGTGAATCTGATGATCCAGGCGATGGCGAGTTTTGCGCCGCCACCAGCCGCGACAACTACGCTCTCGCCGACCTATCAGCAGGCGCTGGCACCACTGTTCGCCGCAAACTGGCACAGCTAATCAGCGCCTCTGCTACGCGCTACACCCTGCCTTTCCCAAGTCTATTGCCACGTTGGATGCGGGAAGGTCCGGGGACAAGTCTTTGCATTCAAGTCGGGCTGACGGGTGGGAACACATGGATAGCGGCACACACCGACGGTCGAATCGTGTTCGTGGGCGCGGGCATAACTTATGGTCTATAGCGTACGGCGATCGACCTCGAAGAAACGCGTGTACCAGATCTTTGAACAGCGGCTGGGGGTATCGGAAGTTCACTTCCTTGGGTCCTTTGAAGCCCGGGTGGGTGAGATCTGCTTAGAGCATTTGCATGATGGACGAGCCAGTTCATTCGCATTCATCTTCACCGACTTCTTCGATGGCGAGACCGAAGGCATCCTGCAGGAGCCAAAAAATTTCAGCGACCTGGATGCGCTCTCGGGCAATCGCCAAACCGTGTTCTTTTTGCACGCAAGCGCTGCCAGAGATGCCCGAGAGAGCTTCAATGAAGTCTTCATGGGAAAGCTCGGTCTCGATGGCAGCGTTCAGATGCCTTGCATCGCCATCTTCACCGTCGACGGTGATTGGGCAAGCAACATCAAAGTCGTTGAACTGAAACAGCACTGGCTCCGCGGCTATCACGTTCAGGACAGGGCCATCAAGCATTATCTCGCTCGCCCGAGCGGCACTACCGACACAGACGCGGTGCTGTTCCGAAACTTCCCGTCGGAAGAAAAACCGCCGCGCTCATTCAGCAATTCATCGCTTCGTCAGGCTGGAAACCGAAGCGCGGCTGACCGAACGCAGACAACGCCAGGCGCCGGCGTTGCCTTGGCAATCCACTGAAGAGCCAACGGTACTTGGCCCCCGAATCAGTTCATCGCCCTGCGCACGCGCGACACCATCAGCTCAAGAATTTTTGTCCTGCTCTGCGTTCAGCGCAAGGTATGCGGATGGCTGACCCACCTTGACGGCCGCAAGCAACGTGTCGTTAGTATGGCGCGGAGTCAGCGCAGGGGTTGCCAGCGGTGCGGCAGGAGGTCGTCGATGCGGCTTGCCATGTGCGTGGGCAAGCGCTCGAGGACGTCCTTGAGATAGGCGTACGGGTCGTGCCCGCAGAGTTTGGCGGATTGGACCAAGCTCATCACGACGGCGGGCGCGTTGGCCCGCCAGCTCGCTGCCCGCGAACAACCATGCACGGCGACCCATAGCCCAGGGCCTGATTTGGTTTTCGCAATGATTGTTGTCGACCGGCACATCATCGACCAAGTTGCGCGTCAGCGCATCCCAGGCGTTCAGGCTGTAGTTCAACGCCTTGGCTGTCGCCCCGCCATCGGGCACGCGGGAGCGCTCCAGGCGCAACCACAGATGCAGTTCCTCCCACATCGGCCGGGTCACCGCCTGGCGCATGTGCAGGCGCTCTTCGCTGGCAAGGTTGGCGAGCTCGCGCTCGGCACGGTGGATCGCCGCGATGCGCCGCATCGCCTCGTTGGCCCACGTCGCTGGTACCAGCCTTGGCCAGCTCATGGAAGCGACGCCTGGCGTGCGCCAGGCAGCCCGCCGCGATGCGCCCGCAGTGCGAGTCCACGACCTGCTTGTAGGCTGAGTATTCGTCGCGCACCAGCGTTCCGCTCCAAGGCGCAGGAGCACCTAAGCCGTCATCTCCCCGCAGGAAGGCGATGGGGTACTGGGCGCCTCGCCCCAGGCAGAACTTGTAGACGACCCCCGGTATGGAATTGAAGACGCCTTTCGCACACGTCCAGACGTACGCCCTCTTGGTCTTGCCTCGCCCTGGGTCGAGCATGGCCACAGGTGTCTCGTCGGCATGCAGCACCCTCGACTGCAACACCAGGCGCCTGTGGGCGTCGTACAAGGGCTCCATGGCGGCCCCGACACGTCCACCGGTCTGCGCCAGCGTCGAGCGCGGCGTGTGCACACCGGAGCGTGCGTTGATGGTTTCCAGACGGTAGTACGGCAGGTGGTCCACGAAGTGACTCGTCACCGTATGTGCGATCAGGCCGGTCGCCATGATGCCGCCGTCGATGATCTGCGGCACGGCGGGCTCCTGCACCAGGCACTGGCAGCAGCGGCAAGCCCACTTGCCATAGATGTGGCGCTGGGCGAAGAACTCGGCCGGCACGATGTCCAGCTTCTCGCTGATGTCCTCGCCTACGCGCATGGGGCGGCCGCAATCAGGCGAGGGGCAATTGGTGTCCTGCGGGTCGTTGAGGTGGTCTTCGCGCCGCAGGTGTTCGGGATGATGCTCACGACGCGGCTTGCGGGGCTCCTTGTCCTTCTCATCGGCAGGCTTCGGCTGCTTGGCTTGCTGCTGCTTTTGCAACTGCTCCAACTGCGCCTGCAGGGCCGCCTCGTCCTCAGCCATCGTCTCTTCGAACACCTGCACGTGCGCGTGAGTGGCCGTGACCGACGCCGACGTCTCCATCGGCGCAGGCGCCGGCAACGACATCGCGACGAACTGCAGCGACTTGCCGGCTACAGCGCCTAGATCGGTTGGCCGGTCGACGTTTGCACCGCGTCCGCGGCGCCATTGATGCCCAGGTTGTCGTTCAGTCCGAATGACCGGGCGACCGCCGCGACTGAGGCACTGCGCTCACTGCAGGCAGCGAGGACCTGGGCCTTGAACTCTTGAGTATGACGGCGGCGTTGCTTCGGATTCACGTCCATAGGTTTACAGCTAAGTTAGATGGACGCCATCGTTCAGGCACTAAGTACGCATATCAAGATGGGGCGCGCAGCCGCTTACAGCGCAAGCCTTCAAACGAATTCGCGGAGGCGACGTCTTAAACGGACGTACATATTTGCCGCCATCTTCATGTCTGACATGCTCCGACGCGCCCTCAGACTGCGGGTCGAAAAATCAGAGGTCGCCCCATTCAAGGAGAAAACTTTACATCGCATTCGTACGGCTAAAGACAGCCTTCGTTTTCCTGTGCTTGATCATTGCGCTGCTTTCCGGTGGATTCTTATTGGGAGAAACTGGCGACATCGAGATCAGAGGAATTCTGTGATCAACCACGAGTCGGCTCGACAGAGACTCAACTCAAAGCAGCAATTGACGCGTCACCTGGGGACCCGAGGCAATCTTTGCAGATCGAGGGATGCGTACACCGATACTTGGCCAATGGTCTTCACAGAGTTCTCGCCCATCTCTCGCTATATCTGCTGGGTCGACCTGAAAGATGGGCTGGTCGCCGGCAAACGCAAGGCGACCATGTGACCGCCATCGCATTCGATCCCACAGGTGCACCACTTGCCATTGGACTTAACAGCGGAAAAGTCATCCTCTTGAGACGATTCTTGGGCGTTAAGGCTACGCTGAAGTAGCCACCCATTTTCAAGATTGAGTGTGCTGCACGGTCCGCATTGCGCTTGTCGGCACTCAAGATGACAGGTTTGCGCGTGTTTGCGCATCAGCATGCCGCTTTGGGCGGCCTCGGCCGTTTTACAGGCGCACTCGCACCAACAGCAGCCCTCGGCTCATGTAGATGTTGGCCAGCGCAAGGGCCGTGAATGCCCTGGTCGCGTTCTTGTGAAGTCCGCGGTATCGGACCTTGCTGAAGCCCCACAGTCTCTTGACGACACCGAACACGTGCTCGACCTGCGCACGCACCTTGGACTTCTTGCGGTGCGCAACCGCTGGCCCTCATCGGGCACCCCGTCAACCTTGCGTACACGCTCATTGGTGCAATCCAGCGCCGCAGGCGCTTTGCTGGCGATCAGCTCCTGCTGGCCCGCGTAGGCGCAATCTCCGTAGACCTCCAACTCTTCGCCGTGCAGCAGTTCGGGCAGCGGGTGCTTGTCGTGCACGTTGGCCGCCGTGACCACCGCGCTGTGGGCCAGCCCCGTGCGGCTATCCACGCCAATGTGCAGCTTCATGCCGAAGAACCAGTTCTTGCCCTTAGCCGTCTGGTGCATCTCGGGATCTCGCTTCTTGTCCGCGTTCTTCGTGGAACTGGGCGCGCTGATGATTGTGGCATCCACAATCGTGCCGGTGCCTACCTTCAGTCCGTGGCCTTGCAGCACTTCGCCCACCTTGGCGAACAACGCCTGCCCAAGGTGATGCTTCTCGAGCAGCCGGCAAAACCTCAGCAGCGTCGTCGCATCGGGAACACGCTCACGGCCCAGGTCGATGCCCACGAAGCTGCGCAGGCTCGCGCTGTCGTACAGCGCCTCTTCGCACGCCTCGTCCGCAAGATTGAACCAATGCTGCACGAACAACATGCGCAGCATCCGCTCCAGTCCAACGGGAGGGCGCCCGCCTTCGCCTCTGGGGTAGTGTGGCTGCACCACCGCGCAAAGCTCCTCCCAGGGCATGATCCTGTCCATCATGTTGAGGAACACGTCGCGCTTCGTGGGGCGGCGAAATTGCTCAAAGCCTTTGTCGGCTGCCATCGCCAAGGTCTGTTGCTTCATGCCCTGATCAACGAATCAGCCGGGATGGCGGTGGACCTTTTTCAGCGTAGCCTTAAACCCGTGGTGCTTGCAGCTTCGAGCAGAGCGGTGAGCAAGATCAGCTTTGGCTTGGATGGCTACTGCCTTCTCACCGACGGGTACTCCTAGAGTGAAACTCGCATTTGGAAAGCTGCGACTGGAAATCAGGTTAATGCGATTTCACAAAGCTATGGTCCCGTTGGGAGCACGGACATTCCTGCCTGTCATTGCTGATTCGTTCGGACGCGCTGCATCTTTATCACCATCCGACGCGAAAGCTACCGCCCCCAGCAGTTCCTGGCGTAAGCGGCGCCACGTCGCTGAGCTACACGCTGAAAGGGCGATTCATTCTTAGCGCGACCGACAAAGCCTGTCACGGCTCCGCCGCTGGAGTTTTCGTCTTGCATCGCTCGAAAAGCCACGGTGCTTGAACCGCGCATTCTCTCGTCTAGACATGCGGTGCAACGCCAGTCTCCTATCCCATCGTATAGCTTCGCCGTACGCAGCCAACGCTGCATGATCAACTGCTTGCGGAACGCACGGCGGCTCTTGTGCTTATCGTCGCCGGCGTCGCATGGCTCGTCTGATTGACGCAGATCCGGCCGCCTTGCATCCCCTCTCGGAACGCGCACTGGCCGAGTCGTCCGTTGTCATCGACTTGATTGTTCGAGCTTTCTGCGCACGAAAACGGGATGAAGTGTTTATCCATGATTTGCTGTGATCAGAGATCCAAATAGGGTACTTGCCCTGGTTTGATAAGGGAATGAAGGCGATTTTGCAAGCGCCGCATTGGATCGCAAGCACGAGATTTAGGTGAATGTCGCTGTAACCCGCACGGGGTCCGAGCCAGCCACGATGCTGCGCACAGACACTCGATTTCCAATACGTCTGCCTAGGTTCACTCTGCAGCTTTCATGCCGGACCTGTCCTTGTTAATAAGGCATTGGTGAAACAGGAATTGACAGGAGAGCGACGTTTTCTGGCTGTTGTGCAACACCGCGGCGATAGATATACGAAAGCAAAGGCCTTTTATTCGTAGAAGTCCCGTAAGCTTGCTTCTACTCGTCTTCTTCGATCAGGGAGAGCTAACGCCTGAGTACCGACACCAAGTTTCCGGCGACAGAACCTCAAGGTTATGTTCCCTAGTTTGCAAGCATCTCTAGATCGTTAGTACTAGCCGTTTCTACGCCTGCCATATTTGCCACCAAGAACTCGATTCATGCGCTACGTATTTTTTCTACTCTGGATGGGGCTTGTCGCTGGCTGGCTCTCTTGCGTCTCTTTAATCGCCAGACGCTATGGCGGCTACCAGTTCATCGCTCACGTCGGCCTGGGCCTACCCGCCGCTATGGCCGGAGTAGCTGCCACTCTGTGCATGATTGCCGGGGTAATCGTGCTCACGCGCCGTTGTCTTCCCATTGCACTCGCCGTCGTCTTGGCGCTGGTTGCAGGAATTCACTTGGCGGGATCATTGGCTACGATCGAATATTTCTCTAATAACGGGCCAAGGCAAGAGAGGATGAAGCCTTTGCACACCCTCAACCGATATGTTCCAACAACCACACAATTCATTGGTATGCCGTTCGGCTTGGAGGGACTCTACATTCTTCCGCTTGGAACGATTGTGTTGCTTGCGGCTTCATTGGTGCTGAGGCCCCAGACTTGGCGCAGGGCAACTGAGGCTGATTGAGATTTTTCTTCGCTACGAACCAACTTAGCTGTGCTCGAATCCCTACCAGCCGAGTGCAATTCTCGGGTAGACCATAAGTGGCGGAACTGCCCGGGTGTCCCATTTTCGAGACGTTCTTGAAGACGAACAGGTTGTCGTCTGCTTGAAAGTTGAACAGTCGTCCCTCTCTTCCAGCGCACAGGAAACGCGGCGAACCCCGGGAAAGTTGAATGTCGTAGTTGCCGAAGAAGCTCGAGCATCTTCAGCGCCCAGCCTTCCTTGCTCGGGCCGCCGGCCTCGAGCCACGCGGTGAAGGCGTCCCAGGCGAACTCGGCCAGCGAGCCGGCGTCGCACACCTCCTTGACCACCGCGATGCCGCCGTAGATCTCCTCGTTGGTCGGGAAGGTCAGCATCTGGCCGAGGTTGTCGAGCGCGTCGTCGGGCAGCGCCTTGCCGTTCTCCAGCGTCGGGCGGCGCCAGCCGCGCGGTTGCCAGAACTCGGGCAGCTTCGCGCGCTTGGTGGGGAAGCGGTCGAGCGGGCTCTCGCCTCGTGGCCGTTGGCTTGCGGCAGACGCATCCCCGAGCCCGCGCAATCCCGTGCATCGCCGGCCGTGCCGACTGCCTCCAACATCACAGCGAAATTGAATAATTTCACCAAGACTCAAACGCGCTGTTCGGATCTCGCATACCGACTGAAAGAAGGGGGTCAGGAGATCCCCGACGTATACAGGAGACCAGTCAGCACAATGGATGCAAGCGCTTCGATGCTTGCGGCTGGCTTATACGAAAGAACAGGTCTTCATCCAAAGAAATCGAGTAATCTTGCTTGCACTCATCTTCTGATTTAAAGGGAGGAATGCCTGCGTACCGCTACCAGATTTCCCACGCCAGAACCTGAAGTCTATGCTTCCTAGTTTGCCGACATCTTTAGGATCGCCAGGAATAGCTTTGTCTGCAATCGCCTGAAATCATTACCACCAATGACTCGATTCATGCGCTATGCATTTTTTCTGCTTTGGATGGGGGTTGTCGCTGGCTGGCTCTCATGCGTCTCGTTGTTAGCCAGAAGATACGGTGGCTACCAGTTCATCGCTCACGTCGGTCTAGGCCCTCACGCGGCTATGGTCGTAGCCGTTGCCACTCTGTGCATGGTTGCCGGGGTAACCATGCTCACGCGCCATCGCCTTTCCATTGCACTTGCCGCCGTCCTGGCGCTCGTTGCAGCAATTCACTTAGCTGGATCAGTGGCTACGATAGCTTCCTTCTCCACCGAAGGGTCTAATCCCGAGAGGATAAAACTTTTGTTCGTCCTCCTCCATTACGTTCCAACGACCACTCAATTCATTGGTATGCCGTTCGGCGTGGAAGGACTCTGCATTCTTCCGATTGGAACGATCGTATTGCTTGCGGTTTCATTGATGCTGAGGCCACAGTCTCGGCGCAGGGCAGCTGAATCCAATTGAAATCGCATCAGGCACGCGCCGCAGCACTGGAGCGCGCCGAGTTCTTTTCCAAATTGGTTTCGCGCTCCATTCGTGGCCGCAGTGTCGAAGCGGCGGTGCGCTACCGCTGCGGTCTGGTAGAAAACGGAAAGCGCTTGAACGAGGAAGCTTGTAGCGCACTGGCAAAGTTCATCATTGCAACCCCTGGGATCTTCGACGAGCCATGACATAAATGCGCTGGTCAGGTCCACCAAGTGCTGGCATTCACCACCGCACTGAGATTCGCTGGTGGCCCGTGAAGGACTGCGAACAAACCTTTGCTCATCGGGAGCGGCGCAGTGTGCGGCTTGAATTTGACTGCCAGTGTGCGCACAACCGCGGCGCGTGAGTACAAGCTCTGTGAACACCGATCCTTTCGCGCAGTTTGCGCATGCTCATCGAAAGGATCTCCTGCATCAGCCGGGCGACGCGAGGAGAGGCCTCGCCTGAGGAGGTCGAAAGCGAAGAATGGCTTCTGGTTACAGAGCTGCAAAGCAAGGGCGTCAGGATCGACCTGCAGCAGGCCGAACATCGTCAGCCGATTCTTGCAAGGCTATACCAGCAATTGGTCCGATATACGGAGCTCAATGTGCGGTATGCAGTTCGCCTGGATCACTCACCCGGCGGCGAGGATGGTGAAGCCATCCCCTCATGCACCTACTGGCGGCCGGCGAACTTTCCGATCCGGTCAAGGCCTTGATCCACGCGCAAGATCAACAGGCATCGGACAATTCACTTGGGTTGCACCCTCTTCGATCACTTGCTGGGGAGCGCACGCAAGGGTACTTGCGACACATCAACGGGCGCTTCCCGTGACCGTGCCGAAACGAGGCCCGTCTTTCACGCCAGGCGCGTGCCGGCCCTTCCGGCTAGGTCCGAAGCCGACCCAGCTGAAGCTCGACTTCGAACCGAACGGGTCGCTGTTCGGAGAAGTAGACACAAAGCCTTGACCTCTCACCAGGATTCAAGAACAGGCCTCAACATACCTCTCTCAGCGCGACCGACGAAGCCTGTCAAGGCTTCGCGACTGGAGTTTCTGTCGTGCATCACTCAAAAGCCACGGTACTTGAACCGCGCATTCACTCGCTTAGACATGAGGTGCGATGCCAGTCTCCTATCCCATCGTACAGCTTCCTTGTACGCAGCCACGCTGCATGATGAACTGCCTGCGGAACACGCGAAGGGCAGCCTTCCACCACAGTCAGCGACGCCGAAACGATCCGGCTCGCCGCCAACTTAGTTCTCTCATTTAGCATGCGCTTTGTTCTATCGATAGCTTGGTTTGCCCTTTCTGCTGGTTGGTTTTCAGGTATTTCAATGAAAGCAAAAGCAGTCGGTGGTTATCAATGGCTTTGTCACACTGGAACGTGTTTGCCACATTAACGATCGGATTAATGGCAGCCGCATGCCTTTTTTGTGGGTCGGCAAAACTCTCGCGCTTGCGACTAGACGCGGTGCTGATAATCTTCACGACGGCTTCAGCCGGCTTCCACCTGCTGACGGCTACGCACCTGCTGTTCTTTCTGAAAATTCGCGCCGGCGATTGGGCGACCGTCAATCCTCTCGCCGCATTTATTGAGTATCTTCCTATCACTACCGGATTCATCGGCATGCCTGTAAACGAGAGGATCGGCATTTTTATCCTTCCGGTCACGACTTTAGCGCTGTTGATAATTTCCCTCTTTCTTGAGAGGCGTCCGGCTTCATCAGCGCGTCGACCTGACACCGATACGATTTGTCCGCAGCTTCGATAGCAGCCATTCCCCGGCTCACCATGCAGCACTCTTGCGGAAGACTCATCGAGAAAAGCGCCAGCCTTCGTGAGCGATGACAAACGGTTGTGCCTTTTTTTCAGCTGACCATCGCAGACCGTCGCCGCGAGCCTTGAACACAGGCGCCTAACCGACACGCCGCAACGTCTGCACCAATCCGCTTCCAACCAACACATCATGAACCGTCGCTTCGCTTTGACCCGGTTAGCCCTGAGCGCCGCCGCTTTTACATCAACTTTACCGGCCTGGGCAAAAGATCAGCCTGTTGCGCGACTAGGCTCGCTGATGCAGGTCAGTGTGGTCGACCGTAGAACAGGTGCAGAACTTCCGATTTATCACCATCGAGGTGAGTATTGGGTGGCGGGCCGCCCTGGCACGCGTTACGCCATTCGCGCCCGCAACATGGTGGGCGAGCGCGTCATGGCTGTCATGTCAGTGGATGGCATCAACGTCATCACCGGTGAGACCGCGAGCGTTGAACAGGACGGGTATGTCTTCGATGCACATGAGCGCAGCGACATTGTGGGATGGCGCAAGAGCGATTCGCAGATTGCGGCATTCGAGTTCGCTGCGGCTCGAAGCTCCTATGCGAGCCGCACTGGCAGGCCGGACGATGTCGGCGTGCTGGGCATTGCGGTATTTCGCGAACGCATGCCTAAACAGTCGCGCATCGCGCCCTATCATCCGCATGGCGGATACAGCGAGCGCGATCAACGCAACGAGTCGCCGATGGCGAATTCGGTCGAAAAGGAGCCATCGGCCCCTTTAGACAGCAACGCCACAGCAATCAACAAGTCTCGCCCGTCGGCGCCCAGCCCAAGCTTGGGCACCGCGCATGGCCGCCGCGAGACTTCCTACGTGAGCAACACCACCTTTGAGCGCGCACAGTCATCGCCCAACGCGGTGATTCGGATACGGTACGACAGTCGCGAGATTCTCGTAGCCGCAGGCGTCCTGCCTGTCGGTCCGCTTACTCACCAAACTCGCCCCGTTGGTCCCTCGCCCTTCCCCCACTCGAAGCCAGGCTACGTGCCAGACCCACCGCCGCGATATTGACAAGCTCGAAGCTGGACTCCACGCGATGCACAGCACGCGCCGCCGGAGAGTTGGAACCCCGCAGTGCGACCTGCACCGGGTGTTTGATGTGTGAACAGGCGGGATGACCGCCATCGGTTCAGGCTTCGCCCGCGATCCCATCCGCGAGCGGGCAAACGTGGGTGCCGACATTGGCACGTTCGCTGAACGCGCGCATGGGTCGCGCTTGCGGCAAACCCTGCCGAGCGTTCCTATTGATCATCCATAAACCCTTGCGCTAAACTGCGCGCAGGTGCCCACCTTACTTGTGCGCGAGTAGAAAAAGGCCGCTTTCTTCTTCATTCAACGCAGTTCTTCTTCCGACGCTTGTCGTCCTCGGGTGTTAAACGCGCACATCGTTTCCGAGGCGCGGCGTCGACAACGAAGGAGTTTCTTATGACGTTGAAGGAACTGATGCATCTCGCACAGCTTCGTCTCAAGGCTGCAACAGCGTTTCCAGTGAAGCGCGGCCATGTGCTCGAGCTCTTGGCCGCGGCAGCACGGTTTAAAACGTGGGCCGCATTCGACTCAGCCGCATTCCTGGCTGACAAAGGCACCGACGGTGAAGATCTGAAGGCTCACGCGCTTATCGTGGGACGCGCCATTCAGCTCGAAATTCCAGCGACAGACGCCCTGAGGGTCGCCCAAGCACTCTGCGGCTTGGTTGAAGAGCTGAAACTATCGTTCGTGGAACGCGAGAAACTGGCGTCCGTGCTGCACAGAACACCGCCGCATGCTCGAGAGTACTTGGACGACGAAGATGAGTGGTCGGAGGACGACTGGGAGGGGGATTGGAAGGAGCATCGGGAGACCGACGAGCCGAAACGCGGGTCGGGCTCTGATCCTGCAACTAAGGTGCAAGTTCAACGGCTACTCACTACCTCGCCTCTGCTCCTCAACTGCCTCGAGCGTGCGGTCAAGCTTCGCCCAAATGACGCCGTCGCACACTTCGCACTTGCCACTTTCTACCGCTGCGACCGACCGAGCCCATACCTCTATGAGGAATCTCTCAAAGGCCGCAAGTTGTCGACCATCGAGCAAGGCTGGGCCGATAACTACTTGCGCGCCGCACCGGTGTACGAGAAATACTTTCGCCATCTTCGGACTGCCACGTCACTTGGCGATCGGATGGCTGCACTCGAGTATGCCGAGGTCGTGACCGGCCGTACAGCGTACGAGGCAGTCGACCAGATGACTGGCCATGTCGACGCAGCCCGCATGGCTGCGATTGCGCCTGACGAAACACACCGCATGAAATGGTTTCGCGTTGCCGCGGATGAGGGATCGATCGACGCATTGTCAGTGCTGGCTCGACGAGGTGACGTCGACGCACTGAAGCAGCTCGCTGCGCTTGGGGACTTGGATGCTATTCGCACATTGGCTATCGATGCAGTCGACCAGAACCAGTCGACGGATGCCTGGCAATGGCAGCATCTGGCGCTGTTGCACGGTGAAGATCTGACTGTCTCCACCATGCGTGCCTATCACGACGGTGGGCAACGGGATGGGCAGTTCTACAACAGCGACTTCGGCGGCGCGCTGTACGCCGAAGGCGACGAGGGTCTAGACCTGCCGCAGATCAGCAAGGTTGAACTGGCCGAGGCGAAAAAACGAGCTCGGGACATCTTCGATTCCGCAGAAGCACGGCGCTAGAGACGACCTGCAGAACCGCGATTTTCGTCGCGGCTGAATGAACAGTGTGCTGGCGAGCCATCGCGGCGATCAAACCGGGCAATCCCATCATCGACCTGGTTGGTTCGAGATGATGAATCTGTTCAAACTTGTCAGGCAATAACTGCAGGCCCGGTTTGCTCGCTCTACACACCTTACAAGGTTCGAAATCCCAGAACCCTACCCGATTCGTCCGCGGTCAATTGGCCTACCGACGTATTCTTCGGAATCTCCTCGCCCTTGATCGAGTCGAACGCCTCTGCCACAGCTGTCGCGGTCGACTTTCCGTCGTCTGCTGCAACGGTCACAATGATGCGAAGCTCGGTCGGCTTACCCCTTGTCCAAGCCTGAACAATTTTGACGGATGCGCCCAAGGTTTTACGCCCCTTATTCGCCTCGGAGGTCCTCTCGCGTGCAGTCTTTACAAGCTGGGGAATCACCGAGAGATTGACCTTGTCGAGATTGAAAACATTGTCCTTGACCTTGGGACTGTCACCGGTCAAAGTGAATTTCGTCGCTTTCCCCTGAATCTCGCCCTTGATGAAATGCAACGTCTCCAGTGTGTCGGGGTTGTAGGCAGACTGATAAGTAATGTGGGCGTCGTTGCGGAAGCCAATACTGGCCCCGTACACCATCACTGGCGACGTCCCGATCTTCTTCTTGAAGGCGGTAAATACTTTGACGATATCCGCTTCGCTCTCCTCCAACCGCCCTTTCCCGATTGTCACCTTTGTCGGGGTGTTGGCGGCCTTGTCAATCTCGCCTTTGATCGATTTCGCTTTGTCGAACAATCCTGCGTGGGCGAGCGGAGCCAGGGACAGCAGCACTGCCACCAGAAAAATGCAGATAGGAGGCCAGAGAGGCATAGATGATCAATCAGTAGGGTGGAAAGGGCATCTCTTCGGGCGCGCGACGAGGCCGCGAGCTCGCTTGGTGCAGAGATCAGTGCGTTAGGCCCCGGCTAGCCATAGCCACGTTTGGCTCGCTCACGTTGCCCCCTGCTCGCAGGGACAGCAGCGACTGCCAATTTCGCTGGGATGCCATGTGCAGCACCACCAAGTCAAGCCAGCCACGACTGTGCCAATCGCACACCACACCGGCCGGCAGATTCCGCAATTTCCGCTCATCGACCACACGAAATCCGTCCAGCTTGTAGGAGCTCCCGTCTCCGAAGTGCGATGTCGCATGTTTGGAGACCAACAGTTCCTGCTGTTCAAGGGCTTGAACAAAGCCCACGGTAGAAACATGCTCACGATGGTACAGACAGCAAAACTCGATCGCCGACTTGGCTGTTGACGAGGCGGCCCCGCTCTCATCGAACAGCGGACTGACGCCTGCAACCCGGTGGGATGCTTCCACGAAGCGGTCTGAGGCGGAGTCGATGGCGAGAAGCTGCTTTTGCTTGTCAACGACTTCAGCCACGGTGAAAGGGTAGCGTCGTACGTACGCAGGCTGGTAGTAGTCGGCCCGCCAATTGCCATCCTCGTCGACAATGAGATTTCGGCCCTGCTCAACGCCGAGCACGGCCAAGGCGTTGGGTGTACCGACTTCGCCGAACACAAGAGGATAATGGCGCGAAGCCTCCACGAATTCAGACGCACAGACCGGCACCGCAGCTGCCTCACGAGCGAAGCTGAAGCCATTGTTCGCAGTCACCCCACAGTTGCGGTGCGAATCGAAATTCAATAGCACGGGTTTCTTGTAGAACAGTGGCAGCGGTGCTTGAGTGGAGTGTTCCTGCGGCGTGGTGTGGTTCATAGAGGTCAGGCCCTGGCCGGAGATTGATGTTCGAGACTTCGATCGCTCAAGATGAGTCGACGCGACCGGAGGAATTCTGAGGAACTCGGCAGCAAGACGGTCCTATCCGAAGGTATAGGCATTCAACACCGCATCGCCCATTTCTCGCAACCTTGTCGAAGCAAAAGATGAGGGGATGCCGAAGCGTCAACCCGTTGGGATAAGCATGCTCATCAGGGCCGCCGCAAGCTAGGCGCCGGAAGCCTCCCACTTCACATCCCGAGCATCACGTTCGCGGGTACTCGGCCCCGTGGAAGGAATGCGCATCTCTTGAACAAGGCGGCCGCGATTCGAATTTCTCAAACCGCGGCCTCACCATCTCGACATGCACTTTCCAATTGCCAGGATGGCTGGCTACAGTTTAGCCAGGAGCCACGAATGCATCGTAAAGAATCCCACGGATTCAGGTAACAGTGAGATGACACCAACGGTCAGCGGCTTTTTCCTCGAGTGGGAGACCGGGCGCTCAGCGCTGAAACTGGGCACCCAAGCAACCCAAATTCTCGGAATCGATGCGCGGATTCACGACCGGTAAATCCAGACTCGCGGTTCGGCCGCAAGTTATTTCGCAGCGATAGCTGTCATGGAACAACACCAAGTCGCGGCGCTTCGCCGTCGCTTTGCGACGGATGTGCCTGCGAACTAGGGGACGGGCACCACTTCTGCCTATGGGGCCGCATCCATTTGGCTGCGCTCCGCGCCAATTGAACGGCTTGATTCAGTTCATCCGCGGAGAGTTTCGTTCTGTCCGGTTCGAGGGCGCCCGATCGGAGTAGATCAATGACTCTTGCCGCTTTGCTGCCGGTCAAGTACTGCGCAGCGCTAAAAAGACTGATTCGATGGACCAGCATCAATCCTCGGCTCTCGGCTCTGTACAAATCGCGGTGGGCGTCAAGATTGCCGACCCCAGATAGACGTAACAGCGCCGCGGCGCAGTCGATCGCTTTCGCGCCTTGGTCGACAAGATCCTGATCTCGGGATGTGGCGTACGACAGCGGGCCCTCAAGCGCCGGCGCAAAGCGGTCTTCATATCGCGTGAAGTGGTGCGCGATCAATCTGAATCCCGACATCTTTGCGGCCACGATCTCCCGGTCACGCGACTTGCAGGCGATCCGCGCCGCGACCGCTGCGGCATCCAATGAATCCCAGGTAAGCAACGGAACCGGCCGCGAACCTCGCGCGTTCCATCGGCCCGATACATTCAGGTATCGACGGGCTGCGCCACCGAGACGATGACGCTCAAGCGAGGCCAACGCGGGATCGATTTGCTCTATCAGATAAAACGTCTGGTAAACCGGTTGAGACCTACTCATTATCCAACTATCGTCACGTGATTTACGCCAACGGCGTAATCGAAATCAAGCAATCAACGGCGGCCAGAAAAGCGTTTCAGAGCGCGAGATAGCTGAAACTCCCGAAGCCAAAATCGTCCCACGCCATAAAGGGCAAACCCTGCAACTGACCAGCACACCAATGCAGCGGCGGCCATGGCCACAGTTTCAAAGAGCGCATAGAAAAAGTCCATATGTCATAGTGCGGGAGGTGATCGATAGGTCAGGAGTGTTCAGACACGCAACCGGTTTGCACGGCAACCTGGGCGGAACGAGGCAAAGGAGGAAAGCCGTACCAAAGCTGAGCATCCTCTTCAGCCGCCTCCATGCCCCTCCCTCTTGGTGGTCAGTTCCTCGTGAATAAACAGCACAAGGCAGTATGCGATGGTGAGAGCGAGGCTCATTCCCCCGATCGCAAGCGCCCCCATCGCGATGACTTTGAAGAGTTCAAAAAGGTAATTCATGGAGCTCATCGGTTTGTACTGCTAGGAATTTCAGGCAAGCGATCACGCGCGATCAACAGTCTTTCGCGTCGTACGTTCGCACGCTACCGAATGTCAATGTGATTGAATTTTTGAACACCCAACACATGCGGTCATCTATCCGTTCGGATAGGTTGAGCTCGATATTCGCCTCGGTCTTCTTCAACCACGCTCGGCAGGCGGAGACGCAGGTAGCTGATCCCAGTCGATTCAGACCGATACGGAACACCAGGGAAGGAACGGCATCGACTTCGACCTCTCTCTCTCCGACTCTTCGACTGGAAGCGGGTCAAGGAAAAAGTCCGGTCAACCGGACTCTCCCAGCACGTAGCGGTCAGGGGCGCCACGTGCGTCCTTCGAGGGAGGGTTCAGCGCTCGGAAGGAATGCCATTAAGGCCAGCGCCCCGACCCACGCCGATCAGCAGGGCGCTCACCGGCGACCTGCCTCAGCGCTTCATCAAACAACTGGGTTGCACTGCGACGACATCGCCCGTCGAGCCTGGTGCGATCGCACCGTTCCCTATGCGAAAGGACAGGGTCCGAGCCAGTCACGCGCCCCTACACTCGATCTCGGACAACTCCCAGGCCCCTCTCAGAGGTCTTCTCCCCCGCTCGTCGGGGGTTTTTTTTGCCTAGCGCAGGGCTGCAGTGGTGCTTTCCAAGGGGCAGGTAAGAATCGCCCATTCTTCTTTTACGCTGGCCCCGACGGGGACATCATCAGCCTCCTCGGATAGGACTTATGCGCTAGACATTTCAGTCCATAAAGCGCGTCTCTATTTTCACAACGGCATCGCTCTTCAGTTTCAGCAGGCAAATGTGCCGGGACTTCAGCGGCCCAAAAAAGGTTAGTGCCCAGACTACCCCGTCCGAGTCTTCGTGGCGCTGAGCCTGCTCTTTTGGTCCGGCTTGGGCGAGCCTTCCTTTGATTTTCTGTTCGTTATCTCCAATCTTTGTGCCCGCGCAGAACTCCGCGGCGCGAGCTTCGCCTCTGCGCTCTGAGTAGGAAAACCAAAGAAGACACAGAGCCAGCAGGAAGATCGCAAAGAGGAACGCTGTTCGGATCTGAACAAGCGCTACGTGGAGCCGTCCAACATTTGCAGACTTGATCGGTTCGGAGGTCATAGCGCGTGCCCGGCACCGTCGAGCGAAAGGAAGAGAGGGCTCGCCAGATCGTTGACCCAGGCATTCCCGCCGTGTTGACTCACACGACGGGGCCCAGCGCTCCATGAATTCACGTCTGCCGGGTCGATTCCACCTGTTCTTTTGCACCGGGCCAATTTGCTGTAGCGGCCATTCAGGTCACCGGCCATGGAAACAGCTAAGACCAGTGCGCCACTGCTCCGCGCCCACGGTCGACCAACCCCCAGCGCCCGATGCATGAAGTGATGGCTGAGGCGCGGCGTCATGCGGGAGTACGCAAAACTTCGCATGTGCAGCCGTCGGGGCTGCTGGTCGCGGACACGCTGGCATGGGAGTCCAGGGCACGCGCATTGCGCAAGCGGGCCGTCACGGAAGGCGGCCGGCTGGCTCACCGCCGTCGCAGCGACGCAAGTGGACCCGACGCGAGAGCGACGCTGCATTCCGCCGGCAGCTTTGTCTCTGTCAGGTTGCCCGGGGCGCCCTGACGCAGTGTCGATTCGCGGTGGATCGGAACGCTTCCTTGGAGATCGGCGAAGCTTCATGGTGTCCTTCCAGTTGTAGACGTTTGAATCTATGAAAGCGAAGGCAGTTTGCCAGATGTAGATTCATCGTCTATGGATTTATCGTCTTGTACTGAACAGACTCCTTGCCATGGGGAAGTCGTCAGCCAAACTGCCGGGCAAGGAGGAAATCCTTGCTGGCTTTGGTAATGCGGTGCGCGCCTTACGTGAAGCGCAGGATCTCACTCAGGAACAGCTTGCCGATGCTGGCGAGATGCACGTCACCTATATCAGCCAGATAGAACGCGGGCTGAAGAACGTATCGCTGTTCAATATTCACCGCCTCGCGCATGCGTTGAACGTTTTGCCGGGCGAGCTGTTGATCGTGCCTAGAAAGTAGCCGACTCGCGGATGAACGCCCCTGCTTCTGCGCCGCTCTTGGCGGGTCGTGAATGCAGAACGAACTGTTGTCGAACAGCTGTATGGACGACCACCGCATCATTGCGGCCGAGTGTGTGAGGGGGAAGGCGCCAGCGAGGCCGCGCCGCTCAGGCAGGCATCGCGACCAGCGAAATTGACTCATGAGCTCTTGCTTTCGAGTCTCCAATCAAGCCTCAGGAGGAGAAAGCTGGCCCGTTAACAGGCTCAGCGCCACTCGACGTTCGCCGAACAATCTGACAATCAAACGGCTTGCTTCAAGCGAACCTCGATCATCGAGATCGATGCGATAGCTGTAGAAACCACAGTAGTGCTTGGGCTGCGCCCGACAGAATAAACCGTAGGCTCGGCCAAGCGATACCTCTTGAGGTTTCGAAAGAAGCGCTTTTCGAAGATCCTCGGCCTTGGACATTGCTGTAGCGTTGCAGGCGCACGCCACAAGCAGGCAAATCGGCCATCCGGAGATGAGCAGATGGGGGGCGGCAAACGGAAAAATGGCGGCAGTCGATCGTATGCGTATCAAACGCCATAGCATTCCCATCGTGCCGCCGACCGCGAGAAAAAAAGTGAACGCAACTTCCTGCCCGCTCACGTCCAGCGAAACTGCTACAGCCACAACGAACGCCGCGAGTGCCGTTTGAGCGCTACGCAAGATCATTTGCATGCCCCCGAACACGCACGTGCCGGAGGCATGCCCTGCCGGAAGTACAGGTCGCCCAATGAACCCCACTTTTCCGTGAAAGAAGGGCTCGATGACCCGGCGTTGCCCAGCAGCGCCTGCGAGCCTGGAATATTCAGGCGGGCACCTTGAACGAGCATTTTTCCCGCGAGCACGTCCCCTTGCGTTCCGGGAATCACGTCCCAGACTCCTTCGGAAGCCATGGCGAACCGTTCCGCAGCAGCGAGGTTGTCGTCGTATTTGTCGAGGCCACCCCTCCGCTTCAGAGCGAGCCACTGCCCCGGGGTCTGGTATTCATTGACCCCCGCATTTGCCTGACACAGCCACCTCTTTACCCCAGAGTCGGTCGGATCGATCCGCTTGAGCGAGGGATCACCTCCCCAGACATCCAGTCCGCTGGGATCGACAAACCGAAACGGATTGCCCCTCGCGTATTCGAAGCGGTTCCAACCACCCCGCAGACCTATCGGGTCCGCTTGGCTGTACCGCGCTTCCCGTGGGTCATAGCTGCGCGCATTGTTGTAGAACAACCCTGACTCATCGTCAGCGTATTGACCCGGATACCTCAGGTTGAACCTGACCTCCCGCAGGTCCGTATGCCCGGGATTTGGCGTGACCGACAGGTCGGCAAACCGGGTCCAGGCCTGCCGGGGCTGGAGCTCGCCGAAGGCACTGTACGGCCACTGCCACACCACTTGGCCACTGTCATTCGTGAGCTGCCGGGGCGTGTTGAGGTGGTCGGTGTGCACTGCATAAACCGCGTCATCGATGATGGCCGTGATCGGCATCGGCCCCTCCATCGTCGGAAGGTAGATGTATTTGGCTTGCCCTGCGCTGACCGCTCCGCCACTACCCAACTCCGCAATGAGCGATCCATCCTCGTCGTACACATAGGCAAAACCGAGTTGCTCGGCCTGGCTGCCGACTGGATTCCAGAGCTTTGCGAAAAAGGCCACAAGACCTTGCATCACACCTGAATCAGCGGCGTCACCCTCGAGGGTCGGATAGAGCGGCTCCGTCTTGAAGACGCGTTGACCGAGTGCATTGTGAGCGTAGCGCGTGGTCGGGCTTGCGTCCGTCGCGCCTGTCGTGGCACTCGCCAGGCGGCCCTCGGCGTCGTAGGTATAGCTGCGAAGGCCGTCCGAGACGAGATCACCGTTCGCGTTGTAGCTGAATGCCACACTGGCGGTGCTTGCGTTGTTGATCGTCTGAGTGAAGCCCGCGGCCCGATTGCTCGCTGGCACCATCGCATAGCTGCGGGTCGTGGTGATTCCGTTGCGGGTACGCGCAAATGCGGCGCGGTTTCCATTGGCGTCGTAGCTGAAACTTTCGCTGACCCCAAGCTCAGACACATTTGCAACCCGGTCTGCCGAGAACCCAAGACTGGTGCTGGTATGCACGCCGACGACCGTGCCGTTCTTGGGGTCCGCGTCGCCTGGCTGCAAAAGCGTGAAAAAGCTCGTGTAGTTCACCCGCCCTGCCGCGTCGTATCCGTAGAGGCCAAGCTCCGAACCCTTCATGCGCCCTGCCAGGTCGTACGAGCGACTGGAATTCACCGGGGTCGTGAATGCCCAGGTCCATGACATCGGCTGCCCTAACGCGTTCCAGACAATCCCGGTGATCAGCGGCGCGCCGTTCAGGCTCACACCGCTGAGCCTTTCCGTACTGTCGTACTGATAGCCAACCGAGTCACCGCTGGGATAGCCGATGCTCGACAACGCGCCGGAGACTGCATAGCCGTACGTGACTGTCTGCGAACTGCCGTTGGCAAGGGTCTGCTTCTTCTGGATCACCCTCGCAAATCCATCGCGCGTGTACTCGGTGACGCCACTGCGATCATGGATCTCCGAGAGGTAACCGACGTCGTTGCCACCGTGGTCGTACCGGAACGTCGTCGTCTTTCCATCCGGGAACAACACTGCGGTGGGTCGACCCAAGGCATCACGTTCGATGTTCGTTGCCTTGCCGAGCCCGTCGTAGGTTTTCGTGGCAAGGCCCAGCGCGTCATATTCGGCCGCTCGAGCACCGATGTCGGCGCTCCATTCGCCGATCGCGTTGCCGAGTGCGTCGCGACCAAAGTTTGTGATGACACCACCAAAATCGCTTGCCTGCGTCACGTTGCCAAGCGCATTCCGCTCTAGGGTGGCGGTGACATTCAACGCGTTCGTGACGCTCTTGATCCGTCGCAGGCCGTCCCGCGCAAACTGCGTGCTCTGGTTGAGCTTGTCGGTCTGCTTGACCAATTCGCCGTTGGCGTCATAGCCGTAGATGATCCGTTCGGTGGAGACCGGTTGGACGTACAGAACGCGATTGAGCGTTTCATTGATCGTGCGCGCGAGACTGAACGCGAGCGCCCCGCCGCTGTTCTTCACGCTCTCCTGTTGACGATTGCCGAACCTGTCGAGCACGAAGGTGCCCGACTCACCGCGGTTGTTGCTCCACCCTGTAAGCTGATGGGAATTGTCGTACTTGTAGGCAATCGACAGGCCATTGGGCAATGACAGGGTGGAGAGTGTGCCGGTCTTGTTATAGGTCAACAGTGTGGTCTGCTGGCCACCGACGGTGCGGCTTGTCAGGCGGTCGCGAGCATCGTAGGTGAACGCGGTGACCAAGCCGTTCGGCTGTGTCAACGTCGAAAGGCGGTTGGCCGAGTCGTAGCCGTAAGTGGTCGCATGACCAAGGGCATTCGTCTCCTGGGTGAGGTTGCCGGAGGCGTCGTATTGGTACACGCTGGTCGCACCGTTCGGGGACGTCTCGGTCGCGAGCAGTCCGCGAGAATCGTAGGTGGCACTCCATGTGCGGGTGACGCCCTTGCCGCTTGACCCCATATCAACGATGGACCTGCTGACCAAGTTGCCTGAAGTGTCGTACGTGAAGTTGGTGGTGCGCCCTGATTCGACGACCGACACGGGAAGGCGAAACACAGGGTGCCACTGGGTGGTGACCGTGACCTCATCCGGATTGCCGACTGAGCGCGTCACCACGAGCGGGAGCCGACGAACCACGTCCCAGATCGTGCTCGTCACCACCCCTTTGAAGTCGGTTTCACTGACAACCAAGCCATTGGCGTCCTGGGTCCGCATCGCTGCGTCGCGTTCCCCCGTCGCAGAGGGCGCGGAGCTTCCTGAAACCGTCAACTTCCCTGCCTGGGTCGTGTACTTGTAGGTGCGGTCGTTGTCCAGCGGATCCGTGATCACGGCGACACCCTTGGAGGGATAGGCGACCTTGAAACGATGATTCCAGTCCGCCAGTTCGGTGCTCACGGCCCTCCCATCCTCCGCCCGAAAACGAAAGGTGGCATAGCGCAAGCCGTTCTCGTCGAGAATCCCATTGAGAGCGTTAGGCCATGTCGAGTTCTCGAACAAGAATTTTCGCGACTGACCGTCCGGGTACGTGATGACCTTGAGACGCCCCTGCGGGTCATAGGCGTACTGCAGCAGCCGCCCGTCAGGCGCGGTAACCGTGGTGAGCTGACCTTGGGCGTTGTATCCCAGGCTCAACGTTCGGCCGAACCCATTGGACACGCTCGTGAGTTGACCGGCGCCGTCGTAGCCGTAGGTCGTGGTCCACCCGTTGCGCGCCACGATGGCGAGCAATTTCCCGTTTGAGCCGAAGCTCAGATTCGCATCATCGTCACTGCGGTGATAGACCCACCCGGATCCAGCCGCCGTCAGCGTGTCGGCGCTATGGGGGGCGTACCAGGCGAGCGTGGCCGGGTCCTTCGCAAACACGCGCCGAGTGCCTTGGCCCGTCGAGACCACCATCTTGCCGTTGTCGTTTTCCAGCAGCGCCTGATGGTTGTGGCCCCAGGCGCGCCCGAGCGGCAGCTCAGGGCGCTGGGACATCCCCCAGATGCTGCTGTAGAAGCGCTCGAAGCTCAACGGCGCTGCGCCGCCATCCACGTAGTCGACCTCGTTGCGGATCTTGTCCCCTGTTGCTGGCACGATAGGTGCGCCCACCGCGATCCCGTCCGCGCGGCACGACGTCTGCTCGGTCTCCGCCTCCGGCCGCAAGATCTTCTTGCAGGTCGGAGCATTGTCCAGGGTCGAATAGGAGGCCAGGTACCCCTCCTTGCACGGCATGGGATCGACGTATTTCGAGATTCCAACGTTCTGGGTGAACAGCGAGGGCGTCGCACAGGACGCAGGACCGGTGGGCGGGTTGGCGGTCGATGGCAAGTAGGCATCAATCTTGTACGTACGGTACACGTCGTGGCCGGGCGTAGGGTTGCCTGGCCAACTCGAGATGGGCGCAATGGCAATGGGCGAACATGCAGTCGGCAGTCCTGCTGCCTCGTAGCCCAGGCGCCAATTGACGGCGTCACTCTCGGTTTTCAGCCCGAGCAGCGCATAACCGCCTCCGACGCAGTTGTAGGGCTCGTACTGCGAGGAATTGTGCGGAAAACAGAGGTCACCAGCCCATGAGCCATAAAGATAGTCAGAGGGGGGAACGCAGATATCGGTGGAAGGGTCACAGCAGTTCACCGACACGGGACCGGCAGAAGCCATGCACTGTTGCGCGCTCGCCGTCGCACCGAAGAAAAGCAACATCAGCGGTATAAATCTCGCCGCTGACAACACAGTATTGCACTGGACACCCCCGCGTCCGGTAGCGGTGTCCCGAAAATGACTTGTGTTTGTACCTTGCGCAGGCCGTGCGCCCGCTGGCCGTCCGACTCTCATGATGTCCTCTACCCCGCAAGGGGAGCGCACACCAGTAACTGGCCGACTCTCTAGGGGCCAAGGTCTGCGAAAGAATGAGGGAGAGTGAACGCTCCGATGACGACCCTGCCAAGCTGGCAGCATGCCGCTATCAACGCAACTATGTTGATGAAGCGGGCGGACGCCATCGGCGGCGACGGGTCAAGACTATCAGCCATACGTGTGCTTTTGACCTGTACCGACGACTACTTGTGCGGGATTTCTGCTGCCGCCAGCTTTTCGGAAACACCCTGCGTGCAGCCTCCAATAGGGAGATATCCACTCGGGCCAGCACTCAACACTCATTCCTTTCGAACAAGCGGCATATCGCGCCAAGCAGGAGTTAATTCTTCTAAGCGCAGCACCGGGCGCGGTCAGCGCCGATCGGCGCTGGGGCATCAACCATATCGTTCACCCTATACCTCAGGGTAGGTCTTCGCGAAGCGAGTTGAATATCCAATCACGGCGATCTGCACCGAGATGGGTTGGCTCTATGAAACTCAACCTTGAATGAATCAACGCAGCTATCGGGATGAGTTCCTCGTCGGCGTAGACCAAGACCAGAAATGCGGTCGTCCGCGCCAAAGAGAGGCTCATGCGTGCATGCGCTGTTCTCTGAACAAGCGCGCGATCTCGGTCTGACCTCACGCTCACATGCTTCAAACACGGTACACGCAAGTGCTCCAGTTCATGCCTCACGATCATCGCCAACGGTCAATCGCTTCGGACGCTGAGATTCACGATGCGGCGAGTTTCATCGAACACCGTGTCGAGCAGGAGAGTGATCTGATGCTCACCACTGAGTTGGGCCTGCACCCGCAACTTCATGCGGACCGTCGCCCAAGAAGACGTCTCGTGGTCAAGCGGCTGCTTCGGTCGCTTTCCTCGAAGTCGTGCTTGCTTGGGCTGCTGTGCTTTGCTTCAATCGCCTTTCCCCTTCATCTAGTGCGCTTCGGCGTTCTGGGCCTGACAGCGGTTTTCAGCTTTCTTGGCAGCCGGTTCGATTCAGCTGGACTCATCGGCATCGCGATGCAGGTCATCCTCACTTGTGCCGTAGCGGCTTTGATGTTCGTTGGCCGTAGGCCTGACTTTGCAGAACTCAAGCGCAAGGGCATCGGCCGACTTGAGATCCTTGCAATTGCTCTCATCGTCTTGTACTGGACCTGGATGTTGCTCGCAGACTTTCACGCGTTCGCGGGCATGCAAGCGTACGAAGCCTGGCAAGCGCTGGAGCTGCGAGCGAACTGGCTCTACATCATCATCAGGCTGGCCGCGTCGGTGTGCTTCATTGCCTACCTCAGGCTGATCGGGTCATTCCTGTACCGTCCAGGTGTGCTAATCATTTCCCACGATTGATCAGCTGTAGCTCCCTGCGAGGGCGGCAGCGTTCGTTGCTTGCATCTGTTGTCAGGACACGCGTGTGCTTCGGGTTGTGGCCGTCGGCAGCTGCAAGACATCGACGGTCTGGACGTGCTCTGAAAGATCGGTTTGGCCAGCTGCGAAGGAAGCTCCCGCAGACAGAACCCTCACATGGACCCCTATGAATCCCTTGCTTGCATTCAAAACATGGTATCTGGCTCAAGCGGGCTGCATGCAAGAACAAATCGCAAGCTCGCTGTTGCCACTGTTGCCCGACGCCGCCGCGGGTCTCCAACCGGTTGCAGCGCACGCGGCAAACAGGCTACTCAACTGGCTTGATCGCCACATGAAAAGAGCTACGGCGGATGTTGTCTGCACTGCCGTGGTCCTTCGCTCGTTCGGCGACCACTTTTTCCTATGCGGACATGCGATGTACTCACGCGGCGCGCTCATGGAGGCCACGGCATCCCTGATTTCATTGCGGCATACCCTGCCCGCTGCAACGTGGGCATCAGCGCGCGCAGGGTGGCGCGCGATGGCTTCTCAGACGCTTTCCGATATTGCGCTTGACGCTTGGTTGCTCAACGACCTGAGCGGCACCCTCGCAAGTTTGACAAAACGGGAGTGCGACCAGCTCGAGCTAAAGCGCCTCGACGCAACACGATCTTAGGGCCCATCGCCTCCGAGCCTTCGTCCAGAGCCTCCGGCACACATCGCTCTCCAATGAGCGCCTGCTTCAACGGCATGCTCGTCAGTTGGTCGCGCAAGTGTCGTCCGAAGGTTGAACTTGGCAACACGAAGCTGAATGCAGAATGCGTCGACTCCCACACATCGCTGATGCGAAGCCCACCTGCATCCCTCTCACTTAAAGCGCCATTCTTCGGACGCCATCAGAAAGAACGACGCTCGAGCTCCTCAGACAATGTCTTCGCCAAGGTTTGCCGCCTCGCCAGAAGTCCGGAGCAGCCATCCGGTTCGCCTTCCTCGATCGCATTGACGACCATGCCGAGAGTGAATTCAAGCTGATGCGTATCCAGCGCTTCGGTTCTGCGTTGCAATGATAAGAGTTCGCTGTCGCTAAATTGGGGAAATTTCTCTTCCGTCATCGGTGCCTTGTTGTCATTCATCAACCAATCACTATACCCAAGGAAAATGATAATTAAGGCAGAGCAGAAGGAACCGCATCGATAATTTTTCCATTTCGGGGTCAATAGATTCAATGTCAAGCCACCAATTCGCCCAAGAGCCGAGATGGCGACACGATAACTATTCGCTGCGGTAACTCAAAAGCCTGTCTTGCTCCGCTCGCGAACCCGACGGTGCACCGAGCTTGTCATTTGGGCTGGGCGCGACACGCCTAGATCGACTACCTGTCTGGTGACGTGCGAGCATCTCGTGACCAGTGGACCTTCACCTTAGGAAACACATCGGCATTCAGAGAAGTTCGCAATGCACCGGTACGGCGCAGTGGAGCGACGAAGTTCGCGGTCCTCGTTCTCCAAACCGCGAGCAGTCAGATCTTGAATCGCCCCGGCTTTCATGGAGGCCGGTTGGTTTAAGTCATGCCGCCATCGTGGCGGTCTGACTGGCGAGTTGCCGGTAATAGTTTGCCTCAGCTTCTGCAGGCGGGATGTAGCCGATGGGTTCGAGCAGGCGATGGTGGTTGAACCAGGACACCCACTCGAGCGTCGCGAACTCCACCGCCTCCTTGGTCTTCCACGGTGCCCGGCGATGGATCAGCTCGGCCTTGTAGAGGCCGTTGATCGTCTCAGCCAGGGCGTTGTCGTAGGAATCGCCTTTGCTGCCCACTGATGGCTCAATGCCAGCCTCGCCCAGTCGTTCGGTGTCGCGGATGCTGAGGTATTGCGACCCGCGATCGGAGTGGCAAATCAGGCTGCCGTCGCGCTCGGGCTGACGGTCGTACAGCGCTTGCTCCAAAGCATCGAGCACGAAGTCCGTGCGCATCGAACTGCTGACCCGCCAGCCCACGATGCGCCGGGCGAACACTTCGATCACGAAGGCGACGTACAACCAGCCCTGCCATGTCGACACGTAAGTGAAGTCCGAGACCCACAGTTGGTTCGGTCGCTGCGCGCAGAACTGCCGGTTGACCCGATCCAGCGGGCACGGTGCTCTGGAATCGCTGATCGTGGTCTTCACCACCTTACCGCGCATCACGCCCCGCAGCCCCAAGCGCCGCATCAGCCGCTCGACTGTGCAGCGCGCCACCGCAGTGCCCTCGCGCGCCAGCTGCCTCCAGACCTTGTCGGCCCCATAGACCTGCATGTTGGCCTGCCAGACGCGCTGTATCGCCGGCATGAGGGCATCGTCGCGTTGCGCCCTGGCGCCGCGCCTGTGCGGCTCGCGCAGCAGTGCCGCGTGCCGCCGATGGCCCGACGGGGCGACCTGCAAGACCTTGCAGATCGGCTCGACCCCGAAGGTGTCACGATGCTTGTCGATGAAATCCCTCAGGACTTCAGCCGGCGGTCGAGCTCCGCCTGGGCGAAAAACGCGCTCGCCAGCTTCAGGATCTCGTTGGCTCGGCGCAGCTCCTTGACCTCGCGTTCGAGTTCCTTCATCCGCTGGGCCTCGCCGGTCGTCACGCGTTCTCTAACGCCGTTGTCGACCTCGTCGCGCTTGACCCATTCGTTCAGCGTCTGCGGCACACAGCCGATCTTCGGTGCAATCGATTCGATCGCCGCCCACAGCGACGGGTACTCCCCACGGTGCTCCTGCACCGTCCTCACCGCGCGCTCACGCACCTCAGGTGAAAACTTGTT
>Ga0209675_1000377_pt1 | contig 37221 bp, 22 predicted proteins | sample AraplaCol_mLB_r2_2_FD_184280 | JGI IMG/M metagenome (GOLD analysis project Ga0209675, IMG submission 184280) | Arabidopsis root microbial communities from North Carolina, USA - plate scrape MF_Col_mLB_r2 (SPAdes) (version 3) | ecosystem: Host-associated > Plants > Roots > Endosphere | place...
TGCTCGCGCGCATTCCGTCGTCTCCTGGTTGTACGACGAAATCTTAGCTGAGCTTTGGCAGTGGCGATTGCCCATCGGTTGCGCCTTGTCGGATTGACCAGTCGCAGGAGCCCAAGGAAACTACCGCAATGGAATCGCTTCGCCTCTCCGCCCTGTGTGCAGCGCTGTACCTTGCATCCGCATCATGCATTGCCGGCGGGGCCATGGAGAGTTCAAGTACGCGCCCAGATCTGTTCTTTGCGTGGCTCTCGTCCGCCGATGACAGCGATGAGGTTGTCGTCAATCTTGAGAAGCATGCGGACCTTCTTCGGTTGACCGAGCATTGCAGGCGTGGATTGCCCGTCTACCGCTACGGGCAGAACACTCGATACACGTGCAAGGCAGAGCCGCATACCACCGGAGATCCGGCCGATTGGAAGATCGCCGACGTCAAAGTGAAGGGCCCGACCCCAAAGTCAACAACGGCACAGTTCGGCATGTTCTCGTTAAGACCCACGCGGGCCACACACTGGAACACCAGAGCAATCACGCCCGGCGAGAAAACGGCGCTGAAGGCCTTCATCGAAGTCGGCAAACCGCGTCTGGGTGTGCCCGTCAAGCAACTGAAACTCCGCAGGGCCACAGCGGTTTCCGCCTCGGATGAAGGACGGACCACCATCATCGTGCCAGGCAACGAGGTACGCGATATTCCCGGGGAGTACTATGCGCAGCGTCACTATGTCTTCGTCAAGGACGGCGAGGCATACATCTACCGAGGCATGCTCCCGGCCAAGCCTCTGAAGTACTTCGACCTCGATGGTGGTGACCTTCCCGACGTTCTTGTCGAGGAGGATTGCGACGGCATATGCATTTCCTTGTGGAGCCTCTCCAAGGGGATCCGCAACGTCGCAGCGTTCGGTGGTCACTGACCCAATCTGATGATGAAGCTTGCACGGCGGTTCGAGAGGCTGACGCAGCTGTGAATGCTCACGCGGATGGAGGTGAATCCAGCCCCCGTTGCACAAGAATGCCTCGATCGACAAGCAGTTTCAGCAGTTCCGTGTATGTCTGGCATGCGCTGGCAGCGCTGTGCTCCAGCGCCTTCCCAAGCTCGTCCTCGCTGCCATGCACACGCGTGTATCGCAACGCGACCGACGTGTTCAGCGTGGCAAACGCTCCGCACAACTGGACGAACGCAACTGTCTCCTCGAACAGCCTGGTCTTGACCTCTATGGCGATCATCATGTCAGAGCCGTATCCGCACTCTGCGTCCACCTTCGCGGCATAGGCATTCAAGTCGTATGCAGGAAGCCAATGCGGCGCCCAACCATTCAGGTTCGAGGCGATCTGGCCGATGCTCGCGTTCAATGCCATCGTGAAACTCCTCTCGCTCCGATGACGTGGTTACAGGCGGATGAAGTCTCGGCCGCTAACGATTCCGCCCCGGCGAGCTGCAGTCCGTGTAGTAGACGTGGCACCCGGTGTCGCCATCGCTGCTGCAGATCGCCATGCCTTTCTGAATGGCTTCCTCCTTTGTGCCGGCGGCCGCCGTACTGAATCCACGGCTTCCGACGAGCATCACTCCGCATCCGTTGGAATAGGAAAGCTGGAGCTTGCAAGGCGATCCTCCCTTGGCTTGGCAATCGGCCAAGGCCTTGCACTGAGCACCTTGCTCACTGCGCTCCCCGATAGCAATCCCAAGCACGCCCTTCACGCCGTCGGTAGCGATCGCGCCCCAACGAGACTCCAGCGGGGCGGGAGAACCATAGCCACTGTTTTGAGGGGATTGCTGCGCGCTGGGGGCACGCCCGCAAGAAGTCGCACTGTAAGGAATCCAACCCGGCGGGCAGGCCACCTGCGCGCGAGCGTGGAGTGCGAAGACAAGCATGCCCAGCACGGCCAGAAAGGAAATGAAGCGCCCCGCGTTCATCGTATTCACTGGTCCTTCGCAATGGACAGGTACTTCTCCAACACATTGGCGCGTTCGCAGAGCCTGAAAATCCCATTGAGCTTGACCTGCATGCCCGCGATGGGCTCGTCTGCGTAGAGCGCTTCCTCGAAGACGGAACTCCTCGTCTGCAGTTCCAGCCATGCCCGCTGCGCGCCCACAAGACTTTCCTTTTCCCGCGCGCCGAGCCTGGCGAGCAGTGCCTTATAGGTCTTGTTCAGGCGTGCGTCCTGTTTCGCCTGTTCATCGGAGTGGCATGCGGCGATGGCGATCCTGTCGGAGCTGGCCTTGTCGATGCATGCGAAGAACGCAGCAGTGATGCCCTTGGGCGCCTCGCGCCTGATCAACTGGCCGGTGCTCTCGTCGGCCTGGGCTGCGACGCAATGGACGAAGACGGCAAGAGAGATGGCGATGGTCTTGAATGTTCTCTTCACGATTTCATTACCGCTGGGGATTCCTGTACGGAGCGAGCCGGTGGCTTGCCGGAACGCATCGAACGCACACGGTGTGCGTTGAATGTATACCGATCAGTCTGATTTGAATAGAATTCCGGGCAATCGATCGAGCATGATCGCACTCGAGTTGCCGATGAACTTTTCGCGCATGAAGCCAGGCTTTTTTCGCACTGCAGCCAAGAGGGTTCGCGGTGTCCGGGAGTTCCACATGACGCATGTGGCTTCAGCCAGACATGTATTCGGCGCAGGCATCGCGGCCATCGGCATGATGAGCCTGTGCCTGGGATGCGGCAGCGCCCATGGCCAGCCTTCCGATCAGGGTGAAGCGGACCGCGGGCCAACATCGCAGCCCCTCTCCTCATCGGACCTCAGCGCGGACCAGGCTTTGCAGCGAATGCTGGAGTTGATCCGCAGCAGCAGAAGCGTTGCCGATGTCACGCCCGCATCCATGCAACGTGCGCTCGGCGTGCAGGTCAAGAAGGTCGACTCGCAGCAGTTTGGCTACGGCCAGCGTCTTCCCGGGAACTGGGCCTTCGGCATCATGCGGCAGGACGTGAGCGGCGCGGGGCGGGTGGACCTGACCTTCAGTCCGTTGCCTGGAATGCAGCCTGTGCCCTGGAGCCGCTGCGAACCCGATTTCGCCCGCTTCACGGCCCGGCTGGCAAGCATGGGCTTCGCACGCCATTCGTCCTATGGCGAACATGGTCGATGGCTGTACGACGTCTTCGAGCGGCCCGGCATGCGGGTCGAGGTGTACCCACTACCGGCCGAGCCCCGCAACGACGGGGCCCCGGCCCCTGCATGCGTCCAGATGGTGCTGATGCAATAGCACACCCGGCCGCGGCCGGTCAGTTGTTGAGCACGCCGAAAGGCAAGGTCCATCCGGAAAGGCTGCTTCCCACGTTCGACGGGTCCTTCACCGCGCGATCGCCCGGCATGAAGACCGGGCCGGCGCGATGCTCCATCGTCTCCTTGGGCGTGTGACCGAACTCGGCCTTGAAAAGGCGATAGAAGTACTTTTCGTCTGAGAAGCCGTGCGTCCATGCGACCTCGGCGATGCGCACATGCCGACGCCGTGGGTCACTGAGCACCTGGTACGCATGACGCAGTCTTCGGCGCCGGATCTGCCGCATGATCCCACCCTCCACCTCGAATAGCTGGTAGAGCCTGGCCCGTGAAAGCCCGACCTCCCGGCAGATCCTGTCGGGCGTGAGATCGGGCTCGAGCAGATGCGCATCGATGTAGTGATGAATCCGTTCCAGCAGCGCTGCACCGATCGAGCTGCCGGCCTCCCGTATCGTTTCGTCGGTCGGTGAAACGGCGGCGGCCATCAGCAGCAGCATCGACTGGACCACATGGGGCACGTCCTGCTGCCGCAACGTGGAGAGGTTCCGGAACAGCGACAGCATCTGGTCGGCCAGGAGCCGGCCAATGGCGCCGTTCAGCTTGCGATCGTGCAGGAATGCGGCGTGGCCCGGCAGGAGATACCTGGGCACGACCACGCTGATCACATCCCCCGCTTCGACGATGCAGTCGTTGAGTTGGGCCACGTCGTAGAAGAAGAGGTCACCGGCTCTCTTGATCGCGTCCGGTCCCATGTCGCGGCGGGTGACCTGCCCGCCCAGCAGCAGCGTGAGGCGAAAGGAGTCCTGCCCGTCCAATCGGATGCGCCGTGCGTTGCGGTCGACCGAATAGGTCAAAGGCCGAGTCCGACCGGGCCAGCGCCGTCCCGAGATGACCAGAGGCCCGAGGGCCGCGCCGGTGGCTTCCGCGTCGAAGGAACCATGGCCGTCGTCCTCGAATACGCAGTCGCAGAGGTTGTCCTTGACCCACAGGTGAAACCGGTCCCGCACGGGATAGTCGGTCGTGGAAAACCGGAAGACGGGAACGGCGTCCGGCCGGACCATGGCAGCGAGTTTTCTTCCCATAGGCCGAAGATCATCGCCGATCGCTGCTACAGCGCCGATGGACTGCGGCTCGCATCGGTGTTCTGCACGGCGCATGGGTGTCATGCCTCAAGGCTGCCTGGCCTTGTCGAGCAGCAACTTCGCCGCCTGCCATGCGTCATGCACCAGTTCCTCCGGATTTCCATGGGCCTGCGCCGCGGCGCCCGCGCCATGGAGAAGCATCGCGTACGCGAGCGCCAACCGCACGGCAGGCGCCTGCGGGAGCAGCATGCGCAGCATCTCGGCCATCTGCCTCTTCAGCGTGCTTCTGTAGCGAAGCGCCACATCCGAGATGCCCTTGGTGTGGACACCGAACTCCGACAATGCACGCTCGAAGAGGCATCCCGCGAACGCGGGCGTGCGAAACCAATCGCCGTGCCAGTCGAAGATGCCCTTGATCTTTCCGATAGGGTCGGGAATCTCCTCCAGCCTTCGCGCGATGCTGTCCAGGATGTCGTCGGAGCGCTGCTCGAGCACGGCCTGCACGAGATCTTCCTTGCGCGAGAAATGGCGATGCATCGCGATGCGCAGTTCGTCGGAGCCCCCGACGATCTCTTCGACGCTGACAAGGTGAAAGCCTCTTTCAGAAAAGAGTCGAGTCGCCTTTCCGACGAGCCGTTCACGGCTCTCCTGTTCCATGCCTTGTCCTCTGAGTCGCGACAGTCTGGCGATCACCATCGTCGGGGAGTAGTGACGGCGCATCGGGGATCCCGCGGCGTCGCCGAGTCAGGCGCATCGTAGTTCAGGAGCTTGCGGGCGCGAGTGTGATTTCATCCATATCAGGTGGAGATCCGGCGCCGCTACAGGCGCCAGGGCGCAGAAGGTTTCAGCAGGGAATCCGGCCGCCGCCCATCATGCACCAGCGCTGCGTTTCCTGTTGTGGCGGTGGGTACGGCAGCCCGGTCCTCGGATTGATCTGGTCGAGGCCTTGACCGCGGAGATTGTTTGTAGCGCGGATTGCCGCAGCTTCCGACAGAACTTTTTCAGTCGCTGCGCGTTGTTGCGCGAGGTCTGCCTTCTGTGCGACATCCACGTTCTTGGTCATGGTCACCAACCGTGCGAACTTCGGGTCACGAACATCCTGCAGGGGTGGCAGAGGCGGCAGGGCAGGCCCGATGAGTATCGGGCCGTCGTATCTCGGGACGGGCAGCTTCGACGGCTTGCCGAAGTCTGCCGCCATGCTGATGTCCCACGAGGCTGCGTTCATTCCGAGCGCGTATTCGTAGTCCCGATTCACGCTTGCCAGTGTGAGCGGCTCTGCTGGCGCGGCAAGCGGCTGTAGGGAAGCCGGCAGGGCCTGTCGTGCGGCAGGGTAGATGGCGCGCATCCAACTCCCTACGGCGAGGGAGTACTGGTACAGGACTGTTTCGTATGCGGCGAGTACCTGCGCCTGGCTGTAGCCGCCGGGATTTTCGAAGAACGGCTTGTAGGCGAGCAGGCTCTGGTAGTACTGCGCGTTGGCATTGCGCTGCGCGACGACAAACTGCTGCTGCGGATCACTCGAGGCGGGAGGCGCGTTCACCGCGCATCCTGAGAGCGCGCAGGCGACGATCACTGAGCCTGCCATCGCTCGCAGTACCGACCGGAGTTGGCGTGAAATTCCAGATGCCTGGAGCGCGGTGAGAACTTTCATCTCTATGCCTTCGTGGTGACTGTGTCGGTTGCGTCGGGCCCTGGAGGTGCGCGAATATATACCAGTCGATCTAGTTTGAATAGAATTCGCCGTGCGCAGACAGACAGTCATTGCGGAGGGTTCTTGATGCCGGCGAAGAGCGCGAGCGCAATGTCGTTTGATGTGTCGTCCCGACGTGCACACGTGGCTCGCTTCACACCCAAACTCACGACTGCAATCTGATGCTGGCACGTTGCCTCAACAACTCGACGCATCCTCGATCGCCGCATCAAAAACGCGTACGGACCCCGTCTTCATTTCAAACTTTCAATATGCTGTCACGCCCCTTTCTGAAAACCATCGGTGCATCTGCCACACGCCACGCGGCACTCGCGCTCGGTCTCGCGCTCTGCTTGCCGGCCATGGCTCAAACCGGCGCACCAGCACCGCGCGTGCAGTCCGACCTGAAGGACATCCGCATGCGGGCGATCACCAGCCTGCCCAAGGCGGGCGGCAGCGCCGACGACCGCAATAGCTGCTCATGGCGCGTGATCCAGCCGAAGTCAGCTGCTACCAAGGTGGTTGCGGCGCAGGGCTGGGCGGTGATGGCCGATGTGCCACTGGGTTCGTATCGCGCTGTCAGCTTCGCCGGCCAGATGGAGGCTGGAACGAGTGGCACCTGCACGATCACCCAGGGCAACGTGGCGGTGTTCGATGGCGACAGGCTCGTCGCGCTGGCCTACGGCAAGTCGCCCGAAGACCCCGCCATCGGCAACCTGACCGCGCTGGAAGGCGGCTCCGTGCGCGTGTGGGACGGAGACCTCGTCGGCTCCCCGGTGGGCGACCTGCGCGTCGAGGCCGACGGCACCCTGCACCTGGGCAAGCTGGCCGACGAGGAGTCGGTCTGCAAGGGCCGAGCCAAGGTGCCGAACGTCTACGGCATGCCGATCGACAAGGCGCGCAAGGTTCTGGCTGCCAACGGATGGAATCCGGTGCGCGGCGGGGCCAGCAGCGAGTCCCGGCAAGCCGGGCTGGTCAAGCGCGGCATCGCCGAAGCCGAGTCCTGCGCGGGTACCGGCCTTGCCTATTGCGACTTCGGCTATTCCGGCCCGGCAGGCCGACTGACCGTGACCACCGTGGGCGAGAAGGATCTTCCGAACGTCTCTGACTATGAGGTCAAGTGCCGCTGACCGCCGAGCGTTGGCGACCCCGTCCTGCTGTCCCCGCAACCTCAGAACTTCACACGCAACGTCTACCCATGCGAACCGCTACCAACGACCTGCGCGCACTGTCGGCATGTGCTCTTGTGATCTGCTTGAGCGCGTGCGACCCTGCCACGCCGCCCACCAGTCCCGCGACGGCACCCACGACACGAACAACGGCAACACCTGCGCCGAGCGCCCCTGAGCAGGTCAAGAATACGGCGTCGTCGCTGCAAACGCTGCTGAGCGTGTTCGCTGGTCAAACGGCCGAGGACTGGTCCGCGTTCGACAACCTCTCCGGTGTGCGCTGGAGCGATCCGAAGCCGCTGGACAACCCCGACTCGGTCTCTCCCGATGCCACGCACTACCGCGGCGGCGATATGCTGCTCGCTGGCTTCGGCGAAGTGGATGTGCCCGATGGCAAGGTGGGCGCGGAAGCCGGTATCAGGAAGGACAACGAAGGGCATGTCGGCGTGGTGCTCCACGGCAATGCGAACACGGTGCAGTCGATCGCGCTGCAGAAGTTCTATCCGAGCGACGACACGAAGAGCATCCTGCAGCGGCAGTTCGGTGGCGATGCGACGGTGACGCCCATCGCCGGCGATTGCGCGTTGGACGACGGCACGAGCGCTGCGAACACGCAGAAAAACGCCTTCTACGAACTGAGCATCGCCAATGTCGCCCTGCCTGTGTTCGCGGAAACCTATGTCGACGAAGACGGCGGCAACCAGGGACCAGGCTCGACGAACTTCGTCTTTTACCGGGCCAAGCCACAGCAACGCATCGCAAGGATGCACTGCAAGGCATCCTGAATCCGCGCGAAGAAAAGAGCATCCATGCGCCATATCCCTTCCCGCACTGGCCGCCGTTACCTGCAAGCCGTCGCGACGACAGCGTCGTTGCTTGCGGGTGCCGTATCGGCCCAGCCTCTGCAGATCGCTGCGGTTGGCAACAACACACCGCTGGAGTTGCTGCTGACCGACACCGTCAGGCAGGTCCCCTACAACCCCTACGCATCGCACCCCGGCGTGCGGTGGAAGAACGGCAAGGACGCTGGCCCCGAAGCCGAAGGCACCATCGAATTGCCCGGCGCGGGCGGCAAGCCGTCCGTGCAAGCGGTGCTGAGCGTCGAGCGTGACGCGCAGGGTCAGACCACGTCGGTCGGCGTGCTGATTCCGTCAGCCGGTCGCCAGAAGCCTTCGACGCAGTTCCGGGAGATCCTGCGCCAGCAGCTAGAGCCCGGCGCCACCGTCACGCTGATCGCCGACAATTGCGCCTGGGACGAAGGTGGCATGGAGCCCTGGAGCAAGGACGTCTTCATGCGCCTGAACTGGCCTGGGGAGCGGCGCGCCTTGTTCGTGCGCGGCCGCCTCAAGGCCTGGCCCGATGCCTCGTCCAGTGCGATTCATTCAGCATTCTTCTTCGATGCCGAGGATCCGTCGCAGCTGATCGAGCAGATGGGTTGCAAGCGTGCCAAGCAACCGTAGAGGCAGCCATGCCGTCTCGCATTGCGCTGTTCCTGCTGCTGCCCCTGATCGTAGCGTCGGCTCGCGCCGGAGAACCGAACGGGATCACGCCACAGGTCCAACAACCGCCGGCGCTGACCCGACAGGTTCCTCTTCGTTTCAAGCGCCACAACTTCCAGGCACTGTGCTACGACAGCATCGGATGCACCGTCGTCTACAACGGCCATCCACAGGTGCAGCAAGCCGAAGGCAAGCCCTCGCCCCCCAAGCCTGCCGGCGACAACGGCAAGGCCTGGGGATCGACGGAGCTCGGCATCCGGAATTTTCCGAAACCGGCTGAGGTTCGCTGGAAGTCGAAGGACGGGACGACGCACGAGGCGAGCGTCGACATCGGTTGGATCTTCAGGGACGAGCTCATCTGGCACGCCGTGCCCAAGGACGAGATGACCGACTTCCATGCGGGTCCCGTCGCCGGCGCGCCGGACGTTTACCTCGAGGTGGACGACCGCACGATCAGCGTCTACACGGCGATGTTCATTCCGACGCGAGACGAACAGGTCCACGGCAACAGGGACAGCAATTTCAGGAAGGACATCTTTCTCGTATGGCGCAAGACGTACTGAAGAAGCCCATGGCCACGACCGGGGGAGATGCATTCGCCATGAAGTTCTTGCTGCTGCTCCTGCTCGTGAGCCTATCGGGCATTTACCCCCTCGCTCATGCGGAGGGCGGCTGTCCTGCCGGCATGGTTCCCGAAGGCGGACAAGGTGTCATGTCTTGCAGACCGACCGGAGGTTACGGTCAAGGTGGGCAGGCCAACTCGGGACCGGGCAGCGTGACGTACATCGAGCGGTGGGGAGCTGTTGCGATGGACACCTACGAAACAGCGAACGTGGGAGCCTCGCATGACAAGTCCAGCCGTGCCGAAGCGGAAAGGATCGCCATGGACAACTGTCTCGGCCTGGGCTCCAAGAAGTGCCAGCTGATCTCGACCTATTCCAATGGCTGCGTGGCTTTGGCGGAGAGCAACACCCACTTTGGCATCGCGAGCAAGCCCACGTTGGGTGACGCCCAACGCGCCGCGATGCAGGAATGCAACGGTGCTCCTTGCAAAGTCGTCTTCACCAGTTGCAGCCAAGCGAAAGCGATTCGCTGATCTGCCGCGGCGCCAGAAAAAGGCACATATCGATGAAAGCAAAGATCCTTTTGCTCTGCTGCCTGTTGGGCCTGAGCACCCAGCTTCATGCGGAGGGCGGCTGCCCTGCCGGCACGGTTCCTGAGGGTGGACAGGGCGTATCTTCCTGCCGGCCCCTCCCAGGTTATGGTCAGCCTGGAGTCCCCGCTCCGTCGGGGCCGCGAAACGTGACGTACATCCAGCGGTGGGGAGCCGTTGCCCTGGACGCTCGATATACGGGCAACATCGGCGCATCGCGCGACAAGTCCAGTCGGCCCGAGGCGGAGAAGATCGCTATGGCGAACTGCATTTCTCTGGGCTCGACCCAATGCGAACTCGTCTCCGCCTACACCAACGGGTGTGTCGCTCTTGCGAAGAGCGACACGCACTACAGCGTTGCGAGTCGGCCTGCGTTGAACGAGGCGGAAAATGAGGTGCTGGGCCTGTGCGGTGATGCATCCTGCAAGATCGTCTACAGCAATTGCAGCAAGGCGATAACAGTTCGTTGAACCGCCGAGCAACCCGGGAAAATCTCACGGGGCGTGCTTGTTTGTTGGCGCCGACCGGAAACTGAGCCAGCGGGGGTGCGGATAAAAACTTGGACTGGTTTATGCCGCAAGTCCAAGGCTCACCGGTATTCAATAGGGCCGCGAGGCTGTGCGGGCGTGGATCCAGCGTACCGGACTGCGATCGGACGACTTCCTTTTCCCGAGCCGAATGCAGGACTCGCCGCACCTCGGCACCCGGCAATACGCCCGGATTCTTGGTGGCTGGGTCAGGGAGCTTGGCTTGGACCCTGCCGACTACGGAACGCACTCGATGCGACGGACGAAGGCAACGCTGATCTACCGGCGGATGAGGAACCTCCGCGCGGTGCAGTTGCTGCTCGGCCACTCCAAGCTCGAGTCGACAGTCAGATACCTGGGCATCGAGGTGGATGACGCCCTGGAGATCTCAGAGCAGGCGGAAATTTGAAAGAGCGTCGATTGAGCGGTGCAAATCCGTCCGCCTTGCTGCAGCAGTGAGGCGGATCGATGCCCCACCAGATGGCTCGATTGTGGCGCACAGCTGTCATTCAGCTGGCCACGCCGACTGACTGCTGCCAGTCTGAAGCGTGCGTACGCGCAGGATAGCTGTGCAGCGACAGTCGCCTCTACTTCGGATTGACCGACGTCGACTTTATTGAGCCGTCAGCGCCGACGACGATGGAGATTTGGCCTCCCAATTGGGACTGCCGAGCACCGATATACCATTCGCCAGATTTGCGGCCGATAGAAAAAGCCGGGCCCCATCGGAGGCCCTCGCGCAGGGCGTGGCCTCTTGCCGCGCGAAAGGCTGCCACCGCATCCAAACCATCGGTATCGTCAATCAGCTGGCCATCGCTCTGACGAAATCGGAAAGTCACCTCAGAATCGAATGTCACATTCCATTCGCCGCCTTCAAGATCCCACCAAAAGGTCGGTAGTGTGTCGCCCCAGCGGGAACGGCCTATCTCGATGGCTTTCGATAGTGCTTCTACTTCATCCATAGTGACTGTCCGCTCTTTATCTACATTGTGCCGTCGCAACGAACGGCTGGTTCTGGCCGATTGTGTTGAAAAACACTGCCGAATTCTAGGAACTGGCTCGCGGTTTGCATGCCCTTCGTCATCGATGGAGGCATGCATCATGATGGGTCAGAGCATCGTTCAAGATCAGCTGTTTTACGCATTCAAGCTCGAGGATCACGTCCCACGCGATCACTTGCTGCGAGGCATTGACCGCTTCCTCGATCTTGGCGATCTGCGCCAACATCTGGCGCCGTTTTACAGCCATACCGGCCGACCCTCGATCGATCCCGAACTCATGATCCGCATGCTGGTCATCGGCTACTGCCTAGGCATCCGATCCGAGCGTCGGCTGTGCGAGGAAGTCCATCTCAACTTGGCCTATCGCTGGTTCTGTCGCCTTGGCCTCGAGGACAGAGTGCCCGATCACTCGACCTTCTCCAAGAATCGCCACGGCCGCTTCCGCCAGAGCGATGCATTGCGCTTCGTCTTCGAGGCAGTGCTGCGCCGTTGCATGAGCGAAGGCCTGGTTCAAGGTGAGGGATTCGCCGTCGATGCCAGCATCATCAAGGCCGACGCCAACCGTGCACGCAACGTTCCTGCTTCCGACCTCGCGCAATGGCGCCAGGGCACCCAGTGCAACCGCGCGGTGCGCGAGTACCTTGACGCGCTCGATGCCCAAAATCCGGTGACCGAGGATGTGCCTGAAGAGGTACACGAAACGGCGGCTGCATCACGGAACGTCTCCCCGACCGACCCGGCTGCGCAGTGGACCGCAGCACCAGGTGGTCCTGCGTTCTACGCTTACTCAACCAACTACCTGATCGATCTGTCGGCGGGGATCATCATGGACGTGGAGGCAACGCCGGCACACCGCACGCAGGAGGTCGAATCCACTCGGACGATGATTGACCGTGTAGAGCAGCGCTTCGACATCAAGCCGCGACGGCTCGTGGGCGACACCGCGTACGGCACCGCGCCACTGCTCGGCTGGATGGTCGAGAGCAAGCAGATCGAACCTCACGTGCCTGTGTGGGACAAGACCGTGCGCAAGGACGGAAGCCTGTCAATCGGCGAGTTCCGGTGGCAGCCTGAGCGCAATGAATATGTTTGCCCTGAAGGCCGTGTGCTGCGTAACGACCGGCGGCAGTTCACGACGCCGCGCACCCGCATCACCAAAGCCGACACCATCATCTATCGGGCGAGCCAGGCGGACTGCATCGCCTGTGGGACGAAAGATCGCTGCTGCCCGAGCACGCCATTCCGGAAGATCGCTCGCAGCATCCATGAGGGTGCACGTGAGACGGCACGATCCATTGCGCAGACACCGCATTACAGCCAGTCGCGCAGGGAGCGCAAGAAGATAGAGATGTTGTTCGCGCACCTCAAGCGCATCATGAAACTGGATCGGCTCCGGCTTCGCGGGCTCAGTGGTGCGCAGGATGAGTTCTTGATGGCCGCCACCGCCCAGAACCTGCGGCGAATGGCGAAGTGGTTGATGCCATCTGAAGCGGATACGGCAATGCAGGCGACGTGAGAGGGCTGCAAGGCTGCCACGTGCTCCCGAAGCGCCAACTCGACTACGAGCCTGTGGAATCGCCAGTGCAGGCTAGTGTGCTGTCCCGCTGATACGCGAGCAAAGTCGATGCAGCTTTTCGAGGATGGAATCGGCGGTGGCAGTCCAAGCGAATGGTTTGCAGGACTTGTTGTATGACGCGACGAAGTGATCGATCTTGGCAACGAGGTCCTTGACCGAAGAGAACGAACCGCGGCGGATGGTCTTGTCGGTGATCAGTCCGAAGAAGCGCTCGACCTGGTTCAGCCACGAGCTGTAGGTCGGGATGAAGTGCATGTTCCAGCGCGGCCTTGTGGCGAGCCAGGCACGCACCTTCGGATGCGAATGCGTGGCGTAGTTATCGACGATGCAGTGGATGTCCAGCTCGGCTGGCACCGACTTGTCGATAGTGCGCAGGAGCGCCAGGAATTCTTGGTGCCGATGGCGTGGCTTGCACTCGGCGAGTACCGCGCCGTTGAGAACGTTCAGGGCCGCAAAAAGCGTCATCGTACCGTGGCGAACATAGTCATGCGTGACCCCTTCGACATATCCCAGACCCAGCGGTAGCATCGGCTGTGTGCGCTCCAGCGCCTGGCATTGACTCTTCTCGTCCACGCACAGCACCAGTGCGTTGTCCGGCGGACTCAGATACAGCCCCACGACATCTCGCAGCTTCTCGATGAAGAACGCGTCGGTGGACAGCTTGTTGGATTCCACCGATCTCTGACCCTAGGGGGCTGCGGACGAAAACTTGGACTACCAGGAGGTAGTTCGTGTATTCCTACGAAGATCGGATTCGAGCCGTTGAGCTCTACATCAAGCTTGGCAAACGCGTCAGACCCACCATCCGCCAGCTGGGTTATCCAACAAAGAATTCTCTGAAAGGCTGGTACAGCGAATACCAGCAGAAGCTCGACTTGCCAGCGGGCTATGCGGGCCGGAGACCCAAGTTCTCGCAGGAACAAAAAGCGGCAGCTATCGAGCACTACCTCACTCACGACCGCTGCATTGCGGCCACCATGAGGGCATTGGGCTACCCCGGCAGGGGGACGCTAACTGCCTGGATTCGCGAGGCCCTTCCTGAGGCCAGAAGGGCTGTCGTCGGCAGTACGGGGCGACGAAGATATTCCGGGGAGCTGATGCAAGCGGGAGTCATGGAGCTTTGCACGCGTGAGGCAAGTGCGCAAGCTGTGGCCGACAAGTTCGGTGTGTGCCGGCCAACACTGTACAACTGGAAGAATCAACTTCTGGGACGTGAGGCACCCGCATCCATGAAACGCACCAATCAATCTCCGTCCTCGCAAGAGCGCGACGAGCTCGAGCGCCAGGTCGAGGCGCTGCGCCGCGAAGTCAGGCAACTTCGCCTTGAGCAGGACCTCTTGAACAAGGCCAATGAACTGTTAAAAAAAGGCCTGGGCGTCGACCTGCAGCTCCTGTCCAACCGGGAGAAGACACTGCTGATTGACGCCCTCAGGGAGCACTATGGTCTGCCAGAGCTCCTTGCACAGTTGGATCTTGCGCGTAGTTCGTACTTCTACCATCGAGCCCGTGCAGCGGTGGGCGACAAGTACCTGAAGGTACGGCAATCCATCATCGACATCTTTGAGGCGAACCACCGCTGCTATGGCTACCGCAGGCTGCAAGCTTCGCTCACCAGGCAGGACGTCACGATCTCCGAGAAGGTCGTGCAGCGGTTGATGAAGCAGGAAAGCCTGGTTGTTCCAAAGCCCAGGAAGCGCAGATATGCGTCATACCTTGGCGAGATCAGTCCAGCACCTGAAAACCTCATCAACCGCGACTTCCAGGCCGCGGTCCCCAACGCGAAATGGCTCACGGACATCACGGAGTTCCAGATCCCGGCTGGCAAGGTGTACCTCTCGCCGATCATCGACTGCTTCGACGGAATGGTCGTCAGTTGGACCATTGGGACCAGTCCGGACGCCGAGTTGGTCAACACCATGTTGGATGCAGCCATTGAGACTGTGGCCGAAACGACTGACCGGCCCGTGGTCCACTCCGATCGGGGCGGCCACTACCGCTGGCCAGGTTGGCTATCAAGGATGAACGACGCGAACCTCACACGCTCGATGTCTCGCAAAGCGTGCTCACCTGATAACGCCGCTTGCGAAGGCTTCTTCGGGCGGCTGAAGAACGAGCTGTTCTATCCTCGGGATTGGAAGAACGCCACCATTGAGCAATTCATCGCGGCGGTCGACTCGTACATCCGCTGGTACAACGAGAAGCGGATCAAGATCTCCCTTGGCTCTCTCAGCCCTATCGAATACCGGGTGAGCCTTGGACTTGCGGCATAGAAACAGTCCAAGTTTTTATCCGCACCCCCCTAGGGTCAGAGATCGGCGGAATCCAACACCACGAGCCATGTGGTCCCGTCGCCGAGGTCGATGGTGGTGGTGCGCGTGGAGTCTTTTCGGGTTGTGGAAGGAGGGTTCCCGACCATCTCTCTCGGGTTTTACTAAACAGTATCGCGTTTCCTTGGATGAGTTGCTCTGAACCGGTGGCTTTCCCGTCGTGGGCGGGCCCGGCCTCGGGGAGGTGGCTCCTGACGCGGTTGCCACTTGGCGGTTCTCCGGAATCGTCGAGGCTGTCAAATGGTTGCAATCGTCAGTGGTAATAGCTTGGGCCTGAGCCTGAGTTCGTTGGCTGTTCTGGGCCAGCGCGGGCAACTGGGCACCGCGGGGCAGGGCCGCAGCGGTGAGCAATCCTTTGTCAACATCGCCAACGGCAACCTCGTGCTGCAGGACCGTGACGACATCCTCATGGGCCGTGGACTCGACGTCCAGGCCGTACGGACCTACAACAGCCAAGGCCTGCTGGACGACGACAACGGCGACAACTGGAACGTTGGTGCGTTCGGCCAGAAGGTGGTCTTGACCTCCGGTTCGGTCGGGGCTGCGGGGAGCACGGTCACGCGCACCGATCGCGACGGTGCCCAAGCCACCTACACATGGGATGCGGCCCTGAGCCGCTACATCAGCGCCGCCGGCTCTGGCGCCTTCGACACCATCGCGTACGACAGCGGGGCATCTGAATTTGTCTGGACCGACGGCGATACGGGGCGCGTTGAGCGCTACCAGTCCAGCGGTACCGGCCGCTTGGTCTCTGCCACCGACACCGACGGCAACACCATCAGCTATGGCTACAACGCCAACAACACCGTGCGTTCGGTCACCGACGCCAATGGCGATGTCAGCTACTACGACTACAGCGGCACGAACCTGACCCAGATCCGTACGGTCACGGGTGGCGTCACCAGCACCACCGTGCGCTACGAGTATGACGCAAGCAATCGGCTCTCCAAGGTCACCGTCGACCTCTCGCCAGGCGACAACTCGGTGTCGGACAACAATGTCTACGTCACTACCTACACCTACGACGGCGCCAGCAAGCGGGTGGCCAGCGTCACCCAGAGCGACGGCACGAAGCTGAGCTTCACCTATGTGCAGGCTGGCGGCAGCTTCAAGGTCGAAACGGTCACGGACGCGCTCGGCGCAGTCACTCGCTTCAGCTACGACACCGTCCAGAACACCACGACCGTCACTGATCCGCTAGGCGCTCGGTCGGTCTATCTGTACGACGGCCAAGGGCAACTAACCCAAGTGCGCAGCGGCGTTACCGTTACCAATGCCAACGGGTTGAGCCAGATCAGCTATGCCTACGACGCTTCCGGTAACGTCACCCTTGTCACCGACGGTGAAGGGCACAAGGTCGCGATGCAGTACGACGACCACGGCAACCTCACCCGGGAGGTCGATTCGGCCGGCGATACCCGCGTTCGCACGTACAACAGCGCCAACCAACTGCTGACCGACACGACCTATGCCGACGCGGCCGTGGTGGATCGCGGCGCGTTCAACAAGGATGCGGCGCTGCCCGAGACGACGCGTTATGTCTACGCGTCCGGGAACGCCAATCGGCTGCGCTTCGCGATCACGGCGCAAGGCAACGTGACCGAGTACCGCTACGACGCCTATGGCCAGCGCACGAGCGCCATCAAGTACGCAGGAGCAGCCTACGACACGTCCGCCCTGGCCTTGGCCGAAGTGCCGACCGAGGCGCAGCTGAGCAGCTGGGCTGCCGTACAGGAGCTGACGCGTACCGAGCTCACCGAGATGGTCTACGATGCCCGTGGCCAGCTGAGCAGCAGCACGACGTATGCGGCGACGGCGGCCAATGGTGCGGGTGCGGCGGGCACGGGGGCCACGACCCAGTACATCTACGACCCGCGTGGGCTGCTGCTGCAGAAGATCGAGCCCGCCACGACAGCCGGCGGCTCTGCGGCCATCACCACCTACACCTACGACGGGCTGGGGCGCGTGCTCAGCGTCAGCGCGCCGTCGCTCGATGGCGGCGCAACGCCCAACACCACGATCACCAGCTACGACGACGCCAACGGCAAGACCAGCGTGACCATTGCCAGCGGGCTGGTCACCGTCTCGGCCTACGACAAGGCCGGACGCCTGGTCAGCGTGACCCAGCAAAGCACCGGTACGGGTGTGCTGGGCACCACCCGCTACGTGTACGACAAGGACGGCAACCTGCTGATGACGCAGGACCCGACGGGTGTGCGCAAGTGGATGCTTTACGACGAGGCGGATCGCAAGATCGCCGAGATCGATGCGACGGGCGCGGTGATCGAGTACGTGTACAACGCCAATGGCCAGTTGCGCGAGACGATCGCCTACGCCACGAAGCTGAGCGCTGCGCAGCTCGCACAACTGGTCGATGGGGTGGGGCAGCCGACGACGGCCTGGAGTGCTATCAACACGGTGACGAGCCTGGCAGCGCTGCGGCCTGCCAGCGTGGCGCAGGACCAGAAGGTCTGGCGCTTCTATGACACGGCCAACCGGCTGGCCTGGCAGGTGGATGCGTTGGGCTATGTGACGCACACCACGTATGACGGGGCTTCACGCATCCTAAGCGTGACGCAACTGGCCAATCCGGTCGATGTAGGCCAACTGGGCAATGGTGCGAATGTCGAACTGCTGGTCAATCCTGCGACGGTGGGTGGGGTAACGTTGAGTGTTAGCGGTGGGACTAGTTCTTTTGGTTCGACCGTTACTCTGACAGCAAACGTCGGAGGTACTAACCCAATTGGTATTGTGACGTTCTTTAGTGGCGAAATCATCGTCGGCAGCGCGCCGGTGATAAGTGGGGTCGCTACGCTTGTCACAATCGATTTGCCGATTGGCGTCAACAGCATTCGGGCCAGCTATTCAGGGGATGTAAACAGGCCAGCGAGCATGTCGGCTGCAGTCTCGAAGACCATCGGGAGTGCAACTACCAATGCAGTCCTGAGTTTCTCTCCGAGTGAGTCGGCCAACTATGGCGACCCGGTGACGCTCTCTTTGGCTCTGACTACTGTATCACCGCCAGAGCTCGTAGCGGCCACTGGCGAAGCGAGGTTCTATAACGGTACTACGTTGATCGGAACGGCCCCCGTGATTCGTGGGTTGGCAATGCTGACGACCAGTACGCTCCCTGCAGGCACTCTCAGCATTCGCGCGGAGTACGCAGGAGATGCGCTGCACGTTGCCGCAGTCTCGTCTGTGCGGGGGATTAGCATTACGCCTGCACCAACAGTAACGCAATTGACTCAGGTCGCCGGCGCGCCGGGCAGCTTGACACTCACAGCGACAGTCGCCCCCAGGTCCGGTACGGCCTGGCCGACCGGAGCCATCACTTTTTATAACGGAACCACTCCGATCGGCGTTGCCACATTATTCGATGGCGTGGCGACATTGCATTACACGGGCGCGACAACGGCAGCACCATTTAGTGTGGTGTATGAAGGCGACGCAACAAACGCCGCGAGCAGTTCGCCGCTTAACCAGTTGGGAATGATTCCCCCTTCATCCACAGGGATCACGCTAAGTGCCTCTGCCACTAGTGCGACTCAGGGGCAAGCTGTTACCTTGATTGCACAGGTGGCGGGTGCCCTGCCAGGAGGTTTAGTCACATTCTTCGCGGGAATGCAGATTCTAGGCACGGCTCCGGTGATCGATGGACAAGCCGCTTTCATAACGAACTACTTGCCGGTGGGCTCGACCGTGCAACTCAGTGCAGCCTATGGGGGGGATGAGAACAACGCTGGCAGCGTTGTGCAAGGGCCTGTCATGCAGGTAATTGCTGGAGGGAGTTCCATGTCTCCACCTGTGATTCAGGAAGACGCGGTGGAACTGCAGTTCGATGAAATGTTGGCTGGATTTCCGGGCGTGATCTACGCTTCCCCCGGCAATAGTGAAGCATCCCCCCCATATGGCGGTACCTTCAGCGTTTTCGATGGGCAAACGTTGATTGCCAGTTTCATGAGCCCGTATGTGGGTGAAATCTACCTGCCCCCAATGACGGTCGGTACGCACAATCTCACGGTGGTGTACTCGGGCGACGAAAACATTCCAGCGGCCATGACTTCCGTGCAACTGGTCGTCGGTAAGGTTCCCGCCTATGTGGACTTGGCATCTTCGGCGTCCCAAGTAACGAGTGATTCGCCTGTCACGCTGACCGCTCGAATCGTCCCAAATTCAGCGTGGGGGGACGAGCGCATCTACAGCGGTCCGCCCGCTAGCGGCATAGTTACGTTCTACAGCAATGGAATAGCCATAGGCACGGCCGATGTCAGCGACGGGATGGCCACAATGACGCTAAGCACACTGCCACTTGGTGTCGCCAGTATCACGGCCACCTATTCGGGCGATCTCGTCTACAAGGAGTTCACTACCGCGTACAGGATATCTCAGCAGGTCGTGACGTCAACACAGGTTGCTCCAACTTCCACAATCCTGACAACGTCTTCGCCGACTGGAAGAGTTGGGGTTCCGTTGACTCTCACCGCGACGGTCTCTTCTAGCCTTGGGGCAAGCGAGGTGGTGGGCGGGAGTGTGAGCTTTTTCTACGGTAGCCAATTGCTCGGCACCGCTCCGGTGGTCCATGGCAAGGCTAGCTTGGTCACTTCCCAATTGCCGGTGGGCGAGAAGCAATTGAGCGCGGTTTACAGTGGCGACGACGTAAACGGCGGCAGCGTCGTCTTCAATTCGGCTTGGTTCCTTGTCACGGAGGGGCCCACAACCACCACGTTGAGTACATCAGCTGCAAGCGTTGCGCAGGGCGATGCGGTAACGCTGACAGCCACTGTGGCTGGCGCGGCACCTGGCGGCTTAGTGACCTTCTTTGCGGGCATGACCTTCCTAGGGACTGCATCCTTGGTGAATGGTCAGGCCACGTTCGTGACGAACTACTTGCCATTGGGCTCCAACATTCGGCTTAGTGCAGCTTATGCAGGCGATGCGAACAATACTGGCAGCGTCGTGCAGGGGCCTGTGATCCAAGTAGTCGCCGGGACAAGCACTGTGACCGCACCGGTGGTGCAGCCTGAGACCATTACATTCTCGCCAAAGGGAGATGTCGTAGTTGGATTTCCGACGCAGACACAAGTGGAGTTCACCAACGGTTCAAGCGGCAGCTATTCAGGCACCTTCAGTGTTTTCGATGGCCAAACGCTGATTGGCAGCTTCCTGTACTCAAAGCAAGCCATGCCTGCGATGGCACTGGGCACACACGCTCTCACCTTGGTGTATTCGGGTGACGCGAATAATCCAGCAGGCAGTACGTCGCGTCAGTGGGTGATTGGCCCGGTATCCAATTGGCTACTGTTGACCTCTTCGCGTGCTCAAGCAGCGGCCGGTGCACCGCTTACACTCACTGCAACTGTCACGGCCACCTCAAACACTCAGCGAGGTAGCGCCTTCAACGGTCCGGTCGCAGGCGGCACAGTCACGTTCTACAACAACGGAGCTCCCATCGGCACAGCCAACGTGATAAACGGTGTGGCCAAGTTCACTGTGAACAATCTGCCAGTGGGCACCGGAAGCATCACCGCTGTTTACTCGGGTGACGCCAATTACAAGACCTCCACTTCATACAGCAGTTTGCCTCAACGGATCGTGACAGCGCCGATAGTGAGTCGGACTGAACTCAGATCGACTCCCTCCACTACCCCATACGGTTCGCCTCTTACATTCACGGCAACAGCCCTTGGCGAAGGCATGCCCGAAGGGGGGACGGTTAGCTTCTACGATGGATCGACGTTGCTGGGTACAGTCCCGCTGATGAATGGCAAAGCCGCTCTGAGTGTGAGCGGCCTCGAAATCGGCACGTACTCCATCAAGGCTGTTTACTCCGGCGATGCTAACAACACCACGTCGACGTCGCTCGTTGTCTTTGCGAGCATAGTCAAGGCGACTCCTCTGCTGAGCAATCTCACTGCGGCAACGGTCGGCAAGGATGGTTCACTGTCCGTGCATGTCAGTGGGACGAATGGTACGAGTCCCTCCGGCCTGGTGAACTTCTACAGCGGTACGCGGTTGCTGGGTACGGCCCAAGTGATAAATGGCGTGGCGACACTCTCCGGCGTGTCTCTGCCTCCGGGCACTTTCACGTTCACGGCGGCCTTTTCGGGCGACGCGCATTACGCCGACAGTGAGCTGAGCTTCACCCAGGTCGTCGCCGGCACGCCTGTCACTACCGTTTACGCGAATCTGGACATCCAGCAGGATCGCACCATCACCGAGTTGTACAACCGGGACGGCCGCCTGCAAGGCACCTTGGATGCCGAAGGCTACCTCACCGAATTCAAGTACAACCCGTCGGGCGAACTGATCGAGACCATCCGCTATTCAGGTCTCGCAGCCAGCTTTGCGAGCGCGTCGGCGCGTATAGCCGCCATCGCCATTGCGCGTGCGAGCTACGATCTCTCGGGTCTTCGCCCAGGCGGCCGCGGTGACGACATTCACAGCTACAACTTCTACGATGCAAAGGGACGGATCGTCGGTCAAGTCGATGGAGAGGGCTATCTCACCGAGACCGTTTACGACACCCGTGGCAACGTCATCCAGAGTCTGCGCTACGCCGATAGGGTCGGAGCCATAACCAGTACGTCCACGCTACAAAATGCCAGGGCGACCGTCAATACAAGTCAATATCAGAGCGTCACTCAGACGTGGAGTGCCGCCAACCAACTGGTGAGCCGTACTAACGTCGAGGGCACGGTCACCCAGTTCGCCTACGACAGCATCGGTCAACTCGTACAGACCACCACTGCTGCGGGAACGACAGACGAGCGCATCAATCGCCTGCGCTACGACATCCAGGGCCGCCTCATCGGCGAACTTGATGGGCGAGGTAGTGACGCCGTCGCGCTGGCCGATCCGCTCGCCCTGTGGGCCGCCAACGGCCTGACCCACACCTACGACGTCGCCGGTCGCCGTACCAGCACGACGGACGCCAACGGCCATCGCACGCTGTTCTTCTACGATCCCATCGGGCGCTTGCGCTATACCGTCAATGCGCTTGGGGAAGTCACCGAGAGCAAGTACAACGCCCTGGGCTTGATGGACGAACAGGTGGTTTACGGCACACGCGTCGACGTGGCGACCCTCGGAGCCGCGACGCCCGGTGGTCTGAATACTGCAACCCTGTCCGCCCAGCTTGCCGCCGTAGCCGATGCAACCAAGGACACGCATGTCCTGAGCACCTTCAACGCCACCGGCACCAGAGCCACTGCGACGGATGCGCTGGGTCACGTCACCAGCTATTCCTACAACGCCTTTCGCGAGGCCATCGCCAGCACCTATACGCTGGTCAGTGGCCAGGTCGTCACCGACACCGCCACTTTCGACCGCCGCGGGCTGCAGAAATCGAACACCCAGGACTCGACGGGTGTGGCGCTCACGCGCCGCACGGTCTACGACGCCTTCGGCCGGGTCACCGATCGCTACGATGGCAGCAACAACCGCACCCAGATCGCCTACGACCGGCTCGGGCGCATCGTCAAGACAACCGACGCACTCAGTGGTCAGCACGTCACAACCTATGACGCCTTCGATCGCGTGCTGACGCAGCGCGATGCACTGAACAACACAACCAACTACAGCTACAGCACCGCGAATCGCAGCGTCACAGTCACCACGCCCGAGGGTGTGGTTGTCACCACGGTTCACACGCGCAATGGCCAAACCCAGAGCGTGACGGATGGGCGCGGCAACACCACCACCTACGGCTACGACAAGAGCGGCAACCTGTTGCAGACCGCGGTGGCGCTGGATGCCAACACGACCGTCACCACAGGCGCTACCTACGACAAGACCAGTCTCAAGCTCACCAGCACCGATGCCAATGGTGTCGTCACCAGCTACACCTACGACGCGGCCAACCGCCTGCTGACCCGCACGCTCGATCCCACGGGTCTGAATCTCACCACCACCTACGCCTACGACGCCAAGGGTCAGGCGGTCAGCGTCACCGATCCGCGCGGGACGGTCACCACCACTGAATTCGACCTCGCCGGCCAGACCGTGCGCCAGGTTGTCGACCCCACGGGTCTGCGTCTCACGACCAGCTACACCCACGACACCACGGGCAAGGTGCTGACGGTCACGGACCCGAACGGCAATGTCACCGAGTACAGCTACGACGGTGCTGGTCGACGCATCAAGGAGCAGATCGATCCTTCGGGTCTGAACCTCACGCGCAGCTACGAGTACGACGCTGCCAACAACGTCACCCGCGCGATCGACGCCAACGGCAACGCCACGCGGTATGCCTACGACGCCAACAATCGCCTGGTCTTCACGCTCGATGCGCTGGGCAACCTCTCGAAGCAGGAGTACGACGCCGAAGGGCGAGTGGTTCGCCGCACCTCCTACGCCGCGCCTATCGACACCTCGGGCCTAGGCAACGCCCCCACCATCGCGCAGATCCAGGCCAAGGTGGTGGTCAGCGCCGGCTCCGACATCACCGAGAGCCGCCGCTACGACCGCGACGGCCGCCTGAGCTTCGTCGTGGACGGGACCGGTGCGGTCGTCCAGTACATCTACGACAAGGCCAACAACGTCATCGAAACGCGTGCCTACGCCAACCGCATCAACCTGGCAGGCTGGAACATCGCCGGCGATCCGCCTGTCACCGCCGATGCTGCACGCGACGAGCGCGTGCGCACCATCTACGATGCACTCAACAGGGCCATCTGGAAGGTCGACGGCGCGGGCGGTGTGGTCCAGAACTTCTACGACGCCAACGGTAACGTGACCGAATCGCGTGCCTACGCGACAGCACTGACTGGGGCCGCCTTCAATGGCTGGGATGGCACATCCGCGCCTGCGGTTGCGGCCGACGCAACCCGCGATCAGCGCATCCGCACTGTCTACGACACGGCCAACCGCGGCACCTGGAGCGTCGATGCGCTCGGCAACGTCACGCAGCGCACCTATGACGCTGCTGGCAACTTGATCACCCGGCAAAGCTATGCGATACCTCTCACGGCGGCCGCCCTGGCGGCATGGGACGGCCTTACCGCTCCCGCACCGGTGGCGGACCTCGCACACGACCAGCGTGTGCGCAATGTCTATGACGCGGCCAGTCGATTGATCTGGAGCGTGAATGGCGCCGGAGCGGCCAGCCGCATCGAGTACGACGCCAATGGCAACATCATCAGTCGCACTGAGTTTGCCGATCCGTTTGCATTCAACGCTCCTCCATTCATATGGGCGGCTGGCGCAGCCGATCGAAGCACACGCTATCTCTACGACGCGGCGAATCGTCAGACGTGGCGTGTGGATGGCCTGGGTGCCTTCACGAAGCTGAAATACGACGGCAACGGCAATGTCGTGGAACAGCGCTCCTATTCGAACACCGTCAGTCCCGGTGCAGCAGCGAATGCCGATCTGCTCGAACTGTATTCGTGGACCAAGATGGATGATGCGCACGACGTGCGCGTTCGCAATGTCTACGACGCGGCTGGCCGCCTGACATGGCAGGCTGACGGCACGGGAGCGGTCACGGGCTCGACGTACGACGGTACGGGGCGTCTCGTGCGCAAGGTGCAGTACGCCGCCCCCGTTGCTGCCGGCGCCTTGCCTTCCAGCGCGGTGGCCAGTGGCACCGATCGCATCACCGTGTTCGCACACGACGGCGCGGGCCGGCGCACTTTCACGGTCGACGCGCTCGGTGGCGTGACGCGAACCGTCTACGACGCGTTCGGCAACGTGACACAGCAGGTGGGCTACGCCAACCCCGTCGCAGCTCCAGGCGCTACGACGGCTTATACCGAGGCCGCCTTGCAGGTCGCCGTCTCGGCCAATACCGGTGCCGACCGCATCCAGCGCTTTGCCTACGACCAAGCCAACCGCCAGGTCTTCTCCGTCGATGCCCTGGGTGGCACGACCGAGTCGACCTATGACGGTCTGGGTCAGACCGTCCAGAACCGCCGCTATGCGAATGCGATCGATACCACCGGGCTGAGTACTGTCGCCAGTGCAGGCGACATCCGCGCGCGCACGGCCGTCGATGCAGCCAACGACCGGATCTCGCGCCAGGTCTTCGATGCGGCGGGGCGTGCGGTCTATGGCCTCGATGCCATGGGTTTCGTCACCAGGACCGACTATGACGGCCTCGGCCAGGTGCGCCAGACCGTTCAATACGCGCTGTCCATCCCGCTGGCGACCGCCAACACGGCCGCTGCCATCGCGGATGCCGTTGTCGAAGCACCCGGCGATCGAGGCAAGACCTTCCAGTACGACGCGGCGGGCCGTGTCGTCTCCAGCGTTGATGCCATGGGCTTCACCGAAGCGTGGGGCTTTGATGTGCTGGGCAACAAGACCAGCTACACCAACGCCAAGGGCGCTGTCTGGACTTATGCCTACGACCAGCGCGGGCGCATGGTGCGCGAGGAATCTCCGCAGGTGGCGCTCACGGCCGTCGTGCCCGGCGCGGACGGGCGGTTGCAGGTGGATGCCGGCTCCAGCGGCATCGGCAACGTCGTCACGGAGCTGGCCTACGACAGCTTCGGCAATCTGCGCAGCCGTACCGAGGGCGTCGGACGCCCAGAACAGCGCACCACGGTCTACGGATACGACCAGGTCGGGCGCCAGATCAAAGTCACCTATCCGCCCGTGGGCGTCTACAACCCCGCGGGCGACGGTCTTTCCGTCGAAGGCCTGGATGGGCGCCATGACACCGTCCAGACGCTCTATACCGAGACCACCTACGACGCACTGGGCAACGCCGTCGCCAACCGCGACATCGGCGGCAACTACAGCTACAAGACCTACGACCTGGTCGGACGCGTCGCCTACGACGTGGATGCGCTCGGGTTCGCCACGGGCTACCAGCGCAACGCCTTTGGCGATGCCGTAGCCCTGACCCGCTACAACGCGAGCACCGGCCTGGCAGCCGCTCACCCAGCCAGCCTGAGCACGGCACAGGTGCGGGGCAGCCTGAACACGCAGGATGCGGGCAACCGCACCATCCTCACGGACTACGACCGCCTGGGCCGCGCCATCCAGGTGACGGAACCGCAGAGCTTCGTCTACGACAGCAGCGCTACAAGTGCTTCAGGCAGCCAGTATCTGCTGGCCAGCAAGACCACCCGCAACACCTACAACACCTTCGGCGACCTCACCCAGGTCGCCCTGCGCAAGAACGCCACCGACTGGACGCTGACCACCAACTTCTACAACCAGAAGGGCCAGCAGGTCGCCACCGTCGATGCGATGGGGTACCTGACCATCCAGGCTTTCGATGCCGCGGGCAACACCACCGTGCGCGTCGAATATGCACAGGCCGCGAAGAACCCGGACGGTTCGGCCTGGGCCGGCACAAGCAACCTCGCGGGGTGGACGGGCCTGACCAATGCGGGCGGCACGCCTCCCACGTCACCGCCGGACGCCGCCAACGACCGGCGCGCGGACATCTTCTACGACCGCAACAACCGCAAGACCAGCGAGATCCGCCGCAACGTCGAGTACAGCACCGCGTCCAACGGCACCAGCACGCGCGGGGATCTGACCACCAGCTACGGCTACGACGCCGTGGGCAACCTCACGAGCACGACCGATGCCAAGGGTGCCACGACCTACAGCTACTACGACGCGCTGGGGCGCGTGACAGCGGTGGCCGAGCCGACGCGCGCAGGCGGCGATGGTGCGACCCCGGTCACGCCATTGACCGTCTTCCGCCGCGATGCCTATGGCAACGTGGTGCTCAAGACCGAGTACCTCAACGGGGCCGACGCCAATGGCAATCCGTTGAGCCCGAGCACCTTGGGCCCTGCGCAGGTGCCCAACCCGCAGGTCGCGCAACTGGCTGCGAACGGGTGGACGAATGTCGGGCCGGTCGGCTACTTCTCGCCCGTGCCCTTCGCGGGTGGTGTGCCGATCTACCAGATCCATGCGACGCTCTTCCCCAATCTCTACAAGTACGTCACCCAGGCGGAGTTGGCGGCGCAGCTTGCGCCAGTCAACGGCATTGCCGTCTGGGGAGAGCCGACAGTCATCGGATATGTCGCCGAGACGCAAACGCCGGATGCACGGCCGCTGTACCGCATGCGGCAAAAGAGCGATCTCGAATTCACCCAACTGGTGGCCGATCCCAATGAGATCACGCGGCTGCAGGGCCTTGGCTGGAGTCTGGACCTCGACGGAAGTGGCAACCCTCTCGTCCTCGGATACCTGGGAGCCTCCGGCGCTGGCGCGATGGACACGCCGCTGCAGATGGTCATGCAGCTGCTGCCTTTCGTTGACCCCAACGACCTGACACCGATCCTCGGCGAGGAACATCGCTACCTGCCGGGCACCATCAAGGTCGACCCGATGTCCGATCCCTCGGCCTTCGCCGATGCCATTGCCAATTCGGACCGGACCACCTTTAGCCAGTACGACGCCCTGGGACACAAGGTGCAGAGCACCGACGCCATGGGCGTCAATCACTACAGCTCCTACAACGCGCAGGGCCTGATCGCCAAGGAGTGGCAGGGCGTCACCGACAACGCAGGCACCACGCGCACGCTGTTCCGCGCCTACCAATATGACGCGCTGGGCCGGCAGACGCACGTGCTCGACCCGGGCACTCCGAGCGACAACGCCGTCTACACGGAGGGCGCTGCCAGTCAGGGCAATGGGTACGTCAACAACCCCAAGGTCACGGTCGTGCCGGGTGGCTACGGCCCGAACTACGGGCAGGTGATCTACGAGAACGACAACTCCTCCGATGGCACCCACGGCGACGTGCCGGTCGGCGTCGATACGACGGTGGAGATGGGCAAGTTCACGCTCGAGCTCGCGCAGTTGGCCAACCTTCTCGACCTGAAGACCGCCGCCGGGTTCAGGGTCGAGTTCGACTACGTCACGCCCGAGCGTCCGCCGAAAATGCTGCCCGGGACCACCGTTCCCAGTGAGCCGGCGGTCCCCGCCCATACGGTCACCTATGGCCAGGACTTCACGGACATGGGCCTGCTCGACACCGCCACCAGCGTGGATCTGGTGCCCGGCGATTCATACGGGCCCATCGGGGCGAACGGCAGCATCCTGCGGATCCGCATCTACCAGTTGGGCATCGTGTTTCCGTTCCCGACGCCCATCAAGGAACCCGCGCCGCGCTGGGAGGGGACGCAGGCGCAGGCCGATGGGCAGAACGCCCTGACGAGCGGGCCTGGCGCGTCAGGCACCGTGGTGGACACTGCCCTGAACTACAACGCCTTCGGCGAACTGGTGAGCAAGGGCGTTGTGGGCCAGGCGGGCGGTGAATACTTCGACTACGACAACGCTGGCCGCCTGTGGCGCACCAACGCGGGCGATGGTGTGGACAAGGTTGCGTTGTACGACCTGCAAGGCCACCAGACCGCGGACATCCGCAGCACCGGCCAGGGACGGGCCGACCTGAATCTGCGCAACTTCGGCAGCGCCCAGGAGGTTGCGGGCCTGGCCGACGTGCGTCGCACCAACACCACCTACGACCTGCTGGGCCGCGTCGTAAGCACCGCCTTGCCCGAACGCCTGGAGACCCAGGGTGGTGTCAGCGTGCACACGGGCGTTCTCAGCACCGCAGCGTCCACGAGCAACGGGGCCGATGGCAAGAACGTCAATGCGGTGACCTTGAACTGGCCCGGCTATCTCGGTGGGCTGGGCAGTGGCGACGTGCAGGTGATCATCCACTACATCGCCAAGGATGCGAATGGCAATGATGTCGCTGCCAGTCGCCCCGCCCAGATATTCAGATCCGCACAGAGCGCCGATGGCGTGCAGTTCAGCTGGAGCGAGGACAACCGCATCCAGCGCGTGACCCATGTCACTGTCGACAAGGAAGATCTCCTGGGCCACTGGACCCGCGTCATCGACAAGGAGGGAACGGGCTATGTGGGGCAGAGCGTGGACGTCGCGGCTCCCAAGGACCCCGGCGCCACGGTGGTCGTGCAGGTGCGCGTGGCCGCAAGCTCGGGAGACAGCGGCTGGACCACTGTGCCCACCACGCGCTACGGCGACAGCCTGCGCTACGACGCATCCGGACTCGGACTGGGCAATTACGAGTACCGGGTCTACACCCAGGTGCCCGGCGACCCCGCGAGCCTGACGACGCCAACCGCGACAGGCTCCCTGTCGATCACGCCGCATCTGTTGGCCACCATCAGCCTGAACACCAGCCTGGGCGTGGCACCGGAGACCTTTGCGTGGCAGAGCCCGCAGGCAGGCGATACGCAGGTCATCCGTTTGCGTGTGGCGGGCTCCCAAGGGCCATGGATGGAACAGTCCATCGGCCAGCCGCAAGGCGGCTGGAGCGGCATCAGCCTTGCGGGCCTTGCCGGCGGGACCTACGAGTACGAACTGCTGTGGACGCACCCGGGTGATGCCGGACCGTACGCACATGCCACCGGCCAGCTCAACAAGGTGGCGGCTGTGCCCGGCACGCCCGAGCAGGTCATCGCACCGGTGGGGCTGCCGCACATCGATGGCGTGACAGTGATTGCGCCGTATCCCTATGAGCCTGGCGACGAGTCTGGACAGCCCAACGTGCCGGCCTTGCGACTGCCGGTGATGCTGCCTTATCTCAGCAGCCTGCAGATCGGCGTGCCTGGCGGCATCCTCGTACCGCAGAACATCGCCTATCCCGATGGGCTCTACGGCTACTACATTCCGTCGCACTCGCCGAGCCTGTCGCCCGGCGTCTACACATACGTCTATTCGTACTCCATCGCGCCCAACGTGCTGGTACCGACGCACCATGCGATCGGCCAACTGACCGTCAATGGCGATGGCAGTATCAGCATCACCGACACGACGCCAGCCTACCAGCCGGGCTACACCATCCCGGCAACCCCCGGCAGTCCCGCACAGTACGGATGGGCCGCCACGCAGCCCGGCCCCTACGCGATCAGCCAGGATCCGATGCTGGGTGGCCCGAGCCTGGGCATCGTGGCCGGCATCAACGGAAGCAGCGGCTACCAGCGTCCCATCGTCAACCAGAACGTGGACCGCTGGGGCAATGTGGTCTCCATCACCGACCCGCGCTCGACGGCGTGGAAGACTACCTACAGCTACAACGCCAACAACCAGCTGATCCGGCAGGTTCAGACCGATGCGGACGGCAATGCCGGCACGGATGCGAATGGCAACGTCAACAATGCCAACGCGCCGGTGACGCAGATCTACTACGACGCCATGGGCCGGCAGGTGGCCGTACGCGATGCCAATGGCAACGTCAACGGCCAGGAGTGGGATGCGGGCGGGAACCTCGTGCGCGAGCTGCATGCCGATGACGGCGCGATCAGCCACGCCTACAACGCGTTCGGCGACAAGGTCCGCACCATCGATGCCGTCAACCGGACCACGACCTTCCTGTACGACAAGCTGGACCGGTTGGTACGGACCAACAGGGGCTCCGGTGGAGAAGCCATCGCGCAGTGGCAGAGCTGGGACCAGGCCGGGCGCAAGCTCAGCCAGACCAACGGTGCGGGCGACCGGATCAAGTACGACTACGACCTGCGCGGCAACCTGATCCGGACCACCCAGCCGCTGGGCCAGACCACCCTGGCGGCCTACGACGCGCTGAACCGCAAGATCATCGAGATGGACGCCAACGGCGCGGTGGCCGCATGGCGCTATGACTACTTCGGGCAGCTCAAGGGGCACACCGACATCGGCGGAGCCAGATACACCTACACCTACGACAACGCGCGCCAACTGGTCGCGCAGGGCAGCAGCGGCGGGCCCAACGGTGCGCAGAACCGCACCTATGCCTACGATGCCGCAGGCCAGCAGATCCGCATCGACGATCTCGCCATCGGCCAGACCACGACCTACCGCTACGACCTGGCGGGGCGTCGCCTGCGCGAGACCACGGTGCAGGGCGGCATCACCTACCAGGACAACTCCATCGCCTATGACGCACTGGGTCGGATCCGTTGGGTGGCCGATACCCGTGCGTACATCAGCATCGACTACGACAAGGTGGGCAATCGGACCCACGTGGGTGTCCACGTGAACGATCCGTCCAGCGGCGTGGGCGGCAACGATCACTACATCGACAAGTACTACGCGTACGACGCGATGAACCGCCAGACGATGGTGGACGCGCAGAGGCTGGCCGACGGCACCCTGGTGCTGGGCAACGAAGGCCACCGGTTGACGTATTTCAAGGACGGCAACCGCGAGAGCGACACGCACAACAGCGACCAGCGCGTGGTCCAGGTCAACGGCCAGTGGACGGCAGTGACGGGTGTGACAGGCGAGACCCAGGAGGTCTATGCCTACGATACGCTGGGCCGCTTGAAGACCAACACGCGCGACGGCGTGACGATCGATACGCGTGTATACGATGGCGCCGACCGCGTGCTGATGAGCGGCGTCGTGCTGGGCGTCGGTGGTGTGGATTTCGGCTACATCAATGCCCACAACCTGCTCAATGGCGGCCCCTTGCCGGCGGATCTGGCCGGTGGGCCTCTGCGGGGGGACATCAACACCTACGATGCCAACGGGCGGCTGATCGCCCAGGTCAGCAACAGCGTCGGCGTGACGCCGGTGCACAGCGAAACTACGTACAAGTACGACGCCGTGGGCAACATGGTGCTGTCGGAGTCGTCATCGCTGGCGGCGGGTTCGGCAGTGGCGACTCATAGCGCCGAAAGAACGCGTTTTGAGCGCGCCGAAGGCTATCAGGTCAAGACCCGGGAGACCGGGGCCACGGGCCAACTGCCGGGCTACCTGGGTTACGCCTACGACGCCAACGGCCACATGGTGCGAACGATCGATGCGCACGATCAACTGCTGCCGCAGCACCGCTTCGTCAACGATGCCAACGGCACCGTGCTCTATGCGGACTACACGAGCGCGACCGATCCGAACACGGCCTACAACGGCCAGCGCCAGATGGTGGTGAATGGGGAGGTGCTCGGGCGCTACGGGCAGACGATCGATCAGCGCTATCCGCAGGGCAATCCGTTCATGCAAGGAGCTGACGTCATCAAGCCCGAGGTGAGTTTCAGCTTCGGGTACCAGCCGATCGACGGCAACTATCCTGCGGGCAGCCCGGGCGTGTATGCGGTGCAGGTCAACGACACGCTGCAAAGCATTGCCAAGGGGGCGTATGGGGACGGCAACCTCTGGTACCTGATCGCGGATGCGAACGGGTTGATGAGCAATGCGGATCTGCGCGCAGGTCAGGTGCTCACCATTCCCACGCGGGTGACGAGCGCGAACAACGTCAATACGTTCAAGCCTTACGACCCGAGCAAGATCGCGAACGATACGCCGACGATGCTGGCGCGACCGCAGGATGAGAAGGGATGCGGCGGGGTCGGGCAGGTCATCATGATCGTCGTGGCTGCTGTGGTGACGTATTTCACGGCAGGGGCGGCGGCGAGCTACTTTGGCGTGGCAATGGGGCAAGTCAGCGCCGCAAGCGTTGGTATCGCGGCCGGTTCCGCCGCTGTGGGTTCCATCGCAAGTCAAGCGGTAGGCATGGCCATCGGGGCGCAAGACTCTTTCAGTTGGAAGGGCGTGGCATTGGCCGCATTGAGTGCAGGGGCTACTCAAGGGGTTTCGCCAGGTCTTATCACGGGTGAAATTCCCAAAGCTGATTGGACGGTCGCCGCCACTCGGGCAGCAGTCGCCAGTGCCGCCACGCAAGGGATCGCTGTTGCAACAGGGTTGCAGCGCAGTTTTGATTGGCGAGGTGTAGCCGCCTCAGCTGTTGGCGCAGGGGTCGGGGCTGCGCTGGGTGATGCTTTGGCGCCTGTCTTCGGTAGCTCGCCGCTAGGCCAGTTTGCGACGCGAGCGACAAGCGGATTCGCAGCAGGGCTGACCACGAGCGCCATGCGTGGCGGACGGGTTAGCGTCACGCAGGTGGCTACTGATGCATTTGGCAATGCATTGGGCGAGTCGCTGGCGAGCGCCATAGGGCAGGGCGCCAAGGACGACCTCGACGCGTTCCTGAAGCTCAACGACAACTTCAGCGGCGTTGATGCTAGCGGTGGCGCGCTGATGGTCGGTGGGCGGACGTTTTCGCAGGACATGGTCGCGCGCAACGACGCCAACGGAAAAGCGTTGCTGGACGACTGGCGCAGGAATCAAGAGGTAAGCGCAAGCGGTGTTGCTGCGGGCACGGATATGGGCACCGGTGGTGGCAAGGGCATCACCCAGATCGTGGCCGAGATGCACCAGCCGACGGGGTACACGGCTCAGCGGGGCGACAGCATCGCGAGGATTTTGGGGACCAGTGATCCTCAGGCTGTGGGCGACTTCATGCGACTCAACGACTTGAAGAGCAGCACCATCTATGCGGGGCGGGAGTACCTGATTCCTGGTGCCATGCAGAACTTTGGCGACAACTCGGTGCTTGGGCAGAACGCGCTCAACACCGACAACACGCGGCTGCAGGCCATAGCCGATCCGAAGGCTGATCGACAGATGTTCCCCACACAGGCAACACATGGCGCTGGTGGAGGCAGAGGCTTCGTGAATTTCAATGAGGCTGAATACAACGCCTATCTAACAGCCGGAGAAACACAGCGAATTGCGGCGCGGCAGGAACGGAACTTTGGAACCATCGCGCCTTCGCCCAGATACTTGGATGCCCTCGATGCGATAGGACAGAGTAATTTGTCTTTTGGCGAAAAGCTTAAGATGAGTTGGGACACTACGAGGTATTACTTCCGAAATTCGGATCAAGCGCAAGGCGGTGCGCAGGTCATTGGCGGTAGCCTAGAGGTAGCAGGGGCAATTGGATTAAGCTCTACCGTCGCTGGCGGGGTAGTTGGTATTCCATTGGCATTCCATGGGGGCGACAACATCGGGACTGGCCTTAATCGCATTTTTGGAATTGGCAACGGTTCCACCGTGACTTATCAGGGGACCTACGCCTTGACAGGGTCGCATGCATTTGCGGAAGGCGTCGACCAAGGCATTCCATTCGCTGCTGGAGTCGCAGGGTTAGGGCAAACGGCTAATGCTTGGTCGCAAGCATCAATTAGATCATTTCCTGCATCGTGGGGGAAATTTGATGGGTCATATAATAATTCTTTTGCGGCTGAATTGAAGTATTTTGGAGTATCGGACCTTACTCCTCCAGCAGGGCTTAGTGGAGGTGAAGGGCAGTTGTTCATCTCTCAAAGCAGCCCGAATTTGACAATGAAGCGCTGGTATTCGACAAGCATGTCGAAATTTGATGATTCTGTTGGAATTCTGGAAAATGCTGGTCAAGCCTTGAATAAATATCCAAAACTAAGCGCCGACGTCTCCGTGGTGAAAATCCATGATATTGGGCAGGATTGGATCCTTAGAGATTTTGATCCATATTCAATTCCCCTTAGAAATGCGCTGCGATCGGGAGATGCGAATGCAATGCGCGCATATTCAAATGCGTCTTCCGAGATCAAGAATATATCTGACCCCGCTCTTAGTTTGATGTCAAAACGCTTGCTTCGCGAATCTCCTTCAGCCAATTTTCATTGGTCGCCAGTTCAGCAGAAAATTATTTGGATCGACGGGATGTAATTCGATGAAAAATTTTTCCGAAATAGAGCGTCAGTATAGTCTGATGAAATTTCTCCCAAGCAAGCTAGGAGATTTATACATTGCGCCTCATAATTCGGAAAGAATAATTGTCAGAAAATTTCACAATCCTCAAAATATTGAAAATTTTATGGCAATAACTCTTGCGGCAAAAAAATGGCTGACAGAAAACAATTTTGACGACATTGTAAAGGTCGCCGATTTTATTGAGGCGGGTGAGGATTATTTAATCAGGCGATATTATTTATACAACACCTCGCTTGATGAAGTTCAGGACGAAGAAAAGATTCCTTTGAGCCTGATGAAACTTCAATCCGCTCTTCGGTCTGCTTTGGAGAGGGAATTGAAGTCGAAATCTGTTATTGGCGAGGTGCTCAATAAATCATTGCTCGGCGCATCCACCAAGACATATTTTGACGGCATAAATAATTGTTTATTTGTGGCGGAGTTCCGAATTGATTCCAGCGACTTGATTGGCTGGAGAAATTCAGAAAACTAATGCGCGTCAGGGTGTGCCCTACGAAGCTCGCGCACTATCTGGTCTCCGCAGACCATTTGATCTCAACCGGTCCGTTCAGGGCCGTGGGCCGGTTTTGGATGATTGCAGCACGTTCATTGGTTGCCTAATGTTGATTTCCACTGAATCTTGGCCCCACGGTCTGGGCCGCAACTGCACAGTTGACACATCGGCTACTGCGATCAGCAGGCATTCGACTTGCCCAGCCTCTGATGGGATGACGGTCTTCAGATCATGACCAAGTCGCGCGATAATCTGGCGAGGGTCGGCACGTTACTTTCACTTCGTAATGTGCTGATCTTGATAGTCTGGTGTACCCAAAGGTGTACCTGCAGAATAGGAAAAAAGAGCGAAAGCAAGTGCTGGCGCGTTGATGTCCCAGGAAGTGGTGTAAGTCTTCTTTCACTCGCTGCGCGGCAAGGCGCGTAGGGCGTAGCCCGAAGCGGCTTGCCGCGCAGCGGCCGCTCCCTTCGGGGTGGCCATCGTGAAGTCCGGATAAGTTTGGGGTGCGACCCACCAAACCTTGTCCTTTAAGGAAATCACGATGACCAACCCAACTATGGCATTGGCCGAGCTCGCCGAGAAGGGAGCCGATGTCGATGTCCTGCGCCAGATGGTGCAATTCATGGCCCAGCGCCTGATGGAGCTCGATGTCGAGGGCCGCTGCGGCGCCGCCTACGACGAGAAGACTCCCGAACGCCTCAACAGCCGCAACGGCTACCGTGAGCGCACCTGGGACACCCGAGCCGGCAGCGTCGAGCTGAAGATCCCCAAGCTGCGCCAGGGCAGCTACTTCCCCGAGTTCCTGGAGCCCCGGCGCACGGCCGAGAAGGCGCTCACCGCCGTCATCCAGGAAGCCTATGTTCAAGGCATCTCCACCCGCTCGGTCGACGACCTGGTCAAGTCGCTCGGCATGAGCGGCGTCTCCAAGAGCCAGGTCAGCCGGCTGTGCGGCGAACTCGACGAGCGCGTCAACGCGTTCCTGGGACGCCAGATCGAGGGCGACTGGCCCTACCTGTGGATCGACGCCACCTACGTGAAGACGCGCGAGGCCGGCCGGATCGTGAGCGTGGCGGTGATAGTGGCCGTGGGCGTGAACACCGACGGCCAGCGCGAAGTGCTGGGCCTGAAGGTCGGTGCCTCGGAAGCCGAGCCCTTCTGGACCGAGTTTCTACGCAGCCTGAACCGCCGAGGTCTTCGCGGTGTGAAGCTCGTGATCAGCGACAGCCATGAGGGCATCAAGGCAGCGGCTTCGAAGGTACTCAAGGCCACCTGGCAGCGTTGTCGGGTTCACTTCATGCGAAATGCCCTGGCGCATGCCGGCAAGACCCAGCGGCGCATGGTCTCGGCCGCCATCGGCACGGTGTTCGTGCAGGACTCGGCCGATGCCGCGCGGGCGCAATGGAGATCGGTCGCCGACCAGCTCCGAGACAAGTTCCCCAAGCTCGGCGCGCTCATGGACGACGCGGAAAACGACGTGCTGGCCTTCATGACCTTCCCGCGAGCGCACTGGACGCAGATCTACAGCACGAACCCTCTGGAGCGGCTCAATGCCGAGATCAAGCGACGCACGAACGTGGTGGGTATCTTCCCCAACGACGCCTCGATCACGCGGCTCGTCGGCGCCATGATGCTCGAGCAGAACGACGAGTGGTCGCTCAACCGGCGCTACATGCAACTTGAAGGCTTGCAGACCCTGAGCGACACTGCGCCCACTCGGCTGTCCGCTGTGGCGCGCTGAGTACCGTGCACCTCAGCTTTCTCCGGGCTGTGGACCTACACCACGGTATGGGACGCGACCGCTGGCGCGGGTTGCGAAGGGTTTTTCGATTCCGCCCCAGCCACCAATCCAAGCCCCTGATTCTTCACGGAATCAGGGGCTTTTCAGTTTGTGATGCTTCGGCAGCGCGGCCAGATCGCCAGATGTTCGCCCGCGCGGGCTTTTCTTCAACTAACTGTTGGCGAAG
>Ga0209675_1000386_pt1 | contig 36723 bp, 34 predicted proteins | sample AraplaCol_mLB_r2_2_FD_184280 | JGI IMG/M metagenome (GOLD analysis project Ga0209675, IMG submission 184280) | Arabidopsis root microbial communities from North Carolina, USA - plate scrape MF_Col_mLB_r2 (SPAdes) (version 3) | ecosystem: Host-associated > Plants > Roots > Endosphere | place...
AAAGGAGCCGGTCGAGTCTCCGTACTAGGCGCTAAAAGTTCGAGCCCGGCGCAAGCGAGGGCATCCATTGCTGCTGAAGGACCGTGCATTGTCAGGCCTCAAAGTCTCTGGTGCAGCGATCAAGTCACTTCACGGCTTCAATGAAGCGCTTGACTTTGGCATCCGGATAGTTGTCGCTCAAGTACTTGCGCACACTGGGCCTGAAGCTGGTCGCGACTTCGTAGAAGTCTCCGCTGCTCTTAGATTTGGCTAAGAAAAAGTAGCCTTCGGCCACCAAGCGCGCAAACCTGTCCGCAGCCAGGCCCGGCAGCTTGTTCGAATACTTTATGAAGTCAACACGCTTTTCAGTGAAACGATCCCCCGAGAAGAACGAGCCAAGAAATTTCTCCACCTCGGTTTTGATCATCGCTTTCTCTCCATCTTGAGTCTCTCGCGTGACGACAAAGGCCTCCTGCAGATCACCGTAAGTACATGTGGTGCTGTCGATCATTGATGGCTTCAACTCCGTGTTGACGTACTCGAGATCCGCGCAGTCTTCAAAAGTGGAGTACATGAACTTCGTGTTTCGAAAGCGACTTGCCATCAAGTTGCGGTAGCCCAGAAAACGCGACTGCGTAACGATGAGGTTCGAGAAGTCCAACGGCGGAAAGACACCTTTGATATGCAAGCCGGACAATGTCCTTGTTGAAGCGGAGGTGCCCTTGAGACCAAAGATCGTCAGCAACTTCTCAGTAGTCTGATCGATTGGGAACTTTTGAACCGAGAAGAAAATTCCGAGCAGGCCCGACATCGTGCGCTTTGCTCCTTCGCGGTCAGCCTTTGCTACTGTCTCAGCGCTGGCCAAATCGCGGAGCTTGGGTACGAAGGAGGCTAGCGCTGCCTCGACTTCAACGTAGTTGGATGAAAAATAACGTTTGAGCTCCTGCCCCTCCTCGTTGTCGGGACTTAGACGTGCGAACGCCCGAATGGGGCTAGCCTCCATGCTCGCGGCCATCAGAGCCCGCAGCATGAGCAGCACTTCAAAGTACGAACTCAAGAACGAGTAGCGAAGCTCAATATCATCGCCCTTCTTCAATAGGAGAGGATTGAGTTCAAGCTTCGATGAGATGGCATCTGCCTTGTCGTCGTAGAGCATTCTGAGCCGTTCAAGCATCTGGCCAATCGGCCAACGTTTGCCGTAGTCCACCACGAGCTCAGAGATGAGGTCTACAACTTCCGTCTCAGACATCTCTAGGCTTTGGCGCGTAGTCTCACGCCTTAGCATTGAGTGCACGATGTGATCAGTAAGGCTGTTATGTGAAGGATACGGCGTGGGATCATCCGAAACCTCGAGGCCATCATTACCTGCGCCTCGCAATCCATCCTCGACCACCGTGGTGCAGATGTCTGCAAGGAAGGGAATGATTCGACCCTCGCCGTCGCGGATCTTCAGCTTGTTGATCTGCGCCATCACCTTGGTGACGAGCTCAGTCGACTTGGGGTAGGCTGAAAGTCTCTTGCCGACGTATTTGCGGCAACTGTCGATGTCAAAGCCCAAGAGTTCGTACCGCTCAATGCCCACCGCATCAAGACCGGCCTCTTCTGCGATGACATTGTTCCGTGTGGTCAGCAAGATGTTGGAACTGCCCAACTGATCGTGTAGCTGCTTGAGCGACTCCAGAAAACCAAGAACATCGAGCCGATCCTGGAACAGCGATGCCAGTTCGTCCAGACCATCGATGATCACGGTCAGGTTGCCGCAGACGACTGCCAAGTCGAATGTAGAGCGCTCAAAGAGCTTTCCATGCCCCTGCAGCTTCGCGTAGATCTCGTAGATGTCGTAGATAGTCTCGATTCGAGACTGCGCGAGCCCACGCTCCTCAACGTATTTTTTGATCGACTCTGCTTGGATCAGGATGACCGAAGAACGAAGATCGTCCCGGAAGTGGAGCATCTTTGCCACCGACAAACATAGTGAGGTCTTGCCCATACCGCCAGGTGCAACGATTAAGTGCGCTGCCGCTCTAGATGGCTTTCCGAGCGTTTCGACTATGTAGTCGACCGCGGAATCGACGCGAACGGACTGTCCGGAATCGGGATCGAGGTAAGTGAGGGCTTGATTGGTGTAATTTTCTATCGGGCTAGGTGGATCGATGCCCTTCAGCGATGCGTCGATGCAGTAGCTCCAAATGTAGTCCTTATAGGTGAGCTCATGGACATGGATGTCCGTCTTTGCTTTGGCAAACAGACTCGCAACAAGTTCCTGTCCGGACTGTGGGGGCCTAGGGCGAAGGACCGTTATGTCACTCGGGCGGAGCCGGGCTGCGCGGAGGGCTTCGGCCGCCTTCGGGACGATGTGGCTGATTGTTCCACTGGGGTGTAGCGCGAGGAAGTAGCCCAATGCCGGGGATCTCGTTTCCCACAACTCATATTTCACACGGAGGGACCCGGAGAAATCCGTACCCTGCTCGGCATTCACTACGGCTCTACGATTTGGATGATTGACCTGGATAAGCTCTTCTACGCGCGTGAAGTCGTACGAAGCCTCTGGCGCACCAACGAGTCGTCTGGTTTTCTTGGGACGCTCGAACGTCGCCTGCTTCTGAAGCAAGCGCAACAACTCCTCGAACTTTGCCGAATACTGGGCATCCTGGGTAAAGTCGATATAGAAGTGGCCAGCCAAATAGCGAGGAATCGATCCAGGTTCGCGCAAGACTCCGATGACCTTGCTACGGTTGTCCTTCAGCAATCCCTCCCAGTGCAGGGCGGTCGTCAGGAACGTCTCCAGCCCAACGCCGTTTTTCCGATCATCGGCTTTTTCCTTGTAGGGAGCGGTTGAGATCACCACGACATAGTCGGCTTCGTGGATTCCCTTCTCCATGAAAAAGTTCTTGTCAATGAGACTGTCCAAGTCATAGCCGTCCCAGATGGTAGTGAGCTCTTCTATCTGCTCGAGCGCGTCGACGAACTTCCTTACCCAAGCTCGATGTTGATCGTTGTCCCAGCTGTAAGAGATAAAGACTCGGATTTGTTCCATGACTGATAGTTGCTTTTACTTGTTGACCTCTAAAACGGCTTTACGCCCGAATGCCGAGCGCCGTTCGCGTTGTCTGAGCGCGTTCGTCGGTTCGCATGGGCCAGAAAACCGTACTCAAAAACTCTGTTCTACGTCCAGGGCGCGTTGTGCCGCGACCCAGATCGTCCACGGTAGACGCCACTGACGCTCCGGCCGGAAGCTTAGTCCGTCCGCTCTTGTCAATCAGGTCGCACTTAGGACTTGCGCACCGGTGAATGGACGCCGGGCGACGGTTAAGTTCGGGGTCAAGCTCGCTAGAGCGAAGCGCGCGTTTTCACCTCCCATAGCGGCACCATCCAACGGATCGCCGAAGCAATCAGCGAAACAAAGAACACCGCGTAGTCGAGCGGAGGATCCACGGGTTCGTGCACCTCCTGTCCGTGCCGATAGTCGTGCGCACCATCGACAATGTCGGCAAGACCTTTGAATATCGCGCTGATAGCGCCCTTCGCGACCTCGTCGGGAGCGGCCGCCTCAGCATCAGGCCGAAGCTGCTGCAGAATGAGATTCTTGCTTAGCTTGCTTTGGCTCGGATACATCAACCTGGCGAGGATCTCCATCGCCTCGAAAGCCGATCGCACAGAAGCCTTCATATCACGCGATCCAGGGTCGAGGTAGCGGTGAGCACTTTCAAACGCATCCCTGACGGCCTCGAGTTGAGGCACATTGAGTGCAGCTAGCGAAGACACTCGATTCCGTTCGAACTCCTCATCCACGAAGTAGCGAACACCACCATCGCGCTCTATGACGTAGCCTAAGTTTTCCTCTTGGAAAGTCCGCTCGACGAACTTGAACCAGGATGACGCCTTTCTGGTGAAGTAGTCGTTCAGGCTTCTTTCCTCTTGGGCTTTGCGCCTCAGCCGACGATATTCGACCGTCACGCAGTCAAGGAGTTCGTCGATAGGCGCGTCCTTGAAAAAGGCTTGGATTGAACTGTGAGAACCGCGTATGTCTATCCCGGCTTCGCGTCGGAAGAACTGAACGAACTCCGACCAATGCGGGTTGTGCGCCTCCTCCAGGTACCCGTACAAGCGCATCCTAAAGCGCTTGCTATCTTGTACGGGAGTTCCTCGCTCCCGGTAGATTCTGCTAAAGAGTTCGCCTTTGTCCACCACCATGAGTCCCTCTGCCTGCGTGGGCGTCCGTCTATGTATAAAAGCCATCAGTATTCGAACTGATAGCAAACTTCTCTACCTCTACCTCTACCTCTACCTCTACCTCTACCTCTACCCAGCCGACGTACGCGGCTCGCCAGCGGGCCGCGATGCTCACCGCATCAGCGAATGAGTTGCTGGATCGCTTGGGTGAGCTGCGGGAGACCAACTGCGACAGTCACAACACTCGCCATTGCGGCAAGGTGGTCCAGCAAACGTTTGCCAATCTCGGTATTCATCAAGAAGGACTGATACTCAGGGTCGAACGCCCCGTGAGCAATGGTCGTTTCAATTTCGTCCAGTAGACGCGACGCTCCCGTGAGCTTGTACTCCTCAAGCATTGTGATGATCTCGCGCAAACGCCTAGCGAGGTGCCTTTTCACCTCCACTGAAACTCCCGATTCCAGAATCTCATTGAGAATGAGAGATAGCTCTTCTCTGAATTTGGCCAGTCGCTCAGTTTCCAAAGACGCCGTGTTCGTCCGTGCCCGCAACAGACTCGCCGAGAGACGAAGCATTGCCAGGGAGCTTGGATCGATGCTGTTGCGGAACGTCCCCCATGAGGCGTGAAGGTTTTGGACCATGAACGCACCATTGATTGCATCTGCCCAGTGATGCCATGTGTCAATGGCGTCGGGGTGCTCTTCCTGAAGTGCGGAAACGATCTGCCTAGGCAAAGTCATTACCTTGCCCAAGCGGTCCATCAGGACGACATCATCCTTGGTCTCCAATAGCTCTTGCCAAACCTCTTTGCACGTTTGGTTCTCTGGGAATTCCCTGCCTCGCTCAAGAACGGCGAGAAGACGAGCAGCCGGATTATCGTAGTTCATGGGATGCAATCATGGACGACTGATCGCAGGATCGATCCCGTTCGTTGCATCACCCAACCCGGGTGTGCGAATTTCGTCACAACAACGCGGCGCATTCCATCATCAACATTGATGAGAGAGCCGTGGCTGGATTTGCCTAGCAACCACAACCAGCATTCTCAAGGATTGCGCACGAGAATCTGGATCTTCATGATCCTCGCGTTGGTGGCGAGCCTCACCAAAGCTACGACCTGACCATCTGCTTTTGCAGGGGTTGAATTTCTTCTCGTCGCCAAGTTGTGCGCGCCGCTTTTTTTGCTTGTTTTGCGTGAGGCTCAACCTTCATCGCAACCGTCCATCGACCTTCGCTAGCCGACGTCCGTAAGTGGGGCGAAGCGGTCATCGAGCACCGCTGACTCGACTGACTGCAACCAGTCTCGAAGAGACTTCGGCTGCACACGTGCAAGAGCCGGCGGAAGAAAACTCGCCGACGCGGGCCCGCCAACTAGTCATGATCAACTTGAAGTAGATTCCCGGCTCATGACGAACATCGCTTCCGTTCTCAAGTCCGAGATCTCCAGAATCGCTCGCAAGGAAGTTCGAGCCGAAATTGATAGTCTCAAGAAGGCTAGCGTCCAGTACCGCAGTGCTATTGCGCAATTGCGACGTGAAGTGGCTGATCTCCAAAGGCAACTCAAGAGGGCAGGCGGCAGTGATGCGGCCTCTGAGGCACGAGCAACCAAAAGCGCTGCTGCGGACACGCCACGGCGTTTCAGTGCAACTCGCTTGGCAGCGCATCGCACCAAGCTCGGGTTGTCGGCTGCTGCATATGGCAAGCTTGTCGGCATGAGTGGCGCTACGGTGTATCTCTGGGAACAAGGAAAGTCGCGCCCCAATGAAGAACAGCTTCAGCGACTGGCTGTAGTCCGGACGCTTGGCAGGCGAGCAGCTCTCGAGAAAGCGAACAGCTAGCCGGTCCGCATTGAGCGCGGGAGGACCAGAGCACCGGCGAGATGGCTAGCCTCCAGCATGAGCGGCCGGCCCACCACCCAACGGTCACTACTCGATCAACCTGGGTCGCTACCAGATACGCCAGAACGGACGACGCTTCTTGAGCCGCGCGGCTTCCAAGGGAGCCCCAATGGTTGTCGAACCAGCGAACCTGCGCCTTACTTCGCGCTCGTGCTCATGCGCAGGGCCACGTGCATCGAGATGGCCGCGCAACGCCAATAGGCGAAGTTGGTGCGCGCGGTCGAGCAGGTCCTCGTCGGAAAGTTGTGCTGGCTCGGTCATCATGGCGAATCAGATTTTCGCACTGTCTCCCTCCCCGCGGTGCGCTCGCCAAGCTCGTCCAGGTACCCTAGAGCGCCGCGATTTTTAGTCGAAAGTTCCCGCAACTCCAAAATGGACCGAGAGAGGGCATCTTCCCTTAGAAAATTCCCGCAACCTTAGTAAACCAAGGGCGGCGGGCCGCTGCCTCGTCCCCCTACTCGACCGTGACCGACTTCGCCAGGTTCCTCGGCTTGTCCACGTCCGTCCCGCGCGCGCAGGCGGTGTGATAGGCCAGCAGCTGCAGCGGCACCACGTGCAGCAGCGGGCTCAGCGCCCCATAGTGTTCGGGCATGCGGATCACGTGGATGCCGTCGCTGCTCTCGATGTGAGTGTCGGCATCGGCCAGCACGTAGAGCACGCCGCCGCGGGCGCGCACTTCCTGCATGTTGCTCTTGAGCTTTTCCACCAGCGCGTCGTTGGGCGCGACGGTGACCACCGGCATCTCGCTGGTCACCAGCGCCAGCGGGCCGTGCTTGAGCTCGCCGGCGGCATAGGCCTCGGCGTGGATGTAGGTCACTTCCTTGAGCTTGAGCGCGCCTTCCAGGGCGATCGGGTAGTGCAGGCCGCGGCCCAGGAACAGCGCGTTCTCCTTGCGCGCGAAGTCCTCGGCCCAACTGATGACCTGCGGCTCCAGCGCCAGCACGGACTGCAGCGCGACCGGCAGGTGGCGCATCTGCCGCAGGTACTGCGCTTCTTCCTCGGGCGACAGTCGCCCCTTCGATTGCGCCAGCGCCAGCGTGAGCAGGAACAGGCCCGCCAACTGCGTGGTGAAGGCCTTGGTGGAGGCCACGCCGATCTCCACCCCGGCGCGCGTGATGTAGGCCAGCTTGCACTCGCGCACCATGGCGCTGGTCGCCACGTTGCAGATGGTCAGCGTCTCTTCCATGCCCAGGCTGCGCGCGTGCTTGAGCGCAGCCAGCGTGTCGGCCGTCTCGCCCGACTGCGAGATGGTCACCACCAGCGTCTTCGGGTCGGGCACCGATTCGCGATAACGGTACTCGCTGGCGATTTCCACCTGGGTCGGGATCTTCGCGATGCCTTCCAGCCAGTACTTGGCGGTGCAGCCGCTGTAGTAGCTGGTGCCGCACGCCAGGATCAGCACCTTGTCGATCTGCTGGAACACGCGGTGCGCGCTGGCGCCGCTGCTCTTGTTCCCGTCCTGCGGCAGGCCGTCGAAGAGTTCGGGCACCACGCCTTCCACTCCTTCGAGGGTGTCCCCGATGGCGCGCGGCTGCTCGAAGATCTCCTTCTGCATGTAGTGGCGGTACGGGCCCAGTTCGGCCGCGCCGCTGTGCGCCAGGACCTGGCGCACCGGGCGCGTCACGCTCTTGTGGCTGCGGTCCGCGATCCAGTACTTGCCCGGTTGCAGGTCCACCACGTCGCCTTCCTCGAGGTAGACGATCTGGTCGGTGACACCGGCCAGCGCCATGGCGTCGCTGGCCAGGAAGTTCTCTCCCTGCCCGACGCCCAGGATCAGCGGCGAGCCCGCGCGCGCGCCCACCACGCGGTGCGGCTCGTCGCGGCAGATGGCGGCGATGGCATAGGCGCCCTGCAACTGCCTGACCGTGGCCTTCAGCGCCTCGAACAGGTCGCCGTCGTAGTGGCTGTCGATGAGGTGCGCGATGACCTCGGTGTCGGTCTGGCTGGCGAACACGTAGCCGCGCGCCTGCAGGCTGGCACGCAATGCCTCGTGGTTCTCGATGATGCCGTTGTGCACCAGCGCCACCCGCGCGGGCTTGCTGCTGTCCGGACCCTCGCCCGGACCGCGGCTGAAGTGCGGATGCGCGTTGTGCACTGCGGGCGCGCCGTGCGTCGCCCAGCGGGTGTGGGCGATGCCGGTCAGGCCCTCGACCTTGTCCTCCTGCACCTGCGACAGGAGGTCTGCCACGCGCGAGGTGGTGCGGGTGCGCGTGAGCTGGCCCGCGTGGACCGCCACGCCGCAGGAGTCGTAGCCGCGGTATTCCAGCCGCTGCAGGCCCTGGACCAGGACCGGAACGATGTTGCGATGGGAGGCTGCGCCGACGATGCCGCACATGGGATGTCTTTCAAGGTGGAGCGGGAAGGCGCCCATGGTAGGACGCACTCCGAGAACTTTGCTTTCCTGTTTTGCTCTTCAATGAAATAATCTTGCATCGCTATCAAGTTGAGAAAGATAATTTCATTTGACTAATATTTATGGAATCTTTGGTCATTGATGCAGTCGACCTGCGTCTGCTTCAAGCGCTGCAGGAAGACGCCTCCCGGACCAACCAGCAACTGGCCTCGCTGGTCCACGTGTCGCCGCCCACCTGCCTGCGGCGCGTGCAGCGCCTGCGCCAGGCGGGGGTGATCGAGCGCGAGGTGGCCCTTCTGTCGCCCGACAAGCTGGCGCCGCTGATCGGCCACGGCCTGCAGGCGGTGGTGGAGGTGTCGCTGGACCGGCAGCACGCCCAGGCGCTGGAAGACTTCGAGGCGCGCGTCGTCGCCGACGCGGCGGTGCAGCAGTGCTACCGCGTCTCGCCCGGCCCCGACTTCGTGCTGATCGTGGGCGCGGCCGACATGCCCGGCTACCTGGCACTGGCACAGCGCCTGTTCACCAGCGATGCCAACGTGCGCAACGTGAAGGCCTTCTTCAGCGTGAAGCGGGCCAAGTTCGAGCCGCGCCTGCCGCTGGCGCCCAAGCCCTAGGGCTGCTGCCAGAAGCCGTGGTGCGGCGCCGCGGCCTCGTCCTCGATCAGCGGCCCCACCACCTCCACCGCGCGCTGGCCTCGCGCGAACACCTCGCGGCAAGGCAGGGAGAAGGTGGGGTTCTCCGGATGGTCGCCGGTGAGGCCCAGCAGCGTGTGCTCCGACAGCGCATAGACCACGCGACCGATGCCCGTCCAGTACACCGCGCCCGCGCACATGCAGCAGGGCTCGGCGCTGGTGTAGAGCGTGCAGCGCGCCAGCTGCTCGGGGCTCAGCTTGCGGGCCGCGAGGGCCGCAGCCACCAGCTCGGCATGCTGCGTGGGGTCGCCCTCGGGCGGCATGGAGTTGTTGCCGGCCTGCGAGACGATGTTCCCGTGCTCGTCGGCCACCAGCGCAGCGAAGGGATGGCGGCCGCGCGCCTTCGACTCCTGCGACAGGCGGATGGACTGGCGCAGCAGCTCCAGGTCGCGCGCGCTCGGCTCGGACTCGCCCGCCATCATTTCTTCTTCACCGGCCGCTGCCAGTTCGGGTAGCTCGCCTGCCGCGCCCGCGCCACCGTGAGGCCGCCCGGCTCGGTGCTCTTGCTCACGGTGGAGCCGCCGCCCACCGTGCCGCCCGCGCCGATGCTCACCGGGGCCACCAGCACGCAGTTGCTGCCGATGTGCACGTCGTCGCCGATGATGGTGCGGTGCTTGTTGGCGCCGTCGTAGTTCGCGGTGATGCTGCCCGCGCCGTAGTTGACACGCGCGCCCACCGTGGCGTCCCCGATGTAGGCCAGGTGGTTGGCCTTGGCGCCGGCGGCGAGGGTGGAGTTCTTGATCTCCACGAAGTTGCCGATGTGCACCTCGGGCCCCAGCCGCGCCCCGGGCCGCAGCCGCGCGAAGGGGCCGATCAAGGAGGCATGGCCCACGGTCACGCCGGCCTTCTCGCCGTCGATGTGGGTGAAGGGGTGGATCACCGCGCCGTTCTCGATGCGCGCGTTGGCGATCACGCAGTTGGCGCCGATGCGCGCGCCCGCGCCCAGCGACACCGCGCCCTCGAACACGCAGTTGACGTCGATCTCCACGTCGGCCTCGCACACCAGCGTGCCGCGCAGGTCGAAGCGCGCCGGGTCGGCCATGCGCACGCCCTGGCGCATGAGCGCCTGGGCCTGGCGCTGCTGGAAGGCGCGCTCGAGCTGGGCCAGCTGCAGCGGGTCGTTCACGCCGGCCACCTGCAGCGCGTCCTCGGTGCGGTGCGCCACCACGGCCACGCCGTCCACGGTGGCCAGGCGCACGATGTCGGTCAGGTAGTACTCGCCCTGGGCGTTCTTGTTGTCCAGGCGCGCCAGCCAGGGCTTGAGCAGGCGCGTGGGCACGGCCATCACGCCGCTGTACACCTCGCGGATCTGGCGCTGCTCGGGCGTGGCGTCCTTCTGCTCCACGATGGCCTGCACCCCTTCGCCGTCGCGCAGGATGCGGCCGTAGCCGGTCGGGTCCTCGAAGTCGATGGTGAGCAGCGCCAGGCGCCGCCCGGCGCTGGCGGCGATCAGTCCCTGCAGCGTGTCGGTGCCGATCAGCGGCACATCGCCGGACAGGACCACCGTGATGCCGTCGTCGTCCAGGTGCGACTGCGCCTGCTGTACCGCGTGCCCGGTGCCCAGCTGGGGCACCTGGCGGGCGAACTCGAGGGGGGCGGCCGCGAAGGCCCCGGCCAGCGCGGTCTCGACCTCGTTGGCGCCGTGCCCCGTCACCACCACGACCTTGCGCGCCTGGATGCGAAGGGCCGTGTCGACCACATGCGAGACCAAGGCACGGCCCGCCAATCGATGCAACACTTTGGGCAGGCTGCTTTTCATGCGCGTGCCTTTGCCTGCCGCCATGATGACCACGTCCACCGGCCCGAAATCGTCTTGCGGAATCTGTGCCATGCCTTCTTTCTCTGGAAACTGCTGCGCGAGGAAAATCCTGGCCCGGATTATCGGCGCGCCGCTGCTGGCACTTGCCCTGGCGCTGGGCCTGGCCGGCTGCAGCACCATCAAGCTGGCCTACAACAACCTGCCCGAGCTGGCTTACTGGTGGCTGGACGGCTACTTCGATTTCGAGAGCAACCAGACTGCCGCGGTGCGCGACGAGCTCGACCGCCTGCTGGCCTGGCACCGCCGCAACGAGCTGCCGCAGTGGATCGCCCTGCTCCAGAAGGCTCAGGCCCTGGCGCCCGGCGACACGACGCCGGCCCAGGCCTGCGAGCTGGCGCAGGCGCTGCGCGGGCGCCTTCTGGCCCCGGCCGAGCAGGCCGAGCCGGCGGCGGCGGAACTCGCCCTGACGCTCACGCCAGCCCAGCTCGACCACCTGCAGCGCAAGTACGCCAAGCTCAACGCCGAGTACCGGTCCGACTGGCTCGACAAGAGCAGGGAAGCGCAGCAGGCCCGGCGCTACGAGCAATGGCTGGACCGCGCCGAGGACTTCTACGGCCCCCTCGACGAGGCCCAGAAGAAGGCCATGCGCCAGAGGATTGCCGAGTCGTCCTTCAGCGCGGCACTGTTCGACGCCGAGCGCAAGCGCCGCCAGGGCGTGCTGCTCGCCGGCCTGCGCAGCCTGGCCGCCACGCGCGACGCCTCGCCCGCCGACGCCCGCAAGATGCTCCACGCCTACGTGCGCACCGTGTCCGATCCACCGGCCGGCCGCTGGCGCGAGCAGCAGCAGGCGATGTGGCAGGAGGGCTGCCGCAACTTCGCCGACCTGCACAACATGAGCACCCCCGCCCAGCGCGCGCAAGCCGTGCGCCGCCTCGCAGGCTACGAAGCGGACCTGCGCGCACTCGTCATGCAACCATGACCACCCACCAAACGCCATCCCCCATGTGACCAGTTGTTACTTGTAGTGCTATCTGATTACACTGCAGGTCCACGCGCGCGTCGACGGCATCCCGGCACCTCCAGGCGAATGAAGAAAATCACCCTCTGCACCCTGTACGAAAAGCACTACCACTTCGGCGTGGCGGCGCTCGCGAACTCCCTGCTGGCCAGCGGCTTCGACGGCGACCTGTGGGTCGGCTATCGCGGCCCGCTCCCCGACTGGGTCACCGGCAGCGGCGACTACGACGCGGCCACCGGCGAACTTCGGCTGGGCGGACAGCTCACGCTGCACTTCCTCAAGCAGGAAACCAGCGTCTTCTTCACCTACTACAAGGCCGCGTTCATGCGCGACGTGCTGGACAAGCACGCGACCGACGCCGAGGTCATCGCCTACATCGATCCGGATATCGTGCTGAAGTGCCCGTGGGCGGACATCGCGACCTGGTTCGACGGCGGCATCGCGCTGATCGAGGACGTGAACTGGAATTTCCCGGCACGCCATCCCAAGCGCCTCATGTGGCAGAACTGGTTCGCGCCGCACGGCGTGCTGCCGCGGCGCGAGCTCGACCGCTACTACAACGCCGGCTTTCTCGGCGTGCCGCGCGAGCATGCGGACTTCCTGACCCTGCTGGCCTGGCTGTGCGACCTGGTGGCCGACTACAACGCGGGCCTGAAGAACATCAAGTCGGGCAATGCGCCGGACCTGTTCCATTCGACCGACCAGGACGCGCTGAACTTCGCCCTCACCGTCCACGAGGCGCCGCTGAACACGGCGGCCGCCGATGCCATGGATTTCCTGGTCGGCGGCTACTACTTCTCGCATGCCATCGGCGGCGCCAAGCCCTGGCTGGGCGGTCACGTGCGCCGGGCGCTGCGCGGCCATCCACCCACACCGGCCACCAAGGCCTACTACCGCTACGCCAACCATCCGATCCGGATGTACTCGCCGCTGAAGTTCAGCCTGCGGCGCATCAGCCTGGGCGTGGCTTCGGCCATCGGGCGCTTCTACCGCAAGTCCTAGTGCGCCACGGCGGCGCCAGGCTCAGATCAGCGGCGCGGGCCGCAGCGGGCGGTCATAGTAGTCGCCCAGCGTCTGCAGCGCCAGCGGATCCAGGATGCGCAGCCAGCCGCGGTCGATGCGGTACAGGCCCAGGCGCTGCAGGCTGCGCAAGGTCTTGTTGGTGTGCACCAGCGACAGCCCGAGCGCATCGGCGATGTGCTGCTGCTGGAACGGAAACTCCACCCAGCCCTCGCGCTCCATGCCGACGCGCTGTGCCCGGCGGTACAGGTGCATCAGCAGCATGGCCACCCGCTCCGACGCGCTGCGCCGGCCGGCGGTGACCAGGTTGTCGTCCACGAACTTCTCCTCGCGCGCGGCCAGCCAGGTGATGTCGTAGCCCAGCTTGGGCTGGGAGTGGAAGATCTCCCACAGGTCCTTGCGGTCGAACACGCACAGGGTGACGGTCGTGGCGGCCTCCACCCCGTGGGTGTAGCTGTCGGCGAACTCGTCCTGCAGACCCAGGAAGTCGCCCGGCAGCAGGAAGTTGAGGATCTGGCGGCGCCCGTCGCGCAGGGTCTTGTAGCGAAAGGCCCAGCCCGAGTAGAGGGTGTAGAGCTGCGGGCTGGCGCGGTGCTCCTCGATGATGGTGCGGCCGGCCTCCACCACCCGCGAGCCGCGGCGATAGGTCTGGATGGCCTGCAGCTCGGACGCCGGGATGGGCAGGAAGGCAGGATTGAGGCGCAGGACGCAGCGCTCGCAGGGGTTGGCGCCCTGCGGCGGCATCACGGGCTGGAGATGGTCCTCGAACCGCACGTGCGAACTATAGGCCACGGCGGAATGTCTTTTCACATTTCGCTACATGACGCCGGTCCATAGACTGGCATTCACCATGCATGCGCCCCCGGCCGCCCCGCTCCACGAGATCTTCTTCTGCAGCCTGCTGGCGCCCGGCGAGACGCCGCGCGCGGTGGCAGCCATCCTGTCGCACGCCCGCCATGCCAACCCGGGCAACGGCATCACCGGATTGCTGGTCTTCGACGGGATGCACTTCCTGCAGCAGATGGAGGGGCCGCGGCCCAGCGTTCAATCACTGCTGGCGCGGATTGCTGCGGACCCACGCCACACGGGCATGCGGGTCATCTTCGAGGGTCCGCTGGCGATGCGGCGAAGCAACGCCTTCGAGATGGGCTACGCCGAGCCGACGGAGGACGACGCGCTGTACGAGCGCCTGGTGAACGAGGGGGAGGCGGGCCTGCTGCGCTTCCTGGCGCAGCGGCCCAGCTACGACATCCAGCGCTGACGCATTGGCAGCGCTGGGGGCGGGTTCAGGCGGCGTCCCAGGTGTAGGTGGCGCCGAAGCCGTCCCACGGCTCCATGACCACGCGCTGGCCCTTGGCCAGCCGCAGGCTTTCGCCGGGGCTGAGCACCAGGTCCTCGCTGCCCCACTGGGTGGTGGCATCGCGGGTGACCCAGACGCGGCCCTGGCGGATCCTGAGCACGCTGTCGGACTGGGCGCGCAAGGACATGGCCTGGCCGGCTTCCAGTTGCCAGGCGCCGCGGCGCACGGCCGGCGGCACCGGCGCTTGCCGGGTGAGGCTGGGGATCGACGACGAGAGGACGGTTGCGGTCATGTCTGGCTCCTGTGGCGAACTGCTGCAAAAGGGGCAGTTGGCGCGTTTCGGGAATGAATGATCTCGCCGGGGCACTTTCCGGTCCAATGAAAAGGCGCTAGCCTACTGATTCCGTTTCCGCATCAATCCAAAAGTGCAGCACTCCCAGACCCACCTGCGTTCGCGGCCCGTATCGGCCGGCCACCTGCGGGCCTTCGAGGCCGTGGCCCGGCACCTGAACTTCCGCGCCGCCTCGGAGGAAATGGCGCTCACGCAGTCGGCCGTCAGCCGGCAGATCCAGTCACTCGAGGAAGAGATCGGCGTGCCGCTGTTCCTGCGCCATACCCGCGCGGTCGAGCTCACCAGCGCCGGCGCGCAGCTGCTGCTGGCCGTGCAGCAATCGCTTCCGCGCATCGATGGCGCGGTGCGCCAGATCCGGCAGAGCGCCGGCCGCAAGAGCGTGGCCATCACCACCTTCGCGTCTTTTGCATCGATGTGGCTGATCCCCCGGCTGGAGGCCTTCCAGCGCGACAACCCCGAGATCGACATCCGCATCGACGCCAGCGACATGGCGGTGGACCTGGACGTGGCCGACGTGGACCTGGCCCTGCGCTACGGGCCACCCTCCAGCATGCCGCCCGGCGCGGTGCGGCTCTTCGGCGAGACGCTCACGCCGGTGGCCAGCCCCTGGCTCATCAAGAGCAGCCCCTCGATCGGCAAGCCCGCCGACATCGCGCATTTCACACTGATCGAGGCGGGCGACGCGCACCGCACGCACCTGGAATGGCTGACCTGGCGCCGCTGGTTCGAGGTGCACGGCCTGTCGCGCCTGCAGCCCAAGCGCTGGCTCTACTTCAACTACGCCTACCAGATGGCACAGGCGGCTCTCACCGGGCAAGGGGTGGTGCTGGCGCGAAGCTCGCTCATCTCCGACAGCCTGGCCAACGGCGACCTGGTCGAGGTGCTGCCGCAGCAGCGCATGGATTCGCCCATGGCCTACTGGCTGCTCAGCGGCCCGCGCAGCACGCTGCGCCCCGAGGTGCAGGCCTTTTCCGACTGGCTGCAGGCGCAGGCAGTGACGACACGCCAGACCATCGGGGAAGGCAAGGATCCGGATCTGGAAGATCTGGACTGACTGACGGCTCCGCCTCTGCGCTCCTCCTGACCCCGCAACCCTGGGACAAACCCCAGCCAGTCAGCGCTTGTCGCGTTTGCTCATACGCATTAGCATTCTGCTGATACGCATTAGCAAACGAATTTTTGGTGAATGCCAGGTCCTGACCGTCTCACGCAACAGCACATCGCCCGCCTGGCGGGCGTGAGCCAGGCCACGGTGTCGCTTGTGCTCAACGGCAACGCCGCGGCCCAGGCGCGCATCCCCGCCGAGACGCGCGAGCGCGTGCAGAAGATCATTCGCGAGACCGGCTACGTGCCCGATCCGATCGCCCGGCGCATGGCCAAGGGCACCAACCGGATCCTGGGCGTATTCACCTACGAGCCGGCCTTTCCCAATGCGCACGCCGACTTCTTCCTGCCCTTCCTCTTCGGCATCGAGGAAGAAGCGCAGGCGCTGCGCTACGACCTCCTCCTGCTCACCGGCGCCGCCGCGCCAGGGGGCGGGCGCAAGATCTTCTCGGAAGAGAACCGCCTGCGCATCGCCGATGGCTGCATCGTGCTGGGCAAGAGCTTCGACCGCGACGAACTGGCGCGCCTGGTCGCGGGCAGCTTCCCCTTCGTGGCCATCGGACGGCGCGACGACGCCGGCGGCCCGGTGCCATTCGTCGGCGCCGACTACGCCGCCGCCACCGCCGAGCTGGTACAGCAGGTGCGCGGTCTGGGCCACCGCAAGCTGGCCTACCTCGGTGCCATCGGCCCGGCCGAATCCACCGCCGATCGCTGGAAGGGCTTCCAGTCCGCCGTGGGCGAGGACCTGCAGCTGGTGATGGCCGAGCAGGACATGGGCCTGCCGGAAGACGCGTTGCTCGACACGCTGCTGGAACGCGGCGCCACCGCCGTCTTCTGCGTCGAACTGGTCGACGCGCTGCGGCTGGAGGCAGCGGCGCGCGCCCGCGGCCTTTCACTGCCGTCCGACTTCTCGCTGGTCGCCCTGGGCTCGCACGTGCGCGTCGAGGCCCACCCCACCCGCTTCGCCTCCTTCGTCATCCCGCGCGAGCAGATGGGCCGCCAGGCGACGGCCAACCTGGTGCGCCGCATCGAAGGCGGCGCCGACGAGCCGGTGCAGCAGCTGCTGCTGCCCTGCCACCCCATCCGCGGCGAGACCCTGGGCCCCGCGCCCGCCTGACATTTCCCGACAAGAGACAACGCGACATGAAGACGAAAGAACTGAAGACGGACATCCTGGTGGTCGGCGGCGGCCTGGGCGGCGTGGCCGCGGCGCTGGGTGCGCTGGCGCACGGCCGCCAGGTGGTGATGAGCGAGGAATACGACTGGATCGGCGGCCAGCTCACCTCGCAGGCGGTGCCGCCGGACGAGCACACCTGGGTCGAGCAGTTCGGCGTCACGCGCCGCTACCGCGCGCTGCGCAACGGCATCCGCCAGTTCTACCGCGACCACTACCCGCTCACCGAGGCCAGCCGCGCCTGGGACGACCTCAACCCCGGCGCCGGCTGGGTGAGTCGCCTGTGCGCCGAGCCGCGCGTGGGCCTGGCGGTGATGCAGGCCATGCTGATGCCCTACATCGGCGGCGGGCAGCTCACGGTGCTGCAGCCCTATCGTCCCGTGGCCGCCGACACCGAGGGCGACCGCGTGCGCGCCGTCACCCTGCGCCAGCGCGACAGCGGCGAAGAGATCACGGTGCAGGCCGCCTACGTCATCGACGCCACCGAGACCGGCGAGCTGCTGCCGCTCACCGGCACCGAGTACGCCGTCGGCTTCGAGAGCCAGTCCGACACCGGCGAACCCAGCGCGCCGGCCCAGGCCCAGCCGCAGAACGTTCAGGCGCTGTCGATCTGCTTCGCGGTCGACCACGTGGACGGCGACCAGACCATCGACAAGCCGCGCAACTACGACCATTGGCGCAAGTACCAGCCCGGCTTCTGGGGCGCGCCCATGCTCAGCTTCAAGGCCCCGCATCCGCGCACGCTGGAGATCGTGGAGCGATCCTTCACGCCCAACCCCGACGACGACCCGCTGCTCGTCGATGCAGACCAGCGCAAGGGCGGCGGCGACATGAACCTGTGGACCTTCAGGCGCATCGCCGCGCGGCGCAACTTCGTGCCGGGCGCCTATGGCTCGGACATCTGCCTGGTGAACTGGCCGATGATCGACTACCTCGAAGGCTCCATCCTTGACGTGAGCGACGAGGAGAAGGCGCGGCACCTGCAGGCCGCCGCCGACCTGTCGTACTCGATGTTCTACTGGCTTCAGACCGAGGCACCGCGCGAGGACGGCGGCCAGGGCTTCCGCGGCCTGCGCCTGCGCGGCGACATCACCGGCACCTCGCACGGCCTGGCCATGGCGCCCTACATCCGGGAAGGCCGCCGCCTCCTGGGCGTGACGCGCGTGGTCGAGCAGGACATGTCGCACGCCGTGCGCGGCGACCAGGGCGCGGTCCACTACCGCGACAGCGTGGGCGTGGGCATGTACCGCATCGATCTGCATCCTTCCACCGGCGGCGACAACTACATCGACGTGCCCTCCTGCCCCTACGAGATCCCGCTGGGCGCGCTGCTGCCTCGCCGCATGACCAACCTGCTGGCCGGCGGCAAGAACATGGCCACCACCCACATCACCAACGGCTGCTACCGGCTGCACCCGGTGGAATGGAACGTGGGCGAGGTGGCGGGCCTGCTGGCCGCGCACTGCCTGAACACCGGCCGCACGCCGCACCAGGTGCAGGCGGGCGACGCGCAGCTGGCCGAGTTCCAGGCGCTGCTGGCGCGCGATGGCGTCGAGATGCGCTGGCCTTCGGTGCAGGCCTACTGAATACCAAACCAAGAAGGAGACAAGACCATGAGCCCTCGTTCCCTCCGCCTGCTGCCCAGGGCCCTGCGCCTGGCCGGCAGCCTCGCGCTGTGCCTGGCCTTCGCGGGCACCGCCGCCGCGCAGGACGTGAAGCTGCGCATGACCATCTGGAGCGCCAACGAGGCGCACCTGAAGCTCTTCAACAGCATCGCCGAGGGCTTCAAGGCGCAGCAGCCGAACGTCAGCATCACCTTCGAGCCGCTGCCCTTCGACAACTACACGACCGCGCTGACCACCCAGATCGCCGGCGGCAACGCGCCGGACATGGCCTGGATCTTCGAGACTTCGGCCTACGACTTCGTGAACTCAGGCGCGCTCGCCCCGCTGAGCAAGACCCTGTCGGCCACGCCCGGCTACGCGCTGAACGACGTGGCCGCCAGCGCCACGGAGCGCTGGACCAAGGATGGCACGCTCTACGCCTACCCCTTCTCCACCTCGCCCTTCGGCGTGTTCGTCAACAACGACCTCATCAAGCAAGCCGGCGCCAAGACGCCCGCCGAGCTGATCGCGGCCAACCAGTGGACCTGGCCGAACGCCATCGCCACCGCGCAGGCCGTGAACGCCAAGACCGGCAAGGGCGGGCTGGTGGTGCGCGACTTCAACTACCAGGCCTGGCAGTTCCTCTCCTCGGTCTACTACGGCTGGGGCGCCTCGCCCTGGAGCGCGGACGGCAAGCGCTGCACCTTCACCGACAAGCCGATGGTCGATGCGCTGGGCTTCGTGCATGACGCGGTGTTCAACAAGAAGGCCATCCCCGGCCCCGGCCAGAACGTGGACTTCTTCGCCGGCGATGCGGCCATGACGGTCACGCAGATCAGCCGCGCCTCGCTGCTGCCCAAGGACAAGCCCTTCGACTGGGACCTGGTGCCGCTTCCGCATGGCCAGGTGGGCGAATACGCCATCGTCGGACAGGCCGGCGTGGGCGTGCTCAAGCAGAGCAAGAACGCCGAGGTGGCCGCGAAGTTCGTGGCCTACATGACCAACCCGGAGAACTCGGCCAAGCTCGCGCAGTTCTTCCCCTCGGCGCGCAAGTCGCTGCTCAACGCCGAGACGCTGGGCAAGACCAATGCGCGCCTGAGCCCGGTGCAGCTGGACAAGGTGGTGGTCACCGGCATCTCCACCGGCAAGCTGATGCCCGGCCACACCGACTTCGCCCGCCTGCAGCAGATGGTGCGCGCCGGGCTCGACCCGGTGTGGCAGCCGCAGGCCGACATCCCGGCCGCCATGAAGGCCATCTGCGCGCAGATCGGCCCGCTGCTCGCCAAGTAAGCGACCTCTCATGACCGACGCCAGCGTGACCCGCAACGCAACGCCGACCCAGGCCGCACCAACGCGTCCGCTCTGGACGCTGGCGCGCCGCGAGGCGCTGGCCGGCAGCCTGTTCGTTGCGCCGCAATTGCTGGGCGTGGCGGTCTTCGTGCTGCTGCCGCTGGCGCTGGTGTTCTGGTATTCGCTGCACGAGTGGAACGTGCTGGCCAACACCTTCGAGTTCACCGGCGTGCAGAACTACCAGGCCCTGCTGGAAGACACGACGCTGCCGCCGGTGCTGATGGCCTCGGCCATCTTCGCCGCCGGCCTGGTGGTGTTCAACCTGAGCCTGGCCCTGTTGCTGGCGGTGCTGCTCAACCAGAAGCTGCTGGGCATCACCGCCTTCCGCACCTTCTTCTTCTCGCCGGTGGTGGTGTCGCTGGTGGCCTGGACCATCGTGTGGGGCTTCCTGCTGCAGCACAACGGCGGCATCAACGGCGTGCTGAAGCTGGCCGGCATCGAGGGCCCCAACTGGCTGCGCTCGCCCGGCACGGCCATGGCCTCGGTGATCGTGGTGCAGGTGTTCAAGAACGTGGGCCTGAACATGATCCTGTTCCTCGCGGCGCTGCAGGGCGTTCCGCGCGAGTTGTACGAGGCCGCGCGCATCGACGGCGCCAGCGCCTGGCGCCAGTTCCGGCGCATCACGCTGCCGCTGATCAGCCCGACCATCCTGCTGACCTCGGTGATCACGGTGGTGGGCGCGCTGCAGGTGTTCGCGCAGATCGCGGTGCTCACGCAGGGCGGGCCGGGGCAGTCGACCACGGTGCTGGTGTACTACCTCTACCAGCAGACCTTCCAGTTCCACCGCTTCGGCTACGGCTCCACGCTGGCCATCGTGCTCTTCGCCATCGTGGCGCTGCTCACGCTGGCGCAGTGGCAGTTGCGGCGGCGCTTCGTCTTCCAGGAGCAGTGAGCGTGCACGGCCGACTTCCTCCACGCACCCAGGCCGCCCTGTACGGGCTCATGTGCCTGCTGCTGGTGCCCTTCGTGTTCCCGACCTGGTGGATGGTGACTTCGTCGGTCAAGCCCATCAGCGAGATCTTCGCCTTCCCGCCGCAGCTGTGGCCCACGCATGCGGACTGGAGCAGCTACCAGCAGGTGTTCACGCTGCAGCCCTTCGCGCGCCAGTACTGGAACTCGGCCTGGATCGCGGCGGTGGTCACGCTGGGCACGCTGGGCGTGGCCTCGATGGCGGGCTACGCCTTCGCGCGCATCCGCTTTCCCGGCGCCAATGCGCTCTTCGTGGTGGTGCTGACGGGGCTGCTGATTCCGTCGGAAGTGACCATCGTGCCGCTGTTCCAGATGTTCCGGGCGATGGGGCTGGTCAACACGCACTGGCCGCTGGTGCTGATTCCGATCTTCGGCGCGCCCTGCGTGTTCGCCACTTTCATCATGCGGCAGTTCTTCATCACGCTTCCGGCGGAGCTGGAAGAGGCGGCGCGGGTCGACGGCCTGGGGCGCTTCAAGATCTTCCGCACCATCGCCCTGCCGCTGGCGCGGCCGGCGCTGGCCTCGGTGGCGATCTTCACCTTCCTGCACAGCTGGAACCTGTACCTGGAACCGATCGTGTTCCTGTCCACGCCGTCGCTCTTCACCCTGCCGCAGGCGCTGACCCAGTTCACCGATGCCTACGGCGGCCCGATGTGGAACATCCAGCTGGCCGCCGCCACGCTCACCGCGCTGCCGGTGCTGCTGGTGTTCGTGGTCGCGCAGAAGCAGTTCATCGAGGGCCTGGCCCACACCGGGCTCAAGTAGGCCCCTCTACTTTCCTCACCTCCATGGCAGCAGTCGAGTTCACCAGGATCCAGAAGCGTTTCGGCAACACCCACGTGCTCCAGGGCATCGACCTGGCGATCCGGGACGGCGAGTTCCTCGTGCTGGTCGGGCCCTCGGGCTGCGGCAAGTCCACGCTGCTGCGTTTGCTCGCGGGGCTGGAGGCGGTGTCCGGCGGGCAGATCGCCATCGGCGGGCGCGAGGTGACGGAGCTGGACCCCAAGGACCGCGACATCGCGATGGTGTTCCAGAACTACGCCCTCTACCCGCACATGACGGTGGCCGACAACATGGCCTTCTCGCTGGAGCACCGTGGCCGGCCCCGCGCCGAGATCAAGGAGCGGGTGGACTGGGCGGCGCAGATCCTGGGCCTTTCGGCCCTGCTGGAGCGCTACCCGCGCCAGCTCTCGGGCGGCCAGCGCCAGCGCGTGGCCATGGGCCGGGCCATCGTGCGCAATCCGCAGGTCTTCCTGTTCGACGAGCCGCTGTCCAACCTGGACGCCAAGCTGCGCATCGTGATGCGCAGCGAGATCAAGGCGCTGCACCGCAAGCTGGGCACCACCATGGTCTACGTGACGCATGACCAGGTGGAGGCCATGACCATGGCCGACCGCATCGTGGTGCTCAACGGCGGGCGCATCGAGCAGGTGGGCACGCCGCTGGAGCTCTTCGACCGGCCCGCCAACCGCTTCGTGGCCGGCTTCATCGGCTCGCCGGCGATGAACTTCATCGAGGGGCGCTGCACCTCGATGGGCTTCGAGGCGGGCGATGGCGCCGTGCTGCCGCTGCCGTGCATGGCCACGCGGCCCGAAGGCACGGTCGTCTACGGCATCCGCCCGGAGCATTTCGAGCGCTGCGCGCCAGACGACGGGGTGGCGGCGCAGGTGCTGGGCGTGGAGCCGCTGGGCTCGGACACGCAGCTGAACCTGCGCCTGGCCGACACCGAGGTGGTCGCGCTCTTCCACGAGCGCCTGGTAGTGCAGCCCGGCGACACGCTGCACCTGCGCCCCCGCCTGGCGGCCGTACACCTGTTCGACGGCGCCAGCGGCCGGCGCCTGGGCGCAGGCTAGAACCCGCGGGTCAGCCCACCGGCCAGACCACGCCCTCGTCGTTGAGGATGGCGTCCAGCGGCACGTCGTGCGCCTCGGGCTCGTGCCCGGTCAAGAGGCCGTTGGCGAAGCCAAGGCCCACGGTGAAGGGCCGCGGCTCCAGGCTGGCCAGCGTGCGGTCGTAGAAGCCGCCGCCGTAGCCCAGGCGGTAGCCGCCGTCGGTGTAGCCCACGCAGGGCACGAAAAGCAGCGTGGGCACGATGACCTCGGTGTCCTTGGGCTTGGGGATGTCGAAGGCATCGTCTTCCATGGGGCAGCCGGGGTACCAGGCATGGAAGGTCAGGGTCTTGTGCACCCGGTCCATCACCGGCAGGCCGATGCGCCGCTGCGTGGCCTTGGACTGCAGCTCGCCGTCTTCCTTCCAGCGGTGCAGGGCCGGCAGGGGGTCGAACTCGCCCTTGATCGGCCAGTAGGCGCCGATCACCGCATCGGGGCGGCCCACCAGCCAGATTCGCATCACCCGCTGCAGCAGGGCGGAGCGGGCCTGGCGGTCGGGCATGTTCAGCCGCTGCTCCAGCAGGGCAGCGCGCAGCTGATTCTTGAGAAATCTTGCCGTTTCCGACGACTTTGGTTCCTGCGACTTGTCCATAATCCCCCGATGCGTTGGCTCAGCATTTTGGCACCCCGGCGTGCCCGTCTCCTTTCCCTCGTTCTGCTGGCCGCCATGAGCCAGGGCGCCTCGGCCCAGGGCAGCGGCGGCGACGACGTGATCCTGCAGATGAAGCAGGCCTTCCAGCGTGGCGACAAGGCCCGCCTCACGTCCCTCCTGCCCGCGGCCCGTGGCCATGCGCTCGAACCCTGGGCGGCCTACTGGGAACTCAAGGCCCGCATGAACGAGGCCAGCCCGCTGGAGGTGCAGGACTTCCTCGCCCGCTACGCCGGCAGCTACCAGGAAGACCGCCTGCGCAACGACTGGCTGCTCTTCCTGGGCAAGCAGCGCGACTGGGACGGCTTCATGGCCATGCACCCGGCCTACCGCATGGGCGACGACCGCGAGGTGCGCTGCTATGCCGTGCTGGCGGGCGCCCAGCGCAACGGCGTCACCAAGGAACAGGCGCGCGAGGTGCGCCGCGACTGGCTGGCCCAGCGCGACGCCGACGACGGCTGCCTCAGCGCCGCCGAGCGGCTCATTGCCGCCGACCTGATGTCGCCCAACGACGCCTGGAGGAAGGCCCGCCTGGCCATGGAGGCCAACCGCCCCCGTGCGGCGCGCGATGCGGTGAACCTGGTGGCGCCGGACGACCTGCAGCTGTTCGACCAGATGAACGCGAGCCCGCCCAAGTTCCTCGCCGGCCGCACCGTGGTGGCGGCCAAGGCGAAGAAGGAGATGGTGGTGCTGGCGCTCGTGAAGATCGCCATGTCCGACCCCGACATGGCCAGCGTGCAGCTGGACAGCAAGTGGGGCCCCATGCTCAGCGCCGAGGAGCGCAACTGGCTGTGGGGCGTGATCGGCCGCCAGGCGGCCATCAAGCTCTCGCCCATGGCCAACGGCTACTTCGCCAACGTCACGCGGCCCAAGGACCTGAGCGACGACATGCTGGCCTGGAAGGCCCGCGCCGCCCTGCGCACCGGCCAGTGGAAGGAAGTGCAGGCCGCCATCGACGCGATGAGCGAGGACGCGCAGGAAGATCCCACCTGGGTCTACTGGAAGGCCCGCGCGCTGTCGCAGCGCGGCGGCGAGGAGCGCCGCGCCGAGGCCCGCAAGATGTACGAGGGCATCGCCGGCACGCGCGGCTTCTACGAGCTGCTGGCGCTGGACGAGCTCGGCCAGCCGGCCCAGGCGGCGACCCGCCCGGCACCGCTCACGCCCGAGGAGAAGAACGCGGCCCGCAGCAACCCGTCGCTGCAGCGCGCCCTGCTGGCCATCGGCATCGGCCTTCGATCCGAGGGCGTGCGCGAGTGGAACTACGCCACCAACCTGCACGAAAAGGGCGGCATGGGCGACCGCGAGTTGCTGGCCGCCGCCGACCTGGCCTGCCAGCGCGAGGTCTGGGACCGCTGCATCAACACCAGCGAGCGCACCAAGGGTGTCATCGACGTGGAGCAGCGCTTCCCCATGCCCTTCCACGACACGGTCATCCGCAAGAGCAACGACATCGGCCTGGACCCGGCCTACGTCTACGGCCTGATCCGTCAGGAGAGCCGCTTCATCATGGACGCGCGCTCCGGCGTGGGTGCCTCCGGCCTGATGCAGGTGATGCCGGCCACGGCGAAGTGGACCGCGCGCAAGATCGGCATGGCCGGCTTCACCGCCGACCAGATCTACGACCGCGACACCAACGTCACCATCGGCACCAACTACCTCAAGCTGGCGCTGGACGACTTCGGCGGCTCCATGCCGCTGGCCGCCGCCGCCTACAACGCCGGCCCGGGGCGCCCGCGCGTATGGCGGAACGGCCCGGTGATCGAGGCCGCGATCTGGGCCGAGAACGTGCCCTTCAACGAGACGCGCGACTACGTGAAGAAGGTGATCGCCAACACCACCAACTACGCGGCCATCATCAGCGGGCGTCCGCAGTCGATCAAGGCCCACCTGGGCACCGTCGGCCCCCGCGACGAAAGCGTTCCCGAACCCAACAAAGACTTGCCGTGAGCAGCGCCTGGGACCGCATCGTCGCCACTGTCACGCGCGAGTTCACCGACATCGACGATGTCGAGCAGATGACGCGCGTGGCCGTGCGGCTGCTGCTGGCCGGCGCCCTGGGCTTCGTGCTGGGCTTCGAGCGCGAGGCACGCGGCAAGGCGGCCGGCGCGCGCACCCACATGCTGGTGGCCATGGGCTCGTGCCTGTTCGTGCTCACGCCGCAGTTCTCGGGCATGGCCATCGGCGACATGAGCCGCGTGATCCAGGGCCTGCTGGCGGGCGTGGGCTTCCTGTGCGCGGGCGCGATCCTCAAGAACGGCAAGGAGGAACATGAGCAGGCGGTGCACGGCCTGACCACCGCCGCCGGGATGTGGATGACGGCCGCCATCGGCATGGCCTGCGGGCTCGGCCGCGAGGTGACGGCCGTCCTGAGCACGCTGCTGGCGCTGGCGGTGCTGGCGCTGGTGCCGCATTTCTCCCGCGGCCTGCAGGGTGTGATCGGCAGCGGCCAGAGGCCGCAGCCGGAGGACCGCTCGAACGAGGAAACGCGCCGCTGACCCGCGGCGCCGCGCGGCGCGCATCAATCGGCGCCCTCTTTGTCATCAACGGCCGGCGCGCCCGCCTATAGCATGTGCGGTTCCCCCAAAAGAAACCGAACGAGGAGAAAGACATGCGCAAGCTCTACATCGGCAACAAGAACTACTCGTCCTGGTCGATGCGCCCCTGGGTGCTGATGAAGCAGGCCGGCATCGACTTCGAGGAAGTCATGGTGCGCTTCGACGAGTTCACCGCCGGCTCGACCTTCAAGAACACCATGGCCGCGGTCTCGCCCACGGCGCTGGTGCCACTGCTGGTGGATGACGAGATCAAGGTGTGGGACACGCTGGCCATCGTCGAATACCTCGCCGAGCGCTTCCCCGAGAACAAGCTCTGGCCCGAGGACGCGAGGCAGCGTGCCCATGCGCGCAGCATCTGCGCCGAGATGCATGGGGGCTTTCGCGCCCTGCGCGGCGCCTGCGCGATGAACATCGAGGCCGACCTGGCGGTGCAGGGCGCCATCATCTGGCGCGACAACGCCGGCGTGCGCGCGGACGTGGAGCGCATCGTCGCCATGTGGAGCGAGCTGCTGTCCGCGAACGCGGGCAGCCATCCGGACGGCATGCTCTTCGGCCGCTTCACCGCGGCGGACGCCTACTACGCCCCGGTCGTGATGCGCTTCGCCGGCTACGGCCTGCCGGTGCCCGAGGCCATCCGCGCCTACATGCAACGCGTGCAGGCGCTGCCCGGCATCAAGGCCTGGATCGACGCGGCGCGGCAGGAGCACGACTTCGTCGTCATGGACGAGCCCTACCGCGTCTCGCGCTGAAAAGGGGCGTACCCGATGTACCGCCTGCACTGCTTCGCCCAGTCGGGCAACAGCTACAAGGTCGCCCTCGGGCTGCGCGCCCTCGGGCAGCCGTTCGAGCCGGTGTTCGTGGACTACATGCAGGGCGGCGCCACGCGCGACCCGGCGTGGCGCGAAAGCCTGAACGAGATGGGCGAGGCGCCGGTGCTGGAAGACGGCGCGCTGCGCCTCACGCAATCCGGCGTCATCCTCTCCCACCTGGCGCAGCGCCATGGCCGCTTCGGCGGCGAGGACGCGGCGCAGAAGCAGGAGATCCTGCGCTGGCTGCTCTTCGACAACCACAAGTTCACCAGCTATTTCGCCAGCTACCGTTTCGCCAAGTCCTTCGGCCCGAGCGCGCCGGACCCGGCCGTCATGACCTGGCTGGCAGGACGCATCGAGGCGGCCTACGCCGTCGTCGACAGGCACCTGTCGACCCGCGAGTACATGGTGGGGAACGGCCCGACGATCGCCGACTTCTCCCTCGCGGGCTACGTGTTCTATCCGGAAGAGGAAAACGGCCTGGGCCTGCCGCAGCGCCATCGCCACGTCGGCGCGTGGGTCGAGCGGCTGCGCGGGCTGCAGGGATGGGCACCGCCGTACGAGGCGATGCCCGGCGATCGCATCGCGCCGCGCTGGTGAGCCGGCGCGGCGCGCGCTTCGATCGTCAGAAGCGGTAGGTCACCGCCAGGTACGGCACGATCGGGTTGACCTTCAGGCTGGCCTCGCTGGTGGCCAGCTGCGCGCCGGTGGCGGCGCTGGCGGTGGTGAGCTTGGCGGTGGTCTTCAGCGGGATGTAGGACACCGAGAAGGACAGGCCCCAGTGCTGGTCGAACTGGTAGGCCGCGCCGATGTTGAACACAGGCGCCCACGAGCTGTCGAGCTTGGCGCTGGTCACGGTGGAGCCAGGCGGGCGGCGCAGCAGGCCACCCACCGCGTTCTGCATGCCGGGGGTGAGTTCCACGTCGCTGTACCAGACATAGGTCAGGCCCAGGCCCACGTACGGGCGGAAGGCCGCGTTGCCTTCGTTGAAGTAGTACTTGCCCAGCAGGGCCGGGCTCCACTGGCGGGCGTTGCCCAGCTCACCGATGGCGCCGAGGCTGCCCTCGCCGTCCAGCTTGAACTTGGGCGGCACGCCGAGCACGCCTTCGATGCCCCAGTGGCTGTCCAGGAAATAGGTGGCCGACAGGCCCAGGGTGTCGGAACTCTGAACGTTGGCGCCGGAACCGGGCACCGTCGAATTCACCGGCGAGGTCACGGTCAGCGGCTTGCTCGAGTCCTGGGGCGCGAAATGCATCCAGCCGGCGCCGAGCACCCAGTCGCCAGCCTGTTGGGCCATGGCGCTGCCGCCACCGGCCAGCAGGGCCGCGGCCATGGCGACCTGCAGCTTGCGCGAGTTCTTCATCTTCACGATCTTCTTCAAAAGAGGTTCTCCGTTTGTTTGAGTTGGGGGCGACGGTGCGAGCGCCCCGCATGCCTCGAGTTCCACGCGGCATGTCATCCCGGGGACACCCGCCCCTAAACTCGGGTCATCATGCAAAGCTATTTGGTGGGTGGCGCGGTGCGCGACCGCTTGCTCGGCCGGCCCGGCTCGGACCGCGACTGGGTGGTGGTGGGCGCCAGCCCGAAGGCGATGAGCGACCAGGGCTTCCTGCCGGTGGGCCGGGATTTTCCCGTGTTCCTGCATCCGCAGACGCGCGAGGAATACGCCCTGGCGCGCACCGAGCGCAAGAGCGGCCCCGGCTATCGCGGCTTCGTCGTGCATGCCGACCCCGGCGTGACGCTGGAGGAAGACCTGGCGCGGCGCGACCTCACCATCAACGCCATCGCACTGCCGGCCGCGCTGGCCGACAAGTCGCCGCTCGATCCGGCCGACCTCATCGACCCCTACGGCGGCCTGCGCGACCTGCAGGCCCGGCGCCTGCGCCACGTGACCGAGGCCTTTCGCGAAGACCCGGTGCGCATCCTGCGCGTGGCCCGCTTCGCCGCGCGCTTCGCCGATTTCTCGGTCGCGCCCGAAACGCTGGCACTGATGCGCGAGATGGTCGATGCCGGCGAGGCCGACGCGCTGGTGCCCGAGCGCGTATGGCAGGAACTCGCGCGCGGCCTCTCGGAGGACAAGCCCTCGCGGATGTTCGAAGTGCTGCGCGCGTGCGGTGCGCTGAAGGTGATCCTGCCCGAGGTGGAGCGCCTCTGGGGCGTGCCGCAGCCCGAGGCGCACCATCCCGAGGTCGACACCGGCGTGCATCTGATGATGGTGCTCGACATGGCGGCGAAGCTGCAGGCGCCGCTGCCCGTGCGCTTCGCCTGCCTCGTGCATGACCTGGGCAAGGGCACCACGCCGCAGGACATCCTGCCGCGCCACCACGGCCACGAACAGCGCAGCGCGCAACTGCTGCGGCAGGTGTGCGAGCGCTGGCGGGTGCCGGTGGACATCCGCGAGCTGGCCGACGTGGTGGCGCGCGAGCACGGCAACATCCACCGCAGCGGCGAGCTCAACGCAGCCGCCGTGCTGCGCCTGCTGGAACGCTGCGACGCCATCCGCAAGCCCGAGCGATTCGAGCAGGCGCTGCTGGCCTGCGAATGCGATGCGCGCGGCCGCCTCGGTCTGCAGGAGCGCCCCTACCCGCAGCGCCAGCGCCTGCGCTCGGCACTGGCGGCCGCGCTGGCGGTGCCCACCGAGCCCGTCGCGCAGGCCGCGCTGCAGCGCGGCGCCAAGGGGCCCGAGATCGGCGCGGCCATCAGCCGCGCGCGGAGCGAGGCGGTGGCGCAGGCCCTGGGCCTGCGCGAGTCCCCATGAGTTTCGTAGGTATTGGCCGACGCGCCACGGGCATGGACTCTGCTAAGGTCTGTAACGATGCAGACGCCCCCTCGACTCACCCCCGACGCCGCGCTGTTTCTGGACTTCGACGGCACCCTGGTCGGCATCGCCGAGACGCCTGAAGCGATCGAGGTGCCGCAAGGCCTGGTCGCCCTGCTCACCGATCTGCACGAGTGGCTGGGCGGCGCGCTGGCCGTGGTGTCGGGCCGCCAGATCGACGTGCTCGACCGCTTCCTCGCGCCCCTGCGCCTGCCCGCCGCCGGCGAGCACGGCGTGCAGCGGCGCGACGCCACCGGCGCCATGCGCGAGGAAACGCCGCCCGACCTGCAGGCCGTGCTCGACGTGGCCAACCACCTGGCCGGCGCGCATCCCGACCTGCTGGTGGAACGCAAGCATGCAGCCGTGGCCCTTCACTACCGCCGCGCGCCCGAGCTGGAAGAGCTGTGCCGCATCGCCCTGCTGGGCATCATCGCCAAGGAGCCGCGGCTGGAGCTGCTGCACGGCAAGGCCGTGTTCGAGGTGAAGCCGGCCGGCGTGAACAAGGGCGTGGCCATCGATGCATTCATGCACGAGCCGCCCTTTGCCGGCCGCGTGCCGGTGTTCGCCGGCGACGACACCACCGACGAGAGCGGCTTCGCCGTGGTGCAGCCGCGTGGCGGCGTGGCGATCAAGGTGGGCAGCGGACCGAGCCTGGCGCAGCACCGGCTCGAGTCGCCGCTCGCGGTCTTCGAATGGCTGGCAGCGGCGCGCATGGCGCCGCCACCCAAGGACAAGAACATCAAGAGAGAGCCGAGGAGGCACGAATGACGGATGTTGCCGAGGAGGACAAGGCGCCGGTCGACCAGGCGTCGATCGCCAGCCCCGTTTCCACACCCCCCGAATTCCATCCCCCCGCCCCGCCCTCGCTCTCGCTGGGGGTGATCGGCAATTGCTCGTTCAGCGCGCTGGTGGACCAGCGCGCACGCATCGTGTGGTGCTGCCTGCCGCGCTTCGACGGCGAGCCGATCTTCAATGCGTTGCTCGACCCGAGCGAGAACGGCAGCGCCTGGGCCATCGAGCTGGAGGACTTCGCCACCTCCGAGCAGCAGTACGAGCACAACACCGCGGTGCTGCGCACGCGCCTGTACGACAGCAAGGGCCAGGGCATCGAGATCACCGACTTCGCGCCGCGCTTCTGGAGCCGCTCGCGCTACTTCCGGCCGCTGTCCATCGTCCGCCGCGTGCGCCCGATCGCCGGCGCGCCGCGCATCCGCATCGCGCTGGACCCGCGCTTCCAGTGGGGGCAGGTCCAGCCCACGACTACGCGCGGCAGCAACCACATCCGCTACGTGGGGCCGGACACCACGCTGCGCCTGAACACCGACGCGCCGATCTCGCACGTCCTTTCGCGCCAGCCCTTCGTGATGGCGCGCGACTACAACTTCATCCTCGGCGCCGACGAGACGCTGACGGACGGCATCGGCGACACCGCGCGCCACTTCGAGCAGGAGACGCTCACCTACTGGCGCACCTGGAGCAAGCGCCTGGCCATTCCCTTCGAGTGGCAGGAGGCGGTGATCCGCGCGGCCATCACGCTGAAGATGTCGCTGTACGAGGACACCGGTGCCATCGTGGCCGCCATGACCACCAGCATCCCCGAGGCGCCGGGCAGCCAGCGCAACTGGGACTACCGCTTCTGCTGGCTGCGCGACGCCTTCTTCGTGGTGCGCGCGCTCAACTCGCTCAGCGAAGTGGGCACCATGGAGGACTACCTGCGCTGGCTCACGAACGTGGTGGTGGGCTCGCGCGGCGAGCACATCCAGCCGCTGTACGGCATCGGCCTGGAGCGTCAGCTGCCGGAAGCCATGCTGGACTTCCTGCCCGGCTACCGCGGCATGGGCCCGGTGCGCGTGGGCAACCAGGCGCAGGAGCACTTCCAGCACGACGTGTACGGCAACATCGTGCTCGGCGCGGCCCAGGCCTTCCACGACCACCGGCTGCTGCGGCGCGCCGGGCAGGCGGAATTTCCGCACCTGGAGGCGGTGGGCGAGCAGGCCATCCGCGTCTACGGCACGCCCGACGCCGGCATGTGGGAGCTGCGCACGCGGGCCCGCGTGCACACCAGCTCCGCCCTCATGAGCTGGGCCGCCTGCGACCGCCTCGCCAAGATCGCGCGAGCCATCGGCCGCGCCGACCGCGCCGCCTACTGGCACGGTCACGCGGCGCGCATGCGCGAGGAGATCCTCGCCAAGTCCTGGAGCGAGGAGCGCCAGGCCTTTGCCGAAAGCTTCGGCGGCCACGAGCTGGACGCCAGCATCTTGCTGATGGTGGAGGTGGGCCTGATCGACGCGCGCGACCCACGCTTCATCTCCACCGTCGACGCCATGGAGAAGACACTTTGCGACGGACCCTACATGCGCCGCTACGAGGCGGCGGACGACTTCGGCAAGCCCGAGACGGCCTTCAACATCTGCACCTTCTGGCGCATCGACGCGCTGGCCAAGATCGGCCGCAAGGCCGAGGCGCGCCAGATCTTCGAGACCATGCTGGCGGCGCGCAACCCGCTGGGCCTCTTGTCGGAGGACACGCACCCGGTCACGGGCGAGATGTGGGGCAATTTCCCGCAGACCTATTCGATGGTGGGAATCATCAACGCGGCCGTGCGGCTGTCGGCACCTTGGGATTCAGCGATTTGAGCAAGGGGTTTCAATGGGTCGCCTAGTCGTCGTCTCCAATCGCGTGGCCGATCCGCGCAAGGCCGCTGCCGGCGGGCTGGCGGTGGCGCTGGGCGAGTCGCTGCAGCAAAGCGGCGGCCTGTGGTTCGGCTGGAGCGGCACGGTGGTGCAGGACGGCCCCACCGGCGAGGGCGAGCTGCACAAGCAGCAGGCCGGCAAGGTGATGCTGGCCACCATCGACCTCAGCCGCGAGGACCACGACAGCTACTACCTGGGCTACAGCAACGACGTGCTGTGGCCGGTGTTCCACAACCGGCTGGACCTGGCGCACTTCGACGCCGGCTTCATCGGCGGCTACCGGCGCGTGAACCAGCTGTTCGCGCGCAAGCTGATGCCGCTGCTGGCCGAGGACGACATCATCTGGGTGCACGACTACCACATGATCCCGCTGGCGGCCGAGCTGCGCGCGATGGGCTGCAAGAACCGCATCGGCTTCTTCCTGCACATCCCGCTGCCGCCGCAGATCATCTTCGCGGCCATCCCGCAGCACGACTGGCTGATGCGCTCGCTGTTCGCCTACGACCTGATCGGGCTGCAGGCCAACCAGGACGTCCGGCACTTCGAGCACTACGTGATCAACGAGGCGCACGGCGAGGTGCTGGGCAACGGCCTGTACAGCGCGTACGGCCACACGGTGCGCGCCGGCGCCTTCCCCATCGGCATCGACGTGGACGAATTCGCCGCGCTCACCCATGCCAAGGAATCGCGCGACATGTACGAGACCATGAAGCGCGAGTACTCGAGCCGGCGGCTGCTGGTGGGCATCGACCGGCTCGACTATTCCAAGGGCATCCCGCAGCGGGTGCGGGCCTTCCGGGAGCTGCTGGCCAGCTACCCGGAGAACCGGCGCAGCGCCACGCTGATCCAGATCGCCTCGCCCACGCGCGAGACGGTGGACGCCTATGCGGACATCCGGCGCGAGCTCGAATCCATGTGCGGCGCCATCAACGGCGACTTCGGCGAGCTGGACTGGATGCCGGTACGCTACATCCACCGCATCGTCGCGCGCAAGCGCGTGCCGGGGCTGTGCCGCGCGGCGGCGGTGGGCCTGGTCACGCCGCTGCGCGACGGCATGAACCTGGTGGCCAAGGAATACGTGGCGGCGCAGGACCCGGCCGATCCGGGCGTGCTGGTGCTCTCGCGCTTCGCCGGGGCGGCCGAGCAGCTCAAGGAAGCGCTGCTGGTCAATCCCTACGACACGCACGGCACCGCGCAGACGCTGCAGCACGCCTTGCGCATGCCGCTGGAGGAGCGCCGCGTGCGTCACCAGAAGCTGCTCACGCGCATCCGCGAGCAGGACGTGCACTGGTGGCGCAACAGCTTCCTGGAGGCGCTGCGCACCGCGCCTGCCGACAGGACCCTGGCGACCTGAGGGTGGTGCGCCGGCCGGGCGCTTGCACTTTCGCACACGCGTGCTAAAGTGCGTGACCATGGACGCCAAGACCCAGAAGAGCGAGCTGACGCGCACCGCCATCGTCGGTGCGGCGTTGGACCTCGCCTCGGCGCAAGGGCTGGAGGCGCTGTCGCTGCAGGCCGTCGCCGACCGCATCGGCCTGTCCAAGAGCGGCGTGTTCTCGCGCGTCGGCTCGCGCGAGGCGCTGCAGAAGGCGGTGATCGAGGAATACGGCCGCCGCTTCCTGGCCGACGTGTTCGTGCCGGCCATGCAAAAGCCCAAGGGCCTGCCTCGGCTGGACGAGATCGTGCAGCGCTGGATCGTGCGCATGCGCGACGTGGAAGTGCACACCGGCTGCCTCTTCACCGCCGGCGCCTTCGAGCTCGACGACCGTGAGGGCGAGCTGCGCGACCTGCTGCATTCCGAGGTCCTGCGCTGGCGTGCCGCCCTGCGGCGCACGGTGACGCAGGCGATCGAGGAAGGCCATCTGCAGGCGGACACCGACGCCGAGCAGATGGTGGCCGAGATCAGCAGCCTGGCCATCGGCCTGCTGCACGACGCGCGCTTCCTGCGCGACCCGCGTGCCTCCGAGCGCGCGGTGGCGAGCTGGGGGCGGATGCTCCAGAGCTACCGCGCCTGAGGCGCCACCTCCTGCGATGACGACCCTGACCTCCCGCCCGTTCGCCCACCTCAATTTCGCACATGCGTGCGAAGAAAGGACGCCGCCATGTGGATCTACCTGAGCCTTCTGGCCTTCGTGCTGCTGGTGCTGGTGCCGGTGCTGCGCGTGCTGCTCGGCACGCTCGACAGCCTTCCGCGCAGCAACGACGACTGGTTCTACTACTGAAGAGAAGAGACGACACCGATGACCCAACCTGCCCTGCAAGCCGCTGCCTCGCGCTACTACGAGGCCAGTCCCGGCATCCGCGTGTTCCGCCTCGGCCTGGCCGCTGCGCAGCGGCTGTGGCCCGCGCTGGCGGTGCGCGCGGCCTACCGCCTGTTCGCCACCCCGCTGCCGCTTCGCTGGCTGCGCGGGCGCAGCCGATGGGATGCGCGCTGGCGCATCGAGTCCTGGGCCTTCGAGTCCGCCGGCCTGACGGTCTACACGCCGGCGGATGCGCCGCCCGCCCCCGGCGTGCCGACCGCCCTGCTGGTGCACGGCTGGGGCGGCCATGCCGCCCAGATGCGGCCGCTGGCCGAGGCGCTGGCCGCCCGGGGCCTGCGGCCGGTGATCGTGGAGATGCCGGCGCACGGCCGCAGCGCGGGCTCGCACAGCAACCTGCCGCAGTTCGCCCGCGCCATCGAGTACGTCGGCGCGCGGCTACAGCAGCAGGGGCATGCGCTGGAGCTGGCGGTCGCGCATTCGATGGGCGCGAACGCCCTGGCCCACGCGGCCAGCCGCGGGCTCGCGGCGCCGCGCCTGGCGCTGCTGGCGCCGCCGGCCTCGCCCTTCGAGTTCACCCGCGTGTTCGCCCACGTCTTCGGGTTGCGCGAGAGCATCCGCGCCGCCATGCAGCGGCGCATCGAGGCGCGCGAGGGCATCGTGATGGCCGGCTTCGAGCCGGCGGCCGTGGGGCCGCGCATCCGCATGCCCACGCTGGTGGTGCACGACCGCGGCGACGCGGTGAACCGCTTCGCGGACGGCGAGGCGTTCACGCACGCCATCGCCGATGCCCGCCTGATGGCCACCGAGGGATTGGGCCACCGCAAGCTGCTGCAGGACCCGCGGGTGCTGCAGGCGGTGGCCGAGTTCGCCTCGGCCTAGTCAGTCGAGCAGCGCGAGCGCCGCGTAGTCGCCCACGCGGTCGCCCAGGCCCGCGGGCACCAGCAGCACGCCGCGGGTGAGCGGCGGCAGGTGGCCGTCGACCTGCGCCTGCAGGCGGGGCAGCAGGTAGTCGCGGTTGTGCCAGAACACGCTGCCGCCCAGGCTGATGCGCTGCAGGTCCAGCGTGGCGATGAGGTTGTAGAGCATGCGGCCCATCACGCGGCACAGGGCGCCGGTGATCTCGCGGGCATGCGCGTCGCCGGACGCGGCGGCGGCGAAGAGCTCCGCCGGCGGCTGGCCGAAGCGGCGCGCCATCGAGTTGCCGGCGATCAGCGCCTCCACGTCGCCCACGTTGCCGCAGCCGCACAGGGCGCCGCTGGCATCGTCGACCACGAAGCTGTGGCCCGCATGGCCGGCGTTGCCGTTCTTGCCGCGCAGGATGCGGCCGTCCACGCACAGGCCCACGCCCACGCCGGTGCTCCAGGTGACGTAGGCGCAGTGGTCCAGGCCCTGCAGCGCGCCCCAGCGGCGCTCGGCCTCCAGCGCGGCGACGCCGTCGTTCTCGACCCGCACGCGGGCGAAGCGCTGTTTCAGCGGCGCCTCGAGCAGGGCGGTGCGCCAGTCGTTGGGCAGGCCGCGCGCCGGGCCGGCGATGCCGCCGCAGATGTTGGGCGAGGCCAGCTCCACCAGGCCGTCCTGCAGTTCGAAGGGGCCGGCGGTGGACACGCCGACGCTGTCCACGCTCTTCGGGTCCACGCCCTGTTCGGCGCAGGCCTCGTCGACCAGTCGCAGGATCTGCCGGGCCACCGCGTCGTTGGCGCCGGTCGTGGCGGTGGGTTCGCTGCGGCGGGCCAGCAGCGGGGAGTTGCTGTCCTTGGACAGGCTGACCGCGACCTTGGTGCCGCCGATGTCTACGCAGGCTCGCATGGGGCTCACTCGTCTCCTTCTCTGTTCAGATCCAGCGCGCGATCAGCGCGGCGATGACGCTCAATGCGACGGTGCTGCCGATGGGCAGGTCCCATTCGCGGCCGAAGGCGCGGAAGGCGAAATCGCCCGGCAGCCGGCCGAAGCCGAAGTGCTTGCGCAGCCACGCCGTCAGCCCCTGGCAAAGGAGCATGGCGAGCGCGACGACGATCAGCCAGCGGATCATTGGCGAAAAGTCTAAGCCTGCAGCAAAGCCAGCGCGGCGCGGTGCAGTTCCGGGGTGGCGGCGGCGATGACGCGGCCGTCGGACGCCAGGCCCAGCGGCCGGCCTTCCCAGTCGGTGATCACCCCGCCCGCCGCCTCGATGAGGCCGGCCGGGCCGAGGTAGTCGTAGGGCTGCAGGCCGGTTTCCACCACCAGGTCGATGGTGCCGCCGGCCAGCTGGGCATAGCCGTAGCAGTCGCCGCCGAAGCGGCGCATGGCGCAGTGCTTGCTCAGGCG
>Ga0209675_1000391_pt1 | contig 36403 bp, 29 predicted proteins | sample AraplaCol_mLB_r2_2_FD_184280 | JGI IMG/M metagenome (GOLD analysis project Ga0209675, IMG submission 184280) | Arabidopsis root microbial communities from North Carolina, USA - plate scrape MF_Col_mLB_r2 (SPAdes) (version 3) | ecosystem: Host-associated > Plants > Roots > Endosphere | place...
CTGTTTCGCGGCGGCTGGGGCCGGCGCTGCGGCAGCTGCAATGCCGAGCATTTTCCGCGCGTCGACCCGGTGGTGATCATGCTCGCCGAATATGAGGGTCGCGTGCTCGTCGGGCGGCAGGGCGGTTTTCCGCCGGGCTTTTTCTCGGCGCTCGCGGGCTTCGTCGAACCGGGCGAATCGCTTGAGGAAGCGGTGGCGCGTGAATTGTTCGAGGAGGCGGGGATCCACGTCAGCGACGTGTCCTATGTGGCGAGCCAGCCCTGGCCGTTCCCGTCGTCGCTGATGATCGGGTGCCGTGCGGTCGCGAAAGACCCCGCGCTGACGCTCGATACGACCGAGATCGAGGCCGCGATGTGGGTCGACAAGGCGGAGGTGCGCGCAGCGCTCGCGGGCGATATGGGGGCGCCCTTCATGGCGCCGCCGCCGCTGGCGATTGCGCGCTATCTGTTGGAGGATTGGGCGGGCTAATCAGGCCCGCTTGTCCGTAATCCTACGGATTTCCTTGGCCACCATCGCTTCGACGAGTGCCGGCAGGTTGGCATCGAGCCATTCCTTGAGCATCGGACGCAATGCGTCGAGGACGACGTCCTCCATCGTGCGGCCCGCAACGGTCGGCGCGGCGGCGGTGGCAACAGCCACTGCGGGAGCAACGGCCGCCGTCAGTGCTTCGAGCGACTGGCGGGCGGCATCGGCGCTTTCTTCGGACACGAGGTCTTCGGCGGGGAGTTTCGATTCGGGTGCGGGCATTTCTTCGGCTTCGGCGGGGGTTTCAGCTTCAGATGCGGCTTCGGCTGCCGCAGCATCTTCTTCGTCCTGAAGGTCGAGAATATCGTCGGCTTCGGGGACGCGAATCTCGCGTATCGAACCCGGTGCTTCGTCGCGTGCTATCACGCGCCGAATCGACGACAAGATATCTTCCATCGACGGTTCCCGCGACATATCGCCCATAACCAACCCCCCTAAACCATCACGATTACCGGATGGTTAACGATCCTCTTACCGATTTGGGGCGCGTTTTGCCAAGCCTTATTGTGGCGAGAGCGAGGGCGGCCCGACCGGAACGCCAGCGTTTGCGGCAGGAATGGAGCGGGTGTCGGTCGCGACCTGCTGGGGCGCCGGGTCGTCGGCCCAATCCCAGATCTGGCCCTTTACCCGCTTGTAATTGACCTCGGGATCGTAAAGCGCACCGCCCTCGATACCGAGGTCGCGCGCTTCGGCCTTGCCCATCGCGGCCAGGACCGAGAAGGCGGCGACATAGGAGTTGCGCTGCGCCGACACGAGCTGCACCTGCGTGTTCAGATATTCCTGCTCGGCGTTCAATATGTCGAGAATCGACCGGGTGCCGACGCTGTTTTCGGCGCGTACACCCTCGAGTGAGAGCGCGTTGGCGCTTACCGCCTGTTGCGTTGCGGCGATGATCCGCTCGTTCGCCTGCCAAGCCGCGTAAGCGCCTCGCGTCTGCGCGATCACGCCGCGTTCGACCTCGACGTAATTTTCGATCGCCTGGCTGCTGCGTGACTGCGCCTGGCGCACCTGTGCCGAGGGACGCCCGCCCTGAAAGATCGGGATCGTCAGCGACAGCCCGGCCTGTGCGCTCTTCGTGACATTTTCCGACGTGGTGTTCTCGGGAGGAATCGAGTTCAGATTGTTAGTGTAGCCGCCATTGGTCGTCGCCGACAATTTGGGCAGGCGACTCGCGCGGGCGACGCCGATGTCGGCGCGGCTGGCGCTGACGAGCTGGTTTGCTGCGTCGATGTCGGGATTGCTGTTCAGCGCCATCGCGACCGCTTCTTCGGCAGTGCCGGGCAGGTTCGGCAATGCAGGCGGTGCCTGCAGGTCGACCGGCGCGTCGCCGACGAGGCGGATATAGGATTCGCGGCTGGCGATCAGGTTCGATTCGGCGGTGCGAAGATCGCCTTCAGCGAGCGCGAGCCGCGCCTCCGACTGCGCGACATCGGTGCGCGTCAGGTCGCCGATCTCGAAACGGTCGCTCGTCGCCTGCAAATTGGTGCGGAGGACCGAAACATTCTTCTGGTTGAGCTGGACGATCGCCTGATCGCGGATGACGTCCATATAGGCGCCGACGGTCTGCGAAAAAACGCTCGCCTCGGTCGCACGAAGATCGGCCTGCCCCGCCTCGACGCGAAACTTGGCCGCTTTGACCGCGTTGCGCACTGCGCCGCCCTGATAGATGGGGACCGTCACTTGCCCGCCGACGTTTACGTTACGCTTGGGCGAGAAAAAGGCGTTGCCGGGAAGGACGAGGTTTTCCTGGTAATCGACGCGAGCGCCGACCTCCGGCAAGCCGCTGGCCTTCTGGATTGGCACATTTTCGTCGTTCGCGCGCTGTCCCGCACGCGCGCCGGTCAGCGTCGGGTTGTTTTCATAGGCCTTGGCCAATGCGCCTTGCAACGTTTCGGCATGCGCCGCGGCGGGCAGCATGACCGAAACTGCCGCCAGACCGGCAAGCCAACTGGCACGGCTCAAGAGCTGTTTTCTTTTGTTATCGTGCATAGAGACGCGCGCCTGAAACAAGGAGGGATGGGGCTTTTAGAACTGGAAACCCGTCGGCGCGGCAAAGCCGGGCAACGGTACGACGTCCATGTCGGCAAAGCTGCGCAGCGCGACCGTGCCCCCGGCCTTCACACCCTCGACGAGCCGCGTCACCGCGCCCTCGCGCCGCGCCGCGATCAACCGGCCACCATCGGCGAGCTGCGCGACAAGCGCGTCGGGGAACGTTTCGATCGCGCCCTCGACAATGATGCGGTCGAACGGCGCCGCATCGGGGGCGCCGGCAGCCAGCGGCCCTGCGACCCAGTGGATGCCGTCGCTGGCAACTGCGGCCTGTGCGGCAGCCATCAACGCGTCCTGTTCTTCGACGGCATGGACTTCGGCACCGAGCAGCGCGAGCAGTCGGGCCGTATAACCCGTCGCGCTGCCGATGAGCAGTACGCGCTGGCCGGGGCGAACCGCCGCTGCGACAAGCATTCTACCAGTAACCAGCGGCGCGTTGAGCGCCCGGCCGTCACCCAGCGCGATCGCGCGGTCCATATAGGCAACGCTGGCAAGCGCGGGGGGCACATGCGCTTCGCGTGGTGCGGCTGCCATCGCGCCGACCACCGCGGGATCGATGACGTCGTTGGTCCTCAGCTGGCTGTCGACCATGGCAGCGCGCATCTCTGCCGTCGTGATTTCGCTAAACTTCGTCGCCATCAGCCTTTTCCGATTCCCTGGAACATCAACCTTTGCGGGGCAGCTTTAGCCGAAGCAATGCTGTATTGCAATAGTAATACAGCCCCGCAGCCGCATCGTCGCCGCGCATAGCCCTCAACGGGGGAGCCGCCAAGCCTCATCGCACGCCGACTGGCGGGCAGGACGAGGCTGTTCCGGCGAATCCTTGACAAGGCAGCGAAAGCCCCTCACTAGCGGCGCCGTCCAACACCCGGCCCATCCCCTAAGGATGGTGTGATTTGGCATGAGGCCCGATGGCGGAGTGGTGACGCAGCGGACTGCAAATCCGCGCACGCCGGTTCGATTCCGGCTCGGGCCTCCATAAACCTGTCAGCCGGGGTGTGCTGATGGTTGAAAAAACCCCTGATTTCCGATAGTTTAAGGCCATTCGCTGATTGCCAGTGATGGCCTCTGTTTGCCCGTAGTTGCAGATGTTGGGGGCCTAATCAGGGGGCTTCGCCAAGCCTCCATGAAAGCGAGACCCCCACCGTGCTGACCGACACCGCAATTCGCAAGGCGAAACCCAAGGACAAGCCCTATAAGGTCTCAGATTCGCAGGGCCTGTATCTACTGGTCAACCCAAGGGGCAGCAAGCTGTGGCGCGTCAAGTATCGCATAAACGGCGTGGAGCGGAAACTGGCGATCGGCTCCTACCCCGAAATCACCTTGGCGGAGGCGCGTAGTGCTCGCGATGCTGCGCGCAGACAATTGGCCCATTCGATCGATCCCAATTTTGTTAAGCGGCAAGCTCGCATCGATGCAGGCATCCGAGCCAGCAACAGTTTTTCGAGCGTGGCGCAGGAATTGATCGAGAAGAAGACGCGGGAGGGATTGGCGGAGCCGACGCTGGCAAAGATGCGCTGGTTCGTGAAACTGCTGGGAACCGATTTTGGAAAGCGTCCCGTGGCGGAGATCACGCCACAGGAATTGTTGCACGAATTGCGGAAGCATGAGCGTCGCGGCCGACTGGAAACGGCGAACCTCTTGCGGGCCTTCGCTAGTCGCGTGTTTCGCTATTCGGTTGCCACCGCCCGCGCGGAACGCGATCCGGCGCAATTATTGATTGGCGCGCTGACTACGCCGAGGGTCAAACATTTCCCGGCTATCACCGATCCGGTCACATTCGGGGCGTTGCTTCGCGCGATCGAAGATTATCAGGGCGACCCCGCAGTGATGCACGCGCTAAGGTTGACGCCCCATGTTTTTCAGCGTCCCGGCGAAGTCCGTCATATGGAATGGACAGAGGTAGATTTTGGTAAGGCGGTCTGGATCATTCCAGAAGGGAAGATGAAGATGCGTCAACCTCATTCGGTCCCCTTGTCGCGGCAGTCTCTCGCGATCCTCACCAACATGCGATCCCTGTCCGGTTCTGGCCGCTATGTGTTCCCGTCAATCAGATCGCGGGCGCGGCCGATCAGTGAGAATACGATCAATGCAGCGCTCCGACGGATGGGTTATCCCAAGGACCAGATGACTGCGCACGGCTTTCGCACGTCGGCATCCTCGCTCTTGAACGAATCCGGCAAATGGAACCCCGACGCGATCGAGCGGGCGCTGGCGCACATGGTCGCGGGCAGCGTTCGCCGCATCTACAATCAGTCAGCTTATTGGGCTGAGCGTGTTGAAATGGCGCAGTGGTGGAGCGACTATCTGGACGAACTGCGCGAAGGAGGGAACAGATGACAGGTCGCCCCGGAGAAGGTTGGAGAATCTTCGCAGACGGGGACGAAGCCGACAACGTGCCGCTCTGGAAAGTGCTGGCCCAATTCAGATCCGACGATTTGGATGAAGGTTTGAACACGAACGCGGCGATCATCAATAAGGCCAAACCCTCCCCGGTTCGATATTACAATCTTGCCTTCGTCATCAGCTTTGCCTTCGGGTTCCTGTCCGTCCTCCTCTTGATCGGCCTCCTCGTCTCGGGCCATTCGACAGCCACGGACCTCTTCTTTTATCTCACGTTGGGCACGTTGGCGGCCACGATCGCGCCGCACCTTTTGCGGCAGGCTTATCAATACGGCCTCAAAATCCCTGACGCGCCGTTGAAACTGCCCCACGCGCCGGACAGGCTCTTTGACGAGGTGCTGGGCTATTTGCAGAAGGTGGACGGCCCGAAGGCCTATTATCTTTCTCGCTTCCGCAAGCAGCGGGTTCCTCTCAAACGCAGGCAGTTTTTCGGTAGGCTGCGCTATTTCCTGTTCTCCGAACACAGCAAGGATCGGGGGATGGTCATGCGCTACCCGACCGCGATGTCGCTGCCCGCTGACCTCTATCTTCATCGCGATGATGTCGAGACGATGCTCGCGATGAGCAGACCGAAGCGCAGAGGAGGACCCGGCCGGAACACCAAATATCGCTATGACGATGCGATTATTGCCCTGATCGGCGATCCCCGGTTAGGTGCATTAGATTTGAAGGATCGGGCGGCGGCGATCAGCACCATCAAAAATTGGCTGTCCGAATGGTTCGAAACCAACGCCGATGAGTCCGGTGACGTGCCGCGCCGTGATCAATTGACGCGTTACGCAGAAAAAATCTGCACGCATTTAGAAATGATCGCGTCCGCCAAAGACCGCTGACCAGCGCTATCGTTTTTCGATCGCTGCCAAAGGATTTTTTGGAACCCCTCCCTGCATTTTTGTAAATTACGCCATCGGCAGCCTTCTAGGGCTTTCCCATTGCTGGACGACACACCGGCAACCATGTGCAACTTGGCATGTCTCTCGCCGCGAATCGGCAGCAAGGAGACAGCAAATGGAACCCATTGCCATATCGATTAATGACACCGCCAAAGCGCTCGGCGTGGGGCGGTCGTCGGTTTACGCCCTGATAAAATCCGGTGGCCTCGACGCCATCAAGATCGGCAGGCGAACCCTGCTGACCACCGAATCCATCCGGCGCTTGGCGCAATCCCGCACCGCCATCTGACCCGCAGGCGTTCCACGGCCCCAGCCTTTTGAATTGGCGGGCCGCTCCGCGCCTGATCTCGGCAGCACCTGAAAGCTTTGCATCGTGATTTCACGAAAGGATTTCTCATGTCCATTTTTCGCCGCGCCATGGATCGGCTCGCCAATCGCTTATGGGCGGGCCGAAAGGTCACGCTCCGTTTCACCGCCGACTATCGCATCGCCGGTTTCACCTTGCCGCTCATCGAGCGGCTGCTCTTGGACAACGACGATGGCGAAACCTATCGCAGTTCCATCGCGGACTGGACGCTCAACGAACGGCCCTCCCTCCACATCTACCGGGGCGAGCTTTCCAGTCTGCGTATCGACGGCCCGTTACAGAAGGCGGGCGTGAGCTATCTTCCGCTCGGCGGGCTGATCGAGTCTCCCGGCGTAACCGCGCACCTTGATCCGGTTGAAGCCCACCGGCTCGACGCACGCGTGCAGGAAGCCATCGAGAAAACGATTCTCCACTGGATCATCGAGCATCGCCTTTACGATCAGCCGCGCCAGTGCCGGGAGATCGATCGTCGCAATGCCGACCGCGAAGCCCGCGCGGTCATCGCCCGATGGTTGGCGGAGCATTTCGCCAAGCCGGTGACGGACTCTCTATCGGACGACAGCGATCGACCTGCCGGGTGCTGTTGCGGCAAGCCCGTTGGCTCCTTGTGCGATGCTTGCCAGAAAGGTTCGGACCATGACTGATCCGGCCGCCCTTATGGCAAGGTCGCAGGGCTGCGATGCTACGCATCGAGCCAGTAATTTGGATACACACCTCACGCACGGGTGCATCCAGCTTTTCAGCCACTTTTCGAGGCGGCGATCCGACGGCGCCTTTTCCGGCTGGTTTGGAAAGCCCGGATTTCCGCCTTTGGTTGAGGCAGCGGATCGCTGTCGCATGGGAGGCGGCCGATGAAACTGGTTCGCCACACAATCCGCGTGCCCATATCGCTCGACAAAGCGCTTCGCGCGCTCGCCGAGCGCCGAGGCATCAGCGTCTACGCGATGCTCCAGCGCAGCGTGAAGACGGGCGTCGCGACGCTCGCCGATCCGGCCGCACGCGATGCCGTATCGGGTGAATTGGTCTCCGAACTGGCGTCGGTCAGCAACCGCATTGTGGACGTAGAGCGGATGCTGGACCGAGCGCTGTTCACCGCTTGCGCTGCTTATTGCTACGCCCGCAGCGCGGGGCTTGGCGAGCGCACCACCGATGAGGTCGCTGTCGCCGAGATCAACGAAGCCTATGATCGCCAGCGGCGGCTTTCGCAGGGGAAGCGGTCATGACCCAATTCAGCGATCGCCGCATCCATGCCGATGCCGTGCGTCGGCATCATCGGCTTAGCCAGTGGCAGCGATTCAAGCGACAGGTCGGCGTCATGCTTGCATCGGTCGCCCTAGGTGTGGTCGGCGCGCCCTACGCGATGCTCGACAAGGACGAGCAATGGGCGATCGGCGTTTACACCTATGCGCGGGGAGCGGTTTGGATCGCTTTCGATGCTGATCCGGCAATCAGCGTCACATATGAGGGAAGGCAATATCACGTCCGCGCTGCGGCTGTGGTCGCCCACCCATATTATCGCGGATCGGTATTACGCCTCTTGTCGCTATCGGGCAAAGGCGGCTCGCTCGGTTTCGTGGGCTGGCTGTCTGGCCTGTTCCTCTTGCGCGGTGTCAGGGCGCGGCGGCGCGAGCGCGCTTTGCGCGATCGTGTCATCGCCGGAACCCTCGTCACCACCGAGAAGCAGCTTGCGGCGCTGACCGCCGCCGAAACCCAACCCCCTGCGCTCGCCATCGGCTCGGTGCCGATCCCGTCGCGGCTCGAGACGCGGCACATGGCGATGATCGGCACGACCGGCAGCGGTAAGACCACCGCGCTGCGCCAGATGCTCGATGGGATCGAGGGGCGCGGCGAAGCGGCATTGGTCTATGATACGAGTGGCGAGTTCATCGCACATTATTATGATCGAGCGCGCGGCGACATCATCTTGAACCCGTTCGATGGCCGCTGCGCCTTCTGGTCGCCCTTCGCCGAGATCGCGCACCCGGCCGACGCCGACCGCATCGCGCAGCAGCTTATCACCGAGACCGGCCAGCACGATCGCGATGTCTGGCTCGAAACAAGCCGCATCCTCGTCGCCAATATGCTCCGGGAATTGTGGAAGGAGGAGAAATGCACGCTGCCGGACCTGCTCGACGCGCTGCAAAAGTGGGACAAGGGCAAACTTAAGAGCTGGCTAAAAGACACATCGTCGGCCCGGACATTCTCCGACGACGCCGACCGGGCCACCGGCAGCGTGCTCTTCATGCTCGCGAAAGCCGCGAACCTGATCCAGTTCCTGCGAATGCCGAAGGAAGGTGAGAATGCCTTCGCCTTCCGCGATTTTATCGCTAGCCTCGACAAGCGCACCGGCGCCCTCCCGTGGATATTCGTGCCGCGCAAAGAGGATTATTTCGAGGCGTCGAAACCGCTGCTCGCCTGCTGGCTCGAATGCGCGGCGAGTGCCGCACTGGGCCTTTCGCCATCGCCCGACCGGCGCATCTGGTTCGTGCTCGACGAGCTGGCCGACCTGCCGCGCGTCGATAACCTTGCCCGGCTCCTGCCCGAGGGACGCAAGTTCGGCGCGGCGGTGGTGCTGACCTTTCAGGCGCTCGGCCAGATGCGGCACCGCTATGGACCGCAGATCGCGGAATCGATGCTGGGCTGCTGCAATACCAAGCTGTTCTTGCAAACCATCGACAGCGAGACCCGCGTCTGGGCGAGCCAGACGATCGGCGAATGCGAAGTCGAGATCCAGACCATGACCGACGCGCTCGCCGAGGGCGACGATGCGGCGCGCACGACCTTGGGCCGGATGCGGAAGATGCGGCCCGCCATTCTCGAAAGCGAACTCCGCCTGCCGAAGTATGAGGGCTATTTGCTGTTCCCCGACGGCTTGCCGGTCGCGCGGATCAAGCTCACCGCCGATCATATCGCGCGGCGCGGAAAGGCCCGCCAGCCGGGATTCGTCGCGGGCGATCCGAAAACCACGCTTTGGCAGCAGGCGGTACAGACCGCGCCATCGTCTCCGTCTCTGCCCCCATCGCCGCGGCCCTCGCCGCCGACACCCAAGAGCCGAGGGCCGGTTTGATGGTCGCGTCCGTTTCGGCGCTGACCAGCGCGGCGCAAGCCAGCAATTATTATGAGGCCGATGACTATTATGCCGAGGGCGGCTTGTCGCCATCCGAGTGGCAGGGCGCTGGCGCGGAGGCGCTGGGCCTCTCCGGCGAGGTGGATCGCGATCTGTTCCGTGATCTGCTGGACGGCAAGATCGGCGAGCAGCAGCTTGGCACCTATCGCGACGGGCAATTGGAGCATCGCCCCGGCTGGGACGTGACCTTGAGCGCGCCCAAGTCGGTATCGATCATGGCCGAGATCGCGGGCGACCGGCGCTTGATCGCGGCGCATGGGCAAGCGGTCAAAACCGCGATGGCGCATGTCGAGACGCATATGGCGGCAACGCGCGTTCGGGACGGCGGCACCGTCACTCGCGAAGCGACCGGCAATCTCGTCGTGGCCAGCTTCCAGCATGGCACCAGTCGCGCCCAAGACCCGCAGCTTCACACCCATAATGTCATCATGAATGCGACGCGGGGCGAGGATGGCACGTGGCGCAGCCTCGAACCGCGCGCCATCTACCAACTCCAAAAGCAGATCGGCGCTATCTACCGGCAGGAGCTGGCGCTGAAGGTTCGCGAACTCGGCTATGAGATCGAGGTAGGCAAGGACTCGCTATTCGAGATCAAGGGCGTGTCCGCCGAGGTCATCGGGGCGTTCAGCACCCGCAGCGCCGAGATCGAGGCGGCGTTGGGTGAGCGTGGCACGTCGCGGGACACGGCCAGCGCCGCCGAAAAGCAGATGGCCGCGCTCGATACAAGGCAAGCGAAGGTTGCGACCGATCATGCCGCCCTTGTCGCGGACTGGCGCGACACGGCGAGCGCAGCCGGGTTCGGAACGGCGGCGCGGCTGGCGGTGGTCAGGCAGGCCGAAACCAATGCCGCTAGCCCCGCGCACCGCGCCGACATGGCCGAGCAGGCGACAATGGCGGATCGCGCTGTCGCCCATGCCGCCGAAAAGCTCGGCGAACGGCAGTCAGTCTTTTCTGTCGCCGCCTTGCAGGAGGAGGCCGGACGGATCGGGCTGGGCAAGGTCGCTTATGCCGAGATCGGGGCCGCTATCGACGCCGCCGCGAAACAGGGCGAATTGAACGACAGGACCTTTCTCGATCGGCGCGGGACGGCGTTTGCCGGGTTCACCACCCGCCAGAATGTCGAAACCGAAGCCAAGATGCTGCGGATCGAGGCGGAGGGTCGCGGTGCGCTCTCACCCATTGCTTCCCCGCTCGCCGCCGCCAAGTCTGTTGCCAGCGCCGCGACGCAGGCCGAGCGAGCGGGCCTCAGTTGGAACACCGACCAGCGCGCCGCGACCGAGCAGCTTCTGACCAGCCGGAACCGCATCACTGCCGTTCAGGGCTATGCGGGCACCGCCAAGACCACGACCGTCCTCGCGACCTTCGCCCGCGAGGCCGAGGCGCGGGGTGTGTCCGTCGTCGCGCTTGCTCCCACCGCATCGGCGGCGATGGTGCTGGGCGAGGCGCTAGGCGCCCGCAGCGATACGGTCGCGCGGCATTTGTTGTCGCCCGAGCGCCCGCATCCCGGCCAACCCGCCGCATGGATCGTGGACGAGGCATCGCTTTTATCCGCCCGCGACACCGCGCGGCTGTTCGACCTGGCCGACAAGGATGATGCACGCATCATCCTTGTCGGTGACGTGAAGCAGCTTGGTTCGGTCGAGGCGGGGGCAGCGTTCGCGCAGTTACAGGGTGCGGGCATGGAGACGGCGAAGCTCGGCGAGATCGTTCGACAAACCAACGCCGCGACCAAGGAGGCGGTGTTGGCGTCGATCGAAGGCGACACCCGTAAGGCGCTTGCGGCACTGGACCGGAGTGGCGGTCAGATCATCGAGAATGCTGACCGCGCCGAACGCTTCGACGCCATTGCGGAGAGATATGCCGGGTTGGATAAGGCTGGTCGCGCTCGAACTCTCGTTATCGAGCCGTCGCGCGAGGGGCGCGACAAGCTGACCGCTGACATTCGTGCCGCGCTCACCAGATCGGGCGCGCTCACCGGCCCCACCGTCACAGTGCAGAGCCTCGCTAACAAGGGGCTGACCCGCGCCGAGGCGCGCGACCCTTTGAGCTATGATAAGGGCGATGTGGTCCGGTTCACCAGCGACTATGCCGACAAGGGCGTGGCGCGAGGAGAAGCTTTTCGCGTCGAATCCATCGATACGGCCAAGGCTGCCATTGCCCTGAAATCAGAGGATGGGCGCGAGGTGGATTGGCGGCTCAGGCAATGGGGTGCGAGCAAGGCTCAGGCGTTCGCGCCGCAGCCCTTGGACCTGAAAACCGGAGACAGCATCCGGTTCACCCGCAATGACCGCGAGGCGGGTCGGGTCAACGGCGGGCGCGGCGAGATCGTCGCCGTGGATGAGCAGACGCGCACCGCCATCATCCAGACTGCACGAGGGACGACCGAGACGCTCAATCTCGATGCCGCCCGCGACCGGCATATTGCCCATGCCTATGTCGAAACTGCTTTCGCCGCCCAAGGGCGCACCGCCGATCATGTCATTGTTCATGCTGACAGCAAGGCGACTAATCTCGTCGATCAGAAGAGCTTCTATGTGGGGATTTCCCGAGCCAAGGAAGCGGTCGCGATTTACACCAACGATCGGGCGAAGCTGGCGATGGCGATCAGTGATCGAACAGGCTTGGCGCAAACAGCTATTGGCGCCGCCGCGATGGTAACGCCTACTGCCGGCAAATCTCTCGGCGCGGGGTTGGGATGACTGCGCCCCATCTGGCGCCGTATGCGACCAAGGCGGGGCATTCACCGCACTTTGTGCGGCGAAAAGTCTTCAAATGCCCCACCGCTCCTTGAGCCGCTCGACCGTCGTCCGCCACTTAGGCGTAGTCGGTTTGCAGACTGTATTCTGATTTCCGAACAACCCAATTTCGTTGATTGCTTCCGCCAGCGGCACAGTGTGAAGCCATCGCACGGGTACAAAATATTCCATCTTGTCCGGATCGTCCGCAAATTCGCGATGGTAGGACGCGTTGGTTAGCGCTTCGATGGCGGCAACCTCCCCGGCGTCAGTCGGCACCTTGAATTCAGTGATAGGTTCGCGCGGCCCGGTGACTTCGCCAACGCCGACGAAGCCAAAGCCAGGAGCCTTGACCCAAACTTTGTCGCCGACATTCAGCAGATTGAGCGTGTTGCTGTACCAGCTCCCGCCACCTGCACAGATAAAGCCGTAGTGCCGCCCTTCTTCCCAGTCGCGGCTCTCGCCATGGCCGAAACAGGCGTAGAATTCGCCGTTCCAGGGTTCACGCTCACGCGGTCCTCTTGTAACGCGCGTGGCAGCGCTGACTTGGGTTTGCACCGGATCAAGCAGCCATGATCGGCTGAGTAACTGTTGCCCGCCTAGCTCGAAAATCTGAAAGCAGAGCACGTTGATCGCAATGTCGCGCTGGTTGAGATAGCCTACGATCCGTTCGCTGCTCTCGTCGAGATGGGTGGCGACTATGACGATCTGGTGGCTGTCGTTGAGCGTGTCTTCGTCAAGTGGCTGACCGAAACGAGCCTGGAAATCGGCAGCGAGATCGCGAGAAGGAGCGAAGCGAGCGTAGATAGCTGCTATGTCGTCTGCCCCCAGGCTTTCGACCCAACAGGCATAGTCGATGGCCTGCGCTACCACTTCGCGCGGGGTGCGATCACGCTTCAACTCGATCAGGACTAACGCGCCATCGGGAGCGATACCGAGCAGATCGACAATCCCGCCCATCCCAGTGCGCTCCTGTCGCCCAATCAGCATCCATTCGTCCGAGAGAATGCGCGGAGCGGCAACAATCATGTCTTCCAGCACGCGCTCACTCGGCAGCCGCGCTTCGGGCAAGGCTTGAGGCGAATTGCCCACCGTCCAGAGGGCATTGCGGATGGGCATTACGAAGCTCCAGCCTTCCTGCGTTTAATTTCGGACGTGGAAAGGGCCTTCAGGGCGAACAGAAGCGCATCGACAGCGACGATGGCGCCTTGGACCTCATGACGCTCCAACGTACTTGTGCCTCCATGCGACAATCGATTGAGCAGTATTTCCGTGTACATCTGAAGATGGTCCAGCACGTCATTGTACTGGCCGTTCGCACTGGCATTGCTCCAATGCTTCACGGCGGTCATCAAGTCGCTGAAAGCCACCTTTTCCGAATCCACTTTGTAACGAACGGGGACGCCTTTCACCTCGCAAAACTCTCTCAGCGTTCGCTCGGCGGAAATTCGCGCGGCGTTTCCGGCGGCGTTAATATGGCCTTCAGCTAAGAATGTCTTGGCCAGACCAAGCGCATCGGATGGCGAGCTTGAACTTACAGGTAGCGGTGTTGGCGGCGTCTTTAGGTTCGCCCCGGCATGGATTTCGAGATAGTTCCAGTATTTGTCCGCTTGATGCCGGCGGTGATAGCTGCGCGCCATGTCGAACCACACCCGATCATGGGTCAATACGATGACTTGCCAATTGCTGAAATGCTTCGCCAAGAGGTCGAGGAGTGGTAGCCGGTTTGACTGATCGAGGCCGATGATGACATCATCGAGTACCATCAGGCGCGGTGTATCGGCGAATACGGTCTGCGCGCACAATTTCCGACCAGCGAAGTAGATTGCCAGCGCGAGGGCCGATTGCCGAGCTTCGTTCAAAAAGTGGTGTGGATGCGCAAGTTCTTGCCCATGAAACGTCAGGACGGGTCTGATCGTCTTGCCGTTGAAATTTCGGAGAATTAGCATCCATTCGTTGTTGTAGGTAATCCTCGGAAACTCGAACCGTTCGAGGCGCACGTCACCCCAATTCAGATCTATCAACAACTCGTTGATTAACGGAACCAGAGCTTCCAGCGCCTCGCCCAAGCCTTGATTGAAGCTGGCGCGCAGAACTTCTCGCCGTTCAGAGCTTCGATAGGAGCGTGGTGGCGGATTGCAGAAATGGAGGAGTTCGTTCCATAGGTTGCGAATGGTTTCCTCCGAACCATCGTATGGGGTGCGATAGTCCCTGAGAACTCCTTGCACGCAGGTCTCGAATAGGTTGATCGAATTGCCTGCGTGACGAAAATTCGTTTCAAGTAATGCGCGGTAATCGAGAATGGCTTTGCGATATCCTGCCGCGAATACCCGGCTTTCCGGTTCGCCGACATCGCAAGGGTGTCGGCGTGCGTCCCATCGCTCTGACGAGCCGTCGTCGAATTCCACTTCGAGCGAGGTCGCTTCCAATGCCTCCCCACTGAACAGGTTGACCGAATTCTCAAGCCGCTTGCGGCGTTCAACCCTGGTGCGCTCCGCGACAGAAAAGAAGCCGTCAAGAGCGTGGAAGATCGTCGATTTTCCTGACCCGTTCTCGCCGAAAATAATCGCATTCTTTGCAGCCAGTGGGACGGGCACAATCGCGGGCCCGGGGAAGGCACGAAAGTTTTGAAGCCTAAGTTCGGTGATACGGGGTGGTACTAGCGGCGGATCAGGGGCATCGCCCGCTTCCTGAGCAGGTGGATTTTCTCCTACCATTACACCTTCCCCTCGATGATCCGTACCAAGTCCAGCGTTTGCAAATCGGAGAGCATTACGCGAAGCGGTTGGCCGGGGGCGAGGTTTTGTTGGGTAAAGTCGGCGGCTGCGCCCGCGAGCTTTTGGCCTTCTAGGCCGGATAGTCGGTCAAGACCGGCCTCGCTCACGGCGTCGAACAAGCGCAGTCCCCGCGCGTGTAGGTCCTCGGGAAAATAGAGTTCGTAGACCAAACCGTTCAGGAGCTGTTCGAGTGCGGGAGTCGGTGGCGCAGTGCTGAAATCCAATGAGTTCAGGATAGAAGTCGCACCTTCAACACAAACTGGGAATTCCCCCAATCCATCAGGCTGGACCTCATAGAAGCCTCCCTGCTTACCGGCAAAGACACTTCTGAAAAAATATTCAGCCACGCTCGAATTGAGGGCAATTGTAAGAAATCTATTAAACTGGCCGCCATCTATAAGGTAAGCTGTATTTCCGAGAACCGATTGGGACCGGTCAATGCAAAAAGTCGGGCGAAAGGAAATTTTTGTTGAGACAATTTTCTCGTTCAAAAACTTTTCCCAATATGCAGTATTGTCCTGTATTTCAAACCACTTGTAGCTCCCGGCCTTGCGGCCAGGCCACTTGTCTTGATCGGGCGTCGGCTGCCATCCCTTTGGACAAGGCTCCAAAGATTTACGAAACTGCTCCAAGTGCGCGAGGATATCTGGGAACGATGAGATGTCGATCCCTCTCCGTGTAAAGATCAGATAGCGGCCTGACTCCGGCGTTGCCCATCTTTCGACATCATCACCTGTCAGATAGGGAAAAATTACCTTTCTGTTCTCGTCGCTGAGTTGAAGGAGCTTTGTCGCCTCGGCCGAACCGAGCTCGAATGCGTCGTTACGTCCTGTAGTGACCCCTCGGTAGACTCTATCCTCAATAAAATTCGCGAGAGAGGGGCCAACGCTTCGCACGCGCGCGAGCAAATCGCGCTTTGCGGTCGGTTCGATCTGCCAGCCGTCCTTTTCGAGAGCGACCTGCGGCATAGTGAAGCCCGCACTGTCAAAATAAGTCCAGAAATGTTCCTTGTCAGCATCTTGACCTAGCTCTTGCCAGTTGAGTGCGCGGAAGCTGTCTTCGGGCAGCGGACCTGCGCCATCGCGCCGCTCGGCAATGATGATCGTAGGATACGCCACTGCCTCAAATACGTCGGCATCGCCAAAATCGATCACGCTGAGCAACTTGCTGTTGCGCGTCATCCAGAAACGCAAATTTTCCCCGTACTTGATCCGATACCACTTGTTCGAGGTGATGTAGCTGAAGGCGCCGCCCGGCTTAAGCAGACGCAAGCCGCGTTCGATGAAATAGACCAAATAATCCGCTGTGCCAGAATAGCTGCCGAGCGGGATGCCCTTGCTGTCCTTCTGCCCATAGACTTTTTCCAGCGCGGGCTTCTGGTCCTTGATCTTTTCGTGCCGGACATAGGGCGGGTTTCCGATGACCACATCGAACCCGTCGTGCATCTGGAACATCCACAGTGGATCGAAAAAGGGCGCGCTGGCATTCTGATCGAACGGATTCCAGGCGGCAGCCTTGAGCGCATCCTCGTGCCTAAGTGAATGCTCGTGCTCTAGGATTTCCGACAGCTCGTCGCGGTAGGACTGGATTAGATCGCGATATTTGCGCTTGGTCTTCATCGTCCGTGCGCCGAAGTGGCGCTGGGTCGCATCTTCGGTCAGGCGCTCCAACTCACGGATACGTGGGTTGGCGAACAAATCGTCCTGCTTGGGCCGTTCGAGCGGAATCAGGGTGTTGGCGGCGACTAGTTTGGTTTCAAGGTTAGGCAGCGGCTTGATGCCCAGGTTGGGCCGATCCGGGTGCGGCTTTTGCTCGACCGCCAGGCTGATGAAGAAGCGCAGCTTAGCGATGAGGATGGCGATCGGCTGAATGTCAGAGCCGTAGAGACATTTTTCGATCAGGTGCAGCTTGCGAACGTAATCAGCCAAATCGTTGTCGGCGAACTCCTCGTCAAAGGCCGCAATCGCCGCTTCGGCCTCCTCCAGCTCGGTTTCCCGGCGGGTCACGTCGTAATTTCGCGCGTCGGCCACGCGGCGTAACAACGGCGCGCGAAGGGTGTCCTTCCAACGGGTGTTGTCGGGATCAAGGCGGCGCAGAACTTCCATAAGCGCCTGCAACATGCCCATCGGGAAGGCGCCGGAGCCGCACGCGGGATCGAGAACCTTTAAGTCCTCGATTGTAGCGATCAACGTTGCAGCTTCTTTGTCGGTGAAGCTCGGCACAGGCCGCGTCGGATCAAGCAGGGCGGCAACCCGGTCGGAGAATTTCGATCGCTCGTCATCCGGCTTGGCACGCGGCCCACCCGATTCTATCGCCAGTTCACCCGGGGCAGGTCCAAGGTCAAAGGTCTGGGTATTGGGCCGGATGCCGCCCGTGTCGGCAGGGCGAGCGGCTATCAGCGCGCGGGTGAACTGGTGGGCCAGCGTTTCGCGCACCATGTAATCGACGACATAGCGCGGGGTATAAAACGCACCGGATTTTTTTCGGGCGGTGGTGCTAGTTTCCTCATTATAGGATGCCAGCAGGTTTTCGAAGACTTTGCCCAGCAGTTCTGGGTCGAGGGCGACCTCCTCCTCAACGGAGGTATTTTCCTCTACCGTGAACACGTAATCGTCGAATAGGGTAAACAGACCCCGCGCCCGATAATCTTTGCCCTTGGTTTCATAAATGGCGTTGAGGTCGACCTTGATATCATCACCAAAGAAGACTCGGTTGGGGATGTGAAGCGGATTTTTTGGGTGATCCGAAAAGCCGTCCACGCGGAGGCGCTTTCCATCGACAACACGTTTGGTAATGTCCGGATCGCGCTCCAATTCTTTTGCCGTGACTTCTCGGTCAAGGCATTCGAATAGGCCACCATTGAGAAACGGCACGGTTCGGAACAGCGCTAGCGCCGCATCGGGATCAGCAAACAGGTCCTGGTAGCGATAAAAGCTGTGCACCATGTGATGCCCGTGCTGCCCGCTGCTACCGCTCTTCGAGCGCCACTTCCGACCTTCACCCATTTCGGTGTTGAGCGTGGCGAAGAACAGATTTTGCAGGATGGCCCGGTAATAATTGCCGTCGTCCGCCGCTTGCCCGGGATCGGATTTGAGTAGTGGCCGCACATCTTCAAGCCGGAACAGGCTTTCTGGGATCAGGCCGCGCTCTTTGATGAACCAGCAGAAAATGACTCGGGTGAGCAGGCGGATAAGAGGGACTTCGGTCTTGTCCCCCGCCCCTTCCGGGAAGGTCACACAATCGCGTGCCCAGAAAAACCAGTGGCTGAGTTCCTTGTAGAAGGCTTCGTTCAGCGTTTTGGTGGAGAGCGCTGCCCGCCAGCCGTTGTAAAGTTCCTCAAAATTTGAGGGGCGCGAGCGCATTGCGCGCCAATCTAGCTTGGCCAGAATACTCAAGTGGCCGCGATGGGGACGCTCGGTGGAAACGCCAAGAACGATCGAAATGCGTCCGGTTTGCACGTCGCGGCTTGCATCACGCCGGTTGGGGCGGCGCTCGCTCGCCGCCAGGGAGAAGCGCGCACCATGCTTGAACAGGATAATGACGGGCATGGCGAACATCGCATTCACCGCACGGGTGATTCCGGCCAGCGCGCCGCGCTTCCAATCCGCGCCTTCGAGTGAGATGGCTAGGAAGACAAAGCTATCGACAATGCTGCGGCCATATTTCTCTTGCAGCTCAAAACCCGACTGGCTGTGAGCCAACATGGGGATTTCGTCATTGGTGAGTTGGAACAGGAACTGGACTTCCTGCCATTTGCCGAAGCAGGCAGGCTTGGCAGAGAGCTTGTTGTCGTGGTCAACTTCGCGGGCGAAAGTTGCCGGGCTGCCATCGAGCGCGATGGTTTTCGCGCTCCGATACCCCAGAGCGTCAAGCAAGCCGAGACCTGCTTCTTGTAATGGCGCACTCGCGAACGCCCGGACGGCATTATCGATTGCTGAGAGTTGAACATTCATGCCTGATCCGCGCCCTCTTTGATGATCAGCCACGTAATCAGTTCAAAGTCCTCCTCATTACGTGGCTGCGCTTTCGCGTCGGCCAGCTTGCCCCCCTTATTCGCGGCCAATGCGCTAAGGGCCCGGCCGGCATAACTGGATTTGATTGCCGCGACCGCTGCGAGCGCCAATGCATCATAGCTTTCAACATTCTGGCCCCTGCCGGTCTCTCGATCGAAGGCTTCGCACAGGGTTGCAATGGGTTCTGTGCGTCCCACACACAGTGCGCGCATCGCGTCGAGAATTGTTTTAGGTGCGGCGAAGCCATGCCGGATGGATCCGTCGGCGCGAGCATAGACTAGGAAGAACGGATCGAGTCCGCCCACTGATTTTTGGTCTTCGGCAAGCTGTTTGCCGTTTCGCTTGAGGCAAAAGATGACGCCGGGATCGAAGGCTACACCATCGCCTTCCGGCGGCACGATCGCGCTGATACCGATAGGCGCCTCTTCCAGTTCAGCCTGTTTCTGGCGCGAGAAGTGCAGAAGATCGGCCCGGAAATCTTCCAGCGAAAACTCGGCGAGCGTCACGCCTTCCTGCTCGTCTTCGAGATCGAACACCTCATCTTTCAGGCGCAGCAACTGCTTGTCGCGCCATTTGAGATCGGCTTCCGCGGCACTCTGCGCGTCGGCAAGGATATTGTCCTCGCCAGTTGCAGACAAATCGACCAGCGCCATGCGGGCTTCAACGCGGCCCTTGAGGTTGATGTAGTGGTTGAGATCAGGCGTCGGCCAGAAGTTGACCATCTTGATGCTGCCGTGGAGGCTTCCGATACGGTCGATACGCCCGAAGCGCTGGATCAGGCGCACCGGGTTCCAATGAATGTCGAAGTTAACCAGCAGGTCTGCATCCTGTAGGTTCTGCCCTTCTGAGATACAATCGGTCGCAATGAGCAGGTCGATTTCCTCATTCTGCGGCAGCCCCTTCATCGCGGCGCGGTTCTTCGCACGCGGCGCGAAGTTGGTGAGAATGTCCTGATAACGGGCCTTGCCGATCGTGGCCATTGTATCACCGCCACCAGTCACAAGGCCGCTGTGCACACCATACGTCTGCGCAAACGGCATGAGTTCTTGATAGAGATATTGCGCGGTATCGGAGAACGCCGTGAACACGATAATCTTGCGGATGGCCTCGCCCGAACGGTTGATCGTTGGATCGCTGAATTTTTTGGCTAGGATTTTCTTGAGTTCGGCCAGTTTGGCATCTCGAACCGGGGACACGTTGAATGACGCGTCCTTCAACTGCTCCAGGCGCTCCCGATCCGCCCGCAGCGCGTTGGCCCAGCCCTTAACATCCATGTGCGCAAGATTGTATTTGAGCGCGCCACCGACTTCGAAGGCTTCTTCCAATTCCTCGTCGCCTTCTGCCTCGTCAGGCAGATCGGTTGCAGACAGCGTTTTTGCTTGGCCGGTCTTGAACGCCTCGATGTCCGCGAGGCGAGCGTCTATGCGGTCGCAAAGCCGCGCCATCGAAGTCCCGAACGAATTGACCGAGCTTTCCAACCGCTTCAGCAGACCGGTCTTGATGATCCCGATCAGGAACCGTTCGCGGTTGGCCTGATCGAAATTACCGCCGAGATCGTAGCGGTGCTTGTGTTCATCATGGACGAACGTGAGCGGATTATAGAGGGCCAGCCGCAATGAGCTGATTTCATCGTGGACATGGGCAAAGGCTGGAAATTCGCTTTGGGTGTCGATTTGCGCGAATACAGATTCTGGACGCTCTCGTTCAGGGAAATGACCGATTGCCGCCATTGCCGATGCATAATGTCGTTCGACATGGCGTCGCGATCTTGCGATGGTCACCCCATCGAGTAGGCTGAAAAGCGTGGGCGGCAGCCGCCCGATCAAAGCGTTGCGATCTTTTCCGCCTGTCTTGAGCCAGTCTTTGAATTTGCGGCGCGCGTCGCCGATCACGCCCGCTAGGTTTGAAATTCCAAGGTCGAGAAATGCGTCAGGTTTGCTGGCAAGCACCAGATCGAGCTGACCTTTCAAGTCGGATAGGTCGTTGTTGACCGGCGTCGCCGACAACATCAAGACCTTGGTTTTTAAGCCCGATCCGATAACCTCATCGATCAGTTTTTCGTAACGGCTTGGCCGATAATCCGATCCACCGCCGTTTGATTTGCCACGCGACGCTGTGCGGAAGTTATGGGATTCGTCGATAACGACGAGATCGTAATTGCCCCAATTGAACGAGGCTAGATTGATGTCCCCAACCTTGCCTGACGACCGAGTCAAGTCCGTATGGGAAAGGACCGTATAAGAAAACCGGTCGGCAAGAAGCGGGTTAGTTTCATGGTTGTTCTGGGCAAGAAATTCCGTCCAGTTGTCGCGGAGTTTCTTCGGGCACAGGACGAGCACCCGCTGATTGCGCAGTTCAAACCATTTTATGACAGCCAGCGCGATGAAGGTTTTTCCCAAGCCAACGCTGTCAGCGAGAATGCAACCGCCATACCGGTCCAACTTAGCGCGCACGGCTTTTACGCCGTCACGCTGAAACTCAAACAATGTCTTCCAGATCGCAGTTTCGCTGAATCGGGCATCGTCGAGCTTGGCATCCTCGACCGTTTGGTCAGCAAGGAATTGAGTGAAGATGTGATACAGCGTTTTGAAGTAAACGAATTCAGGACTGTTGTGGCGATAGAGCCGCTCAAGCCGCTCTAGAACCTCGTCGCGAACGTCTTCTGTCAGTTCATCGTCCGACCAGAGCTCGTTAAACCATGCCAGCAGATCATCGCGATCACGGTCAGAATCGACGATCAGGTTTAACTCAATGTTTGGTTCATCGGTCAGGCCAAGGCCCTTGATCGTAAAGTTTGAGCTGCCGACAAGCGCATGATCGCGCTTACCGTCGTGGACGTGATAAAGCTTGCCATGCATCAAGCCCGCTCGCTTGATCGAACGGATTTCTGCCTTCTCTCTGATCCAATCGGCGCATTGAATTGCGGCACCGGGCTTTTTCAGGCCATCCGTCAGAGTTAGGCCGTCTTCCTCAAGTGAAAAGGCTGGGGGGCAAAGACTTTCACTTTCAACGCTGTCGATGAAGCGCGGCTCTCCGAACAAAAATCGTAGCTTACCAATTTTATCCAATGTGTCGGCAAGTCGTGCGTAGGCAAAGCTAGTGAAATAGGCGGAGACCACCGAAAGCTCGCTTCCGGAGTTGGCTTTTTCTGTAAGGAAGCTGGCAGCCGAACCTCGACTGCGATTATCGCGAATTCCAGATTTCATAACCGACTGTGTCATCGCCCCTATTGTTAGACCTTCCCTTTGAACGGCAAGGCTCGTTCGCTAACGATGTGTTCGACCAACTGCCAGCCCAGTTCAAGCCCCGGCATGCCAATATGATGATTCTACGAAGCGTGGCATGGCGAATCCCACCATTTGGTGACGCCATTTCACGGTGCGTAGTAGCGATAGCCCTTGCCAATGGACGGGGAATGCCCAAAGATTCATAGTCATGCGCACCGACCTCGATCACCTTCCTGCCGCGAAGCAGCGCGAGCTTGAACGCGTCGTCGAGATCATATTCGACGAGTTCGGGGCGGCGATCGAAAATGCGACGGGGCGTCGCAAGGGCGCCCGCATCCTCAAGGTCATCCTTTTCGGCAGCCACGCGCGCGGCAATTGGATCGACGCGACGCTGTCGGCCAACCAGTATAAGTCGGACTATGACCTTCTCGTCATGGTCAGCCAGAAAGAGCTGACTGACCGCGCGGCCTATTGGGCGAAGGCCGAGGAACGGCTGATCCGCGCCTACACGATCGAGAAGACGCTCCGCACGCCAGTCAACTTTATTGTTCACTCACTGCACGAGGTGAACGATGGCCTCGCCCATGGCCGCGTCTTCTTCATGGAGGTCGCGAAGGATGGGATCGCGCTTTACGAAGCGGATGATCGGGAATTGGCCACGCCCAAGCCGAAGACGCCCGAGCAGGCGCTCGCGATGGCCAAGGAGTATTATGCCAAATGGTATCCCAGCGCCGACGCTTTTCACGCCTCATTTAAATTTTTGACAGAGCGCGGGAATTTAAATGAGGCTGCGTTCAATCTTCATCAGGCAACCGAACGCCTTTATTCCTGCGTTCTGCTCACGTTGACGAGCTACACCCCTTACAACCACAATATCGCCTTCCTGCGGTCCCTCGCCGAGGGACTCGACCGTCGGCTGCACGGTGTATGGCCTGAGGCCAATCGCGCCCAGCGCGCGATGTTCCAGAAACTGAAAGAAGCCTACACGAAGGCGAGATATTCAAAGCATTTCCGGATCAGCGAAGAAGAGCTGACTTGGCTCGGCGAGCGTGTCGAAGAACTTGGCGGCGTCGTGCATCAGGTCTGCTCCGACAAAATCGCCGAACTCGAAAAGGACGTCCGCGCATGAGCACGCTGCACGGTAGTGGGTCAGTTTGAAATCGGGGGGTGAAATTCCCGACTGCGGTGCCATATGGCCTCTATGACTGGATGGCTAATCAAAGTCTCTACGGAGCGCATGGGCGGCGGCAAGCCGATGGATGATCTTTATGCGGTTTGGGAAGGCGATGCAGCGACGGCTGTCGGCATGGTCGAGAAGGCCTTGTCCCTCACCCCTGATCAGATTCCTGAAACGGTTTCCCCGCTATCGGAATCGTCGCTTCGCGGGCTGGGCATGGTGATTGGGCAGGTCGGGCATGTCATCACAAAATCCTAAGCGCCCTCGCGACCCGAACCAGCTTGCAAAGCTCATGGTGGATATCGCGACCGGCGAAGAAGAAGCCTCGGAATCCTCGCCTACCGTTGAGCGTGCGAAAAAGGCGGGCCAGAAAGGCGGTCCAGCACGAGCAAATGCGCTTACGCCGGAGCAGCGCTCCGAGATTGCAACGCTCGCCGCGCAGGCGCGCTGGAAAAAGGGCTAGGCCGCGCTTTTGCCGTCCCAGAAGCGGCGCTCTTCAACGTCATCCCTGAAATCCAGCAACATTTGGATTGGCGGCTGCTCCTTGTTCATGTCATTGTAGACTTCAACGTCCGTTGCGAGTTGGACGCAATCCCCGACGATTTGTTCGCGACGCTGGATGAAAGCCTTTTGCATATGGTCGCGGGGCGCGTGGCCGAGAATTGCCCAGAAGGTATGCTGGACGCCTGCCTTGTTGACGCGAACGGCATGGTTCTTCCGATAGCGGCGGCCGAGGCTGTCGGTCCCGTATTCTTCCCGTAGCGCACGCGCCATATCCTCTGCCAGTCGGTCATAAGGATCGGGTTCTGGAACATCGATCATCCCGCGCATAGCGCCCCAGATGACGGCGTCACGAGGCCGGGCGGGAAGGTAGCCATGCTCCTTTTCATATTCGTGCCAGACCTTCTGGAGCTGCTCGTTATACGTAGCCACAATAGCCCTCCTTAAAGCGAGGCCGACGCGGGCGCGCCCCATCCATCGACGACACTTGCTGTAACAACGTGCTGGCGCACCTTCACCTTGTAGCGGGCGAGCCAGTTGTAGCGGTCCATCTTCCTTTGAAGCTGCCCAACTACGATCCCAGGATGACGCTGAATGCGTCGAGCGAAGCCGATGACGTCCTTTTCCGAGATGAACGGAAATTTCCTGGTGAAGAACGATTCAAGCTCGTCTCTCGGCACGCAAAAATGCGCCGCCGCTTCATTGGCAAGCCGTTCCTCTTCGCTCTGATCGTCTTCCTCGCATCGCCCGGCATCGATGTCGCTGTCGATAACAGCCGCCGTCACACCGCCCATCCCGTCGCCGTTGAGAACATGCTCAAGCTCATGACGCAGGACGAACCAGAAATTATCAATCCGATCCTTAAGGGTCGACATGCCGATTACCGGCGAAGCGTTGTCGAGCCAGAAGCACACGCCATCTATCCGCGTGTTCGGTAGGGTCTCCACGACAACAAACCTGATCCCACATTCCGCCAGCATATGCGGAATGAAGCGCAACTCCTCCGGGTCAACGGTGTAGCGAGCAAGGTCAGCGACCAAGGCACGAAGCTTGGTTTCGGAATAGGCAGGAGCGGGCATGTCGGCTGCGAGCTGGCGGACACGGTAAAGCCACGCGAGCTGCGTCGGCGTTGTCTCACTGTAGTCGCTCTTGCTGGCAGCGTGTGCAAGGTGCTGCACTTCGCCCAGATCATTGGCGCAGAAAAAACGCATCAACTGCGTTTCCAATAAGCCGATATCGGTATCCTCCAACCAACCGCGCCGGATCATCTCGCGAACCGGATAGGTCGTTTGCAACTGAGCACGGCGCGCAATGCTCGGGTCCGGCGCGCGCGCGTTCGACATCTCAAAGGCTTTCTGGAGATTGGCAAAATATTCGGCGGACACGTCAAAAGCGTCGCCGAGTGCCTTGGCCATGTCCGGGCTGATCCCGCGCTTGCCGGAGACTATCATATTGACCGCCTGTTCCGGGCAACCGAGAATATATGCCAAATCGCGCTGCGACCAACCGCGAGCCTCCAGCTCGTCGCGAATAAACTCGCCGGGATGCGGGACATCAGTCAGGCAAGATGCAATGCTCATGTCGTCCCTTCCTAGTGAGTGTCGCCAATTTCAAAGATCACGATGACCGGCGGCTTTTCGTCTTCCGACAATGTGAAGACGATCCGATATTGGTCGTTGATCCGTATTGACCGTTGCCCCTCACGATCACCTTGTAACTTTTTGTAATACAAACCTTTTAAATTCCTCAAATCTCGCTCATCATTGGCAGCCTCAAGCTGAATCAGCTTTCGGCGCGCGGCTTTGATAACCGCGAACGGAAGCCCCAGCTTGTGAGCGTCGTCCGTGCATATCTGGGCCAAGTCATCATCAGCGAATTCAACCTTCATGCGGAATCTACCTAGGGAAGCCGAGATTCGTTGTCAATGAACGAATGAACGCCATGCGATGATTCGTGATTTTTAAAATGACCCTTATGCTTGACTAACGGATCGAAAGGTCGGATGGAAAATGGATGAACAAGCTGACCGCCGAACAACGAGCGAAAATCCTCCGCTTGCTTTGCGAGGGGATGAGCATTCGCGCCATCACCCGCCTGACTGGCGCGAGCAAAAACACCGTCGCAAAGCTGCTGATCGACGCTGGTAAGGCTTGCGCCGACTATCACGACGCCGACGTCCGCGGCGTCAAAGCCGCTCGCGTGCAGGTCGATGAAGTCTGGTCGTTCACCTACGCCAAGCAGAAGAACGCCGCCGCCGCGAAGGCCGGCCCCGATCACGCTGGCGACACATGGACATGGACGGCAATCGACGCTGACAGCAAAATGATCGTGTCCTATCTGGTTGGCGGTCGCGACGCTGAATATGCCATGTGGTTCATGGACGATCTGGCTTCACGCCTCGCTAGCCGCGTCCAACTGACCAGCGACGGTCACCGCGCCTATCTGGAAGCCGTTGAAGGCGCGTTCGGCTGCGATCTGGACCATGCGCAGCTCGTCAAAATGTATGGCGCTACGGCGACCGCAACGGTCCGCTACAGCCTCGCCGAATGCACCGGCATCAAGAAAATCCGCCGAGAAGGCAGCCCCGACTTTGAGCACGTTTCGACCAGCTACGTTGAGCGCCAGAACCTCACCATGCGGATGCACATGCGCCGCTTCACGCGCCTGACCAACGCGTTCTCAAAGAAGGTCGAAAACCACGCCCACGCGGTAGCGCTCCATATGATGTATTATAATTTCGTGCGCATCCATAAGACGCTTCGCGTCACCCCGGCGATGGCCGCTGGCGTGACTGACCGCCTTTGGGAGATTGCCGATATTGCTATGCTGGTCGAACAGGCCGAGGCGAAGCCCGGAAAGCGCGGCCCGTATAAAAAGCAGGGTCAAATTTCAAACTGACCCGCTACCGCTGCCCATCTCGGTTGCCGAAACTCCCAGATTCTGACATAATCCCGCCCACGGGTTGGAATGACTGGCGGCCACCCGGAGGAACGTCCTGCCAGCATCATGCAGGTCCGGCCACGAAGGTCGGGCAGTTGCTGTAGCCCGCGCTAGCGGCGCACAGCGGACACCGCTTGCACGTCCGCGCATCGATGCGCGGTCCGCCGCTGTGCGAGCTTACCATGTCTACCTCAACGAACGACGTATACGCGCGCGAAGTCGTGATGGCGCGCGTCGGCCATTTGATCCGCCGCAAGCAGAGCGAAATCGAACGGGTCACGCGCATCCTGCGATGCCTTTTCGATCCATCATCTGTGCAGGCGCCCGAGCCGGGACTTATCAGGCGCATCATTCTGATCGGACCTTATGCACGGCGCAGCTGGTACGAAGACAAAAGAACGATCGGCTTTTCCGATTACGAACTGTGGATTGTCGTCAATCATCCGCTGTTCAAGGAGGAATGCTGCTGGCGTCGCGCCCGCAAGATCATCCGCAGCGAGCTTGGCGACCGCTGCGCTGTCAATTTTGAGATTTTTTCCAAGTCCGACATTCGAATCGCGAAGGCCGAGCGCGATAGCTTCATCCTCGACCGAATCGAGGCGGGTATAACTCTCTATCGCGAATCGCGCGATGCGCCGCTGTCACCAACGAAACACGGGGAGGCACGGCCATGACCGCCCCCGTTCCCGCCGCGTCCTTCGACGCCTTCTACCGCGCGCAACACAATCGCTTCTATCACTTCTTCCGCCGCAAGGTCGGTCGCGACGCTGCACCGGACCTCGTGCAGGAGGTATTTACGCGGATGCTGCGCGGCGGCGCCTTCGAGCGGCTCGAAAACCCACAAGCCTATCTGTGGCGCATCGCGCGTAATGTGCTGATCGAGCGCGCGCGGACCTGGCACCGTAAAAGATGCGTCCTCTACCCGCTCGACGAAGCGCGCGATGCTGCCGTTCCGCCTGAACAGGAATGGCGAATCGAGGCGATCGAGTTGCGCCGTGTCTATCGACGCACGCTGCTCGCAATGCCGCGCCGGACGCGGCGCATCTTCCTGATGCACCGGTTGAAGGGGCTCTCCTACCGCGAGATATCGGTTGAGCTTGGTGTCGGCGAGAAAGGTGTCGAGTATCACATGATGCGCGCGTTAGCACGCTGCCGCCGCGCGCTCGGGTGATGGGAATATGACAGTTCAACCGCTGCTTTCAATGCGCATCGGGAATCGGTTCGATTGCTTTTGAAGGAAAGAATTCTTGGGGCCTAATTGGGGGCATCGGTGCCGCGTGTACGGAGTAAATATTTGTAATTAAATCAGAAAATTTGAATTGTTCGATTCCGGCTCGGCTCCAAACTTTTTCCGAAATTGTGACATCGGCCTGACGGCGGAAGCCGCCGGCCGGCTCCAAAGACAAAGGGCTGCCTCTTTCGAAGCAGCCCTTCCATTGTCTTACCGGTTCGCGGACGATTATCCGAGTCGGACCCCCGCGAGGAAGGTCATGCTCAGATCTGCCGCATGCGGCGTGTGACAATGAGACATTCGACCACCTCCTTTCGCTTGTTGACGATGGGGCCAATGTAGAATTTTTTGCGCCTCATTCAAGTTGTAGCGATCGCCTTCCTCCTTACGATCGTCTGAGCGTTGGTATATTCCAGCAGGCCTTCAACCCCACCTTCGACCCCCACGCCCGATTGCTTCATCCCGCCGAACGCCGCGGTCGGCGACAAATGTTGCGTTTCGTTGACCCAGACGGTGCCGCTCGCGATGCGCTGCGCAATTTCGAAAGCCTTGTCCTCGTCCTTTCCCCACACTGAGCCGCCGAGGCCGTAGTCGGTCGCATTGGCCCGCACGACGACATCGTCATAATCGTCGAATTTAATGAGCGGCAGAACGGGGCCGAACTGCTCCTCCTGCACGATGCGGCTGTTCTCCGGCGGATTGTCGAGGATGGTGACGGGAATGAAATAGCCTGGCACATCCGCCGTCTCGCCGCCGACGAGGAATTTATAGCCCTTGTCCTTTGCATCCTGGATCAGGTCGAGGACGCGGCGGTATTGCGCCTCATTGTTGATCGGGCCGATCTGGGTCCCCTGCTCGGAACCGTCGCCGACCTTCACTGTCTTCGCATAGGCGACGAGGGCTTCTTTCAGCGGTTCGTAGATGTCCTTGTGCACATACATGCGCTTGGTCGCGATGCAGATCTGGCCATTGTTGCGGAACGCGGCCCAGAAGAGTTCCTCGGCGACCTTTTCGACGTCGACGTCGGGCATCACGATCGCCGCATCGTTGCCGCCGAGTTCGAGCGTCACGCGTTTGAGGGTCGGCGCCGCCGATTCCATCACGCGGCGCCCGGTCGCGGTCGATCCGGTAAAGCTGATCTTGTCGAACCCGGGATGGCTCGTCATCCACGGGCCGAGCGCATCGCCGCCGGTGACGATATTGAGCACGCCGGGGGGTAGCATGTCTTTCACCAATTCGCCGAACTTCAGGGTCGCGAGCGGCGTGAAAGGGGAGGGTTTGAGCACTATGCAATTGCCGGCGAGCAACGCCGGGCCGACCTTGAACATCGCAAGGACCATCGGGAAATTCCATGGCGCGATCGCCCCGACGACGCCCAGCGGGACATGGCGCGTCTCGCTGTAGCGCTCCGCACTATCTTCATTGATCGTGACTGGCAGTTCGAGGCTGGCGGCGCCCATCAGCCAATATCCGGCTCCCATGACTTCGCCTTCGGCTTCGGCGTGGGGTTTGCCCTGTTCGGCGGTGAGCAGGCGCTTGAAGGCGTCGGCGTTCGCGAGCACGGCCTGCCCCATCGCGTTGAGCGCCGCCTTGCGCTCGGCGCTCGGCGTCGCGGCCCAGCCGGAGAAAGCAGCGCGGGCGGCAGCGATGGCCCGGTCAAGGTCGTCCGGGCTCGCGTCAGGGGCGCTGCCGATGACCTGTTCGGTTGCGGGGTTGAGCACGTCGAACCGGGCGCTGCCACTATCGAGCTTACCGCCGATCAGCATCGCATAGTCGCGGTCGAAATCCATCGTCTCTCTCCTTAGGGTATCAGAACGACCTTGATGCACTCGCCGCGCGCCTGCGCGCCCAGCGCCTCGTTGATCTCGGCGAGCGGGAAGGTCTTGATCAGCTTGTCGAACGGGAAGCGTCCGGCGGCGTGATGCGCGATCAGCTCGGGAATGAAGCTTTGCGGGTCGCTGTCGCCTTCGATGATCCCGATGATCCGGTGCCCCGGGGTCATCAGCGCCGCGATATTGACGCTGATTGCGGCGTCGGCCTTTGATGGCACGCCGACGAGCCCGATCGCGCCATGGCTGCCGAGGGCGGCGAGGCCCGCCTCGATGACGGGCACGACGCCGCTGGTGTCGAAAGCGAAGTCGAGGCCCGCGGGCACAATCGCGCGCAAGGCCTCGGACAGATTGACCGATTCGCCGGGGTCGATGACATGCGTCGCGCCGAGTTCCAGTCCGATTGTGCGCCGCGCGGCGACAGGTTCAACGAGAATGATCGTCGAACAGCCCTGGATCACCGCGCCCATCACCGCGGCGAGCCCCACGGGGCCGCCACCGAAGATTGCGATGCTCGACCCTGAGGGACAGGCGAGCGAGTTCATCACCCCGCCCGCGCCCGTCTGGAAACCGCAGCCGAGCGGTCCGAGCAGTTCGAGAGCGACCTTCGAAGTGTCGACCTTCACGACGTTGCGCGCGCGGGTGACTGTGAGGGCCGAGAAGGAGGATTGACCAAAGAAGTGCGACGTGACGCGTTCGTCGCCTTTCGAATAAGCGGTCGAGCCGTCGTCGAGGCGCATCCCGGCATAGTTGAGCGGCACGAAGCTTTGGCAATAGCTCGGCAGATGCTCGTCGCAGCGCGGACAGGCGCCGCAGCTTGAGAAACCGACGACCACCTCGTCGCCGACGCTCAAGCCTTCGACGCCCTCGCCGATTGCCTCGACCTCCCCTGCGCCTTCATGGCCGAGCACGCCGGGCAGCGCGAAGGGGGCGAACTGGTCGCGGAAAATGAGGTCGGTGTGGCAAAGTCCGACACCCGCGATCCGTACGCGCACCTCGCCCGCACGCGGCGCCTCGACCTCGATCGTCTCGATCGTGAAATTGCCGCCGGGCTGACGCACCACGGCCGCCGTCGCTTCGGTCATCTTTTTCTCCGTTCAGTGAAGCCCGCGCCGTTCCTGCTGGCGATAGTCGCTTGGTGCCATGCCGAACCAGGCGCGGAACGCGCGGCTGAAATGGCTCTGGCTGGTGAAACCCGTCGCTTCCGACAATGCTGCAAGGCTGAGGTCGGTCTGAACGAGCATCTGCTGCGCACGATCAAGGCGCGCCTTCATCACATATTGATGCGGCGAGATGCCGGTAGCCTTCTTGAACAGGCGGCAAAAATGCGAGGGCGTGACGCCCGCGATCGACGCCATCGCCTCCAGGCTATGCTCTTCGGCAGGATTGGCGAGCACCGCATTCATGATCTTGTGCAGTCGGTAGGCCGAGAAATCCGAGACCGGGATTTCGGTCGGATTGCCGTGCGCGGGCGGGCCGGAGAGGATATGCGCCTTCAGCGCATTGACCATCGCTGCGACATAGGCGGTGCGCTCTTCGGCCTGCGGGGCATAGAGTTCGGAGAGGATTTGCCGTGTGAGGGCGACGCCCAAAGGATCGGCGAAGGCGAAGCGCATCTTGTTGAACTGGTCGGCGTGCGGTTGCCCCGCGAGTACATCCGACGACATCGACAGGGTGACGACATCGAGTTCGCCGTCGACGAGCCAGCCCGTCGGCATTCCCGCGGGAACGATCGTCGCGCAGCCGGGGATCGAACTGGTTTCGGTCCAGCCGTCGCGGTCCCATGTCTTCACCTGCGGCTTGCCCGCGACATGGACGGTGAAGATCGGCTGCGGCAGCGCGGGGAGGGTATAGCTGCCGACGAATTGACGCCAGCGGCAGAGCGACCACCCATCGCCGATCGATCCCATCTCGACATCGGGCGCGCGGCCGAGAACGTCGCAGATGATCTCCTTATTATCCCAGACGCTCTCGTTCTTCACGTCACCAGCCTGACGTCGAGCCGCTTGAAGCCGTTGATGAAGTTCGACCGCACGCGGATCGGCTCTCCCATGATCTCTATGCGGCGAACATGACGCGCCATTTGTGCAAAGGCGAGTCGCAATTGCATTTCGGCGAGTCGCGATCCGACGCAGACATGCGTACCGGCGCCGAAGGCGAGGTGCTGGCGGATCGGGCGCATCACATCGAAGGCGTCAGGATCGGCGAACACCGCGGGGTCGCGATTGCCGGCGGGGTAGAAGACGACGACCTTGTCGCCCTGGCGGATCGTCTGCCCGGCAAGTTTTGTGTCGCGCGTCGCGGTTCGTCGCATGTGGATCACGGGGCTGGCGTGACGCACCATTTCCTTGACCGCATTGGGCAGCAGGCCGGGATCGGAGCGGATGGCGTCCCATTGATCGGGATTGTTGGCAAATGCGATCAGGCTGTGGTTGATCGAATTGCGCGTCGTCTCGTTACCGCCGACGAGTGCGAGGATCAGATTGCCGATGAAATCGCCGAGCGGAACGGGTTGGCCGTGTATTTCGGCATTGGCGAGCAACGACGCGATGTCGGGACCGGGGTTGGCGCGGCGTTCCGCGAACAGCGCCGAAGCAAAGCCGATGAATTCGCCCATCACCGCCTGCATGGCTTCAGGCGACTGGCGGAAATCGGGGTCGTCCTCGCCGACGAAGGCGTCGGTCCAGCGGTGGAGGTCGTGCCACATATCGGCGGAGACGCCGAGCAGTTCGGCGAGGGTGAGGAGGGGCAGCGGCACGGTGAGGAGCGGCAGGATGTTCACCGCCTCGTTCAGCGGCACATCGGCGAACAGCCGCTCGACGCGTTCGGCGATCCGCGCTTCGATGCCTTCCAATCGCGCCGGCGACAGCGCGGGCATCACGAATTTGCGGTATTGGGTGTGCGTCGGCGGATCGCGCGAGATGAAGGGAATGCCGATCGCCGATTCCCCGGCGCCGGTCAGCCCAACCTCATTTTCGTTGAAGATGCGATGACCGCCATTTTCGTGTGCCGAGGAAAAGAGATCGGCCTGCCGCGACACGGTGATGATGTCGTCGAACCCAAGCACCGCCCAGAAGCCCGCGCCATCGCTTTCGGGGTTCCAGTGGACCGAGCCCGCGGCGCGCAAGGCCGCAAGTTCGGCATAAGGCATGCTGCCGACGTAGAGATCCGGATCCTTGAGATCGGTCATCGTCAGAAGCTGTAGCGCAAGGACACGCCATAGGTACGCGGCGCCGACGGTACGAGGAAGTTGTACGGGAAGCCCGCGCCGCGCAAGTCGAGGCCGTAGCCATATGTCTTGCGCTCGAAGATATTGTTCGCGAACGCCCGGACCGTCAGTGCGTCATTGCTCCAGCTGAGCGACGCGTTGACTTTGGCGTTCGCGCCCTGCTGCAACTCGCTGTTCACTTGCGGCGTGCCGGGCGCGTCGATCTCGTTGAACGGCGAGAAATATTGGCGGCTCGAATAGGCCATGTTCGGCGCGAACGTGATTTTCCCGCCCACGACGTCCAAGACATCCCATTCGAAACCGAGTTGCGCGGTAAGCTTCGGTGCGAAGGGCAGCTCATTGCCCGACAGGTCGGCGCCCTGCAGCGTCAATTCCTTATATTTCGAATGCAGCCAGCCGAGCGAGGCGTTGACGCGGAGACCGTCGGTTGGGCGCAGCGTGGTCTCGACCTCCAGCCCATATACTTCGGACGAGGGCGCGTTGACGAGGAAGGATACCGGTCCCGCGCGCGTGTCCTGCAACTGCTGGTTCGAATAGTCGTAGTAAAAGGCCGATGCTGCGTAAGTGAGCAGGCGCCCTCCAGCGCGGCCCTTGATCCCGATTTCATAGGCGTTGACGCGCTCGGGCTCGATATAGCCGATGCCGCTCGACGACGTGTAGCCGCCGCCATTGACCGCACCCGCGCGGTAACCGCGGTTGTAGCTCGCATAGACGAGCGGGCCGTCGTCGAAAGTGTAGCTCAATGCCACGCGGCCGGTCAGCGCATTATTCGTATCTGCGAGCGCGAAGCGCGCGGCGGGATCATAGGGGCAGGTGCCCGCGACCCCGGCGCACGGCACCGTCGTCGCGATCGGCGTCTGCGGGTCGTCGACCCCGCCGATGAACAGATAGGCAAAGGCGTCGTCGTAGCGCGACTTGTCCTTGGTATAGCGCGCGCCGAGCGTGAGAACGAGCCGATCGGCGAGGTCGATGTCGGCTTGTCCGAACACGGCATAGCTTTTGCGGACCTGCCGGTAATGCTGGAAGAAGCCGCCTGCCGGCGGCAGCGGCAGGTTGAACGTGTTGTCGGTGATGTTGCGGTCCCAGCCATAGAAGAGCCCGCCGACGAAGGTCAGTCCGTCGCCGTCGTAATTGGCGCGCAGTTCCTGACTGAATTGGCGATAGTTCGAGCGCCAGTTGATATCGAGAATATCGAGCGGCGATCCGTCGGCCGCCTGCTGAAGATTCTGCTTGCCGCCATCATAGCTGGTGATCGAGGTCAGGCTGAGCGTATCGCTGAGTTCGAGTGCGATATTCGCCGAGAATCCCCAGGCGTCGGTGCGGTTCTCGCCGATCCGATTCTCGTTCGTCTCGAAAAAGCCGAGCCCGGTGCGGAAGGGTTCGAGGCCATGCACCGCGGCCTGCGTCCCGCGGTCGCGGCCGGCATAGGCGCGCAGCACGATGTCGAGCGTCTCGACCGGCTTGACGCGCAGCGAGGCGCGGCCCTGCAGCGTGTCGATCGACGCGGCGTCGCGTCCGCCGGGGAAGATGTTTTTGATCTGCCCGTCGCCCTTGGCGTAGTTCACCGCAAGGCGCAGCCCTGCGACATCCTCGGCGAGGGTTGCTTCGGCGGCCCCCTGCGCGGTGATTGTGTCGAAATTGGCGTAACCGAGCTGGACATAGCCGTTGGTGCCGGAGAGACCGGGCTTCTTCGTGATGAAGTTGATCGCGCCGCCCGTGGTGTTGCGGCCGAACAGCGTGCCCTGCGGCCCGCGAAGCACTTCGATGCGGTCGAGATCGAACAACCCCATGCCGTGGCTGGTGCGCGGCGCCAGATAGACGTCGTCGAGATAGACGCCGACGGGCGACGCCTGATTGCTGTTATATTCGTTCGCGACGCCGATGCCGCGCAGCGAGAAGTTCGGCTGCGTGTCGCCATAGGGGCTGTTGATCTGAAGGTTCGGGACCGCGTCGCCAAGTTGCGCCGAATTGGTGATGCCGCGGTCGGCCAGCGTGTCGCCGCCGAGGGCAGTAACCGCGAGCGGCACGTCGAGCAGCGACTGTTCGCGGCGCTGCGCGGTGACGACGATATCGCCGTCGGTCGCGGCGGTGTCGGGCGGCGGCGGCGCGTCCTGCGCCATGGCGAAAGTCGATGTCGAAACGGCGAGCGCAGCCAGCATGGCGCGCGCGAAAGGCAAAGCTGCCATAGTCCTTCTCCCAATTTGGCGGGGCTTCTGCGAGCCCTGTCAGCTAGGAAGACTAAGGCGAAGGGCGCGATCTGGCTTTAGCGCGCCTTGCAACGAGTTTTGACATTTCTTGCGCGCAAAATCGGCCTCCGGCACGCGGTCGCAGTTCCGAAACAGTCGCTGCAAGCCGCGAACGACTGCTCGCGCGCTGTCGTTCAACGTCACCGACGCGCATGCGTTCGACTATTTCTGGACGCGCGTTGCTCCGGCGCCCGCGAAGTTGGGGGAATCGACTTGTCGTTTCGCCGTAACACGGAATAGGGATGGCGACCCCATCGCCAGAAAGGATCGTCATGGCTCACGGAACCGCGCGCATCGGCAAGGATCATTATCGCACCGAGATCAACGTCAGCGGCCATGACCTGATCGGCGACGAAGGGCCGGGGCTTGGCGGAAAGAATGAGGGACCCGCGCCCTATGACTTCCTGCTCGCCGGTCTTGGCGCCTGTACAGCGATTACACTCCGCATGTACGCCGACCGCAAAGGCTGGCCGCTCGAATCGGTCGACGTGGGCCTGCGATTGCTGAGCAAGGACGGCCTTCGGGTCGACCGGGTGCTGACGATTGCGGGGCTCGACGACGAACAGAAGGCCCGTCTGGCCGATATCGCCGAGCGGACGCCGGTTACGCTGACGCTCAAGAATGGCCTGCCGATCGATACGCGGCTCGCCTGACGGGCGCGCCACTGGACAAGTTGCGATCTACCACTTATATACCAGCCGTTATGGAAATCGAAACTGCCACCGTCGCCGCTCCGCATAAGGGCCGTCCGCGCGAATTTTGCGTCGATATGGCCTTGGCGTCGGCGCTGCGCGTCTTCTGGTCGAAGGGCTATGAGGGCGCCTCGATGGCCGACCTCACCGAGGCGATGGGGATCACGAAGCCCAGCCTTTATGCCGCATTCGGCAACAAGGAGGCGCTCTTCAACAAGGCGCTCGACCTCTATGAGCGCGAAAAGGCCGATTATATGCGCGCGGCGCTCGAAGCGCCGACCGCGCGCGGTGTTGCCGAGCGGCTGATGTACGGCGCACTCGACATGTATACCTGTCCGGAGAATCCAAACGGCTGCCTGGGCGTGATTACATCGGTCGCGTGCGGTGCGGAGGCCGAATGCATTCGTCAAGCCGTGCTCGAACGCGGCGCGGCGGCGAAGCG
>Ga0209675_1000396_pt1 | contig 36199 bp, 53 predicted proteins | sample AraplaCol_mLB_r2_2_FD_184280 | JGI IMG/M metagenome (GOLD analysis project Ga0209675, IMG submission 184280) | Arabidopsis root microbial communities from North Carolina, USA - plate scrape MF_Col_mLB_r2 (SPAdes) (version 3) | ecosystem: Host-associated > Plants > Roots > Endosphere | place...
CGTTGCGTGCTTTTGATGCCTTGGTGCGCGGCCAAGCCGAAGCCACCCCTGCACCAGTAGTGCAGCAGATCACCGATGAAATGCTAGCGGCTGGAGCGCACGCTTGGATGACAGCCGACATCGTAGACCCGGCCCGGGTATTTAACGCCATGAACGCAGCCTCCCCCGCCGCCCTCAAGCCAGCAGAAGCCGTGCAGGCGGGCGAGACAAGCACCACTCAAGAGCTCGAGCGCCTGCGCGCACTGATCAACAGCCCACACACCGAAGACTTCATGTCGGCCGTGAACCTTGAAGCCGCTCACCAGCAAGAACGCTGGGGCGCCGAGCACGATGAAGGAAAGGAGCCCGCCGACTGGTTTTGGCTGCTCTGCTACTTGTCCGGCAAAGCTCTGGCGGCCCTCATCAAGGGCGACAAGGAAAAGGGCCTGCATCACATCATCAGCAGCGGCGCCATGCTGTTGAACTGGCACCGCAACGTGACCGGCGAAATGACGGGCATGCGGCCCGGTATCGCCACCCCTCCAGAGCAGACAGGAGGCGGCAAATGATCTGCGCCACATGCTTCGGAACAGTGGAATGGTGCGGCCCACTATCCGCCTTCACGCACACCCAGTGCAAAGATTGTGGCGCCATCAACAACCAGATGGTTGATGAGGCTGCACCTGACGATGAAGACGAACCCGAGGAAGCCCAATCATGAACACTACAAACGAGCTGAACCGAGAAGGAAAGCCCGGCCGCATCATGCAATCCGCTTTCGCGCTGTGCCCCAGCGACCTTCCGCACACTGAGCGCATGGGCTGGATTGCAGCCTACTTCACAGAGCACTACGCCCTTCCAGAGGCTGCGCCAGCCGAGAGGGTGGAGGCGGTGGCCGTCGTGAATAGCGAAGGCGACACCCTAAAACTGAGTCGGCGTTTGCCCATCGGCACCAACCTCTACATCATCACCCCCTCTGCCAATACCGCGCAGCCCAGCGCGCCGGCGGCGCTTGAGGACGCCCTTCGGGTGCTGGCCGACATCAGGAAGGATGTGCGGTCCACGAAGTTCGGCGGCCTCCAATGCGACGAGCTGGAGCGCCAGATACGCGCCGTCGCCGCTAGCGCACCGATGGCGGTGGAGGCGACAGAACAGCATCGGCCATTCCGGTGCATCAAGCCACAATGCCCCGTTGACTGCTCTGGTTGCAATCACGCCGTCAGCGGTCATGACGAGGCCCGAGTTCTGATCGCTGACATGCTGGATGCCTTCGCGATTGACGGCATGGGAGGCGTCTATGAGGATGGAGAGTCAGCAATTTGTGACCGTGCCCGCGCCTATCTCTGGCGGGCAAATGCGGAATTTCAGGCTCCTGGAGTGGTAGTCAAATTGCCGCATGGTGAACTGGATGTTCGGTCTGCCATTGATCAGGCCCGCAAGATGAAGAGCTATGTTGATGCCTTCAACGGTCAATCATGGTCGCCAGCTTTCGACTCTGTAGACCGTCAGAACTTGGCTACAGCGCTGGACAACCTGCAAGAAACTGCTGCGATGCTGGCAAATGTTTCTGAACGTCTCGCCTCCCACGCTGCGCCTGCTGTAGCCGCTGGTTCGATTGATCCATGGAAATGCTATCGCTGCGATGGCGAGAATCATGACTGCGTAAGCAAGGCCCAGGGCTGCGACATGATGCCGTCCACCCACCCATCCCCTGCCGCACCAGTACAGGAGCAGGCAAAGGCGCTGACGGAAGAGCAGATCATCGAACTGACGCGCGCGGACTGCGAGTCGTTCCGGTGGCCGTCAACCGCCATCACCATCGCCCGCGCAATTGAGGAGGCCCACGGCATCACCCAGCCCAAGCCTGGCGCTGGCGGGAAGGATGCGGGATGACCACCGCAGCCTTCAACCGCACCGCGGGGCCCATCGCCCGGGCCCTCAATGCCATCAAGTCGATGCACTGCGCTCCGCCCACCTACAAGCCGCTGGAAAACGTCAGCAGCACCACCCCGTGCCCTCTGTGCAAGGGGACCATCAACTACACCGTCCGCGCCAGCGATGGCGGCAGCACGGGCCGCTGCAGCACCGCCAGGTGCTTGTCCTGGAGCGAATGATGTCGAGCACCACCGAACTGACCCGCCAGGAGCTGTGCGTCGCGCTGCGCATCAGTGAGTCGACCGTCCGGCGTCTGGAAGCCGATGGGCTACCATTTACCCCGGTAGGGCCCAGGGCGCATCGTTACGACCTGGCTGAGTGCAAACGCTGGCTGAAAGCAAACCAATGTCACAGTGGACAGACAAAAACGGGCGTCGGCACGTCGGACTTATGGTCGGCGGCAAAAGAATTCACCGAATCCTCCCGGAGGGCACAACTGCGGGTGGTGCCAAGCTGATCGAAGCCCAGCTGCGGTCCGCGCTGGGCCGCAAGGAAGTGAACATCCCGGGCGACCCGCCCATGGCCGCCGCCCTGGCCGTCTACGCCGACCACGCCAAGACGCTGCGCAGTAAGGACACCAGCATCCACCACGCCCAGCGCGTGGCGGCCTGGGCCGAAAAATACACCTGCAGCCAGGCCCGCGAGTGCGCCGCTCACATCATCCGCGACATGACGGCGCTGGTCGAAGACGAGAAAACCGGCGACCTCAAGCCCGCCTACGCGCCCGCCACCGTCAATCGCAGCCTGGCAGCCCTCAAAAAGGGCCTGTCGCTGCTCTGGGAAGCCAACCGGACGCCGGAAAACTACGGCCTGCGCATCAAGGGCGTGCCGGTCAATAACAAACGTGAAGTTTTTTTACAGCCGGCCCAGGTGCGCCTGCTGACCGACGAATGCGGCAACGAGGAGGTCAAGGCGGTGATCTGGACGGCGCTGCTCACCGGGGCCCGCCGCGGCGAAATCTTCAAGATCGACAAGCCGCGCATCGGCCGCAACGAAATCGACATCCCTGCCAGCCATACGAAAACGCAGCGCAGCCGCCTGGTTCCCATCGTGCCGGCGCTTCGGCCGTGGCTCAAGCACTTCCCGCTGACCATCACCGTCGAAGGCTTCAAGTCAGCCTTTGAGCGCGCGCGGATCAAGGCGGGCATGCCGCACGTGAACTTCCACGACTTGCGCCACAGCTGCGCCAGCATCCTGGTGGGCCTTGGCGTGGACCTCTACACGGTGTCCAAGATCCTGGGCCACAGCAACACCCAGACCACCCAGCGCTATGCCCACCTGCAGATCGGGCAGCAGCGCGACGCCTTGAAAAAGCTCAGCGACGCCGTGCGCCGCTCCGCGTAAAGTTGCACCAGGAATTACACAGGGCATAAAAAAAGGACCGAGCCGTTAAGCTAAGTCCTTGATTTCATTGGTGGGCGGTGCAAGTTTCGAACTTGCGACCCCTGCAGTGTGAATGCACGTGACGGCCAAACTTCAAGCCGGCCTCCTATGAAAATCAATGAGTTGGACGGCCATGGACCCCACTGAACGCCTGCAAATTACACCAGAATTGCACCGCCTGTTCCACGTGAAGCCGGTCCTAGCCCTTCGCCCTTTCGAACTCCTCCCGCGCCACCTCCGCGGCTGGCCGCTGCCCGGCTGCCGGGTAAAGATCGTAGGCCCAGTCCAGCAGCGCGTGCTCGTCGCCTTCCCCTCCTGATAGCTCCAGGTAGGTGCTGGCAAAGGCCTGCGCCCACAGGGCGCTGGGCGGCTGGTCCGTCATGTCGGCTCTTTCGGTTCGGCCGTGGCCAGCAGGCGCTCGGCTGGATATTGGACCAGGAACTGGTCGGAGGCCTCGGCCGGCGCGTCCAGCCAGGCAGAGTAGGCGTCTTCATTGAGGATCACCACCATGCGCTTGTCCTGCTTGTCGGCCGGGCGCTTGGGGTCCGGCCGGTGCAGTTCCCTGAAGATGGGGTGCGTGTCGGCGTTGATGGTCAGCATGGTGAAACTGTTCACCCACTCCCCTGCTGGCGACCTCCAGGGCTGCCACAGGCCGGCTACGCCCAGCGGCGCGCCGTCAGCCCGGGTAATTCTGGTCGGGATGTGCTTACCGGTGCGCCAGTCGGGCTCGTAAACCGCCTCGGCGGGGATGATGCAGTGGCGGGCCTTGGCCCAGGCGTTCTTGAAGCTGGCCAGTTCCTTGACCGTCTCCGACCGGGCGTTATAAGTGCGCAGGCCGTACTTCAGGTCCTTGGCAAAGCCCGGCAGCAGGCCGAAATGTGCCGGCACAACCTCAACGTCGGGCACCGCCTCGTCGCCGGAATCACGCTCGGCCGGCCGGCGGATGATGGGCGCCACCTGGGTGGGATAGATGTGGACCCCGCCTGGCGGCGGCATCCAGTCCGGTGGCAGGCGAAAGCCCATGCGCTCGAGCTTCTTACGGGATTTTTCCGTCTGGTAATGGCTGCACATCGGAGCATAGTACCGCAGGCGGCGGCGACCGCGTTTGCCCAACGTGCTTGGGCCCTGCGCCGGGTTCGTACGGCTGGAATTTGTCCCAGACGGCATAGCGGACCCTGTATTCCACCGTCTCCATGATCGGCCTGTAGCCTGGGTGGTACTGGGCGGCATGCTCAATGGTCATGCGCCAACTGGTGCGCCCTGGCTTGCGCGGCCGGCCTGTCTTCGGGCTGGGCGGGCGGTCGTATTCGAAGAAGTAGTAAGGGGTTTGGTCCATTACAGCCTGACGGCCAAATATCCGTACATGGAAATGGGCTGCGTACCGATTGTGTAGGCACCACGATCTTCCTCGAAGCGGTAAGCGATGCGGTAATTCTCGGAAAGGATGGCCTCAGCTTCCCTGCGGTCGGCGAAGGTGGCCGGGTAGCGCACCTCCTCATCCTGGACGCCTGGCGGCAGGCTGCACGGACCATTGTTGCTCAGCAGGGACTTCTGCACAATGGTCCTGGCGTTCAGCGGCAGATCAGCCAGCGCCGTGCGCGTGAGAAACAGATGCTTCGCCCCGACCGCGCAAATGCTGCGCAGCGTGCCCAGGGCGTCAGGGACGCATTGAATCGTGCCGCTGGACATCAGGAGGTCAATCGGGGTGTCAAATGCAGCGACAGCGGCCTGCAGGTCATCGAAGAACTGCAGCTCCCCGTTCGCCATGAAACGATTCGCCTCTTGCGATAGCGCTTTAGTTTCTACGACGTGCCAACGAAATTTGATGGTGTCGCCGAAAAGCTGCTTTGCCAGCAGGTAGTCGGTGCCGGCGGCGCCACCGAAGTCCAGGCAGTTCAGTGTGCCCCCCTGCTCTGCCGTCTTGATGCCCAGCGCCAGGCGAGTCCAGCGAGCTTCCGTGACGATAGAAAGCTTGTCGGTAACGGTGTCCCTGTAGCGCTTGGTCTTCTCGACCACAGTGGCCGCGACCTTTTGGGCGTCATACCCGGCTCCGCAATATTTCAGCGCTTCCTGATAGGAGGTGTAAGCCGGCACCGGGGGAATGGGAAATAGCTTGCGGCGCAGCTGCTGGGCAATCGGCGGGATCAGGCTTCGGACAAAATTTTTCATGCCGTATTGTGCAGTATGGCCCAAAGAAAAACACCCCCTAGCCGAAGCCAGGGGGTTGAAAAACTTCCGGCTTTCGACCGGGAGGAGACAACTGTAATTCGGTGCAGTGCTGCTACTTTGGCCAGGAGTCGAGCATCAATCGGAGGTCAGAGGCGAGCCCTGCAGCGTCTCGCGCCACTGCCTCGTTTGCTCTTGAGCACTGCTCAAATACGGTTTCGAGAGCCGTGACTCGTCCACGGAGGGAGCCGATGGAAGCGCTGGACAATTGGGCACGAGAGGCGGCGATGTCGTCGCGCAGGCCGTCATTGATAGCGCGCAGGCGCTCAACATCAGCCGCATTGGCAGTTTCACGTTTCTTGGCAGCATCTAGGGCCTCCGCTATGAGTGATTGGCGGCGCTGCTCGATGCGCCGGTTTTCCGCGTTGAAGGCGGCGAGCTGTTCGGTTTGCTCGAGCTTCTCGGCCGTCCATGCGGCGCGCACGACGGCCTTGCCGCCGCGGTAGGCCACGAAGTGCGTGAGGGCTAGGCCGGCGGCCAGGGCGATGGCGGCCCACAGGCGCCAGTTCAGCAGGGCGGTCATGATTCATCCCGGAAAAGCACCAGTTCTGCGCGGCGCCGGCGCAGCAAACCGGTGGTGACGTTGGTGCCAGGGCTGATCCACTTTTCCCACTGATCCTCCGCGCCCCCGATGTCACCATCGTTGAACTTGCGCAGCAGCGTGGAAGGATTTCCGCTTTTGAGCCGGCCAATGCCATCCTTGTATTGGCTGCCCGGGCCGACGTTCTGGAAGATCGACACGAAGGCATCGAATTGCCCCTGTGTCATTTCGTGAGTGACATACCGCAGCACCATGGCCTCAGCGTCGGCGATGTCCTGTTCGAAGTGGGCTTCCGCCTGTTCTTGCGTCCAGACGGTTTCCGGGGTCACGCCGCGCGTAGAGCCCCACCCACAAGTCCACGGCGCGCCACCGGTCTTGGGGTCCGGGTAGGCCTTGAGCCGGCATGTCTCAAAGGACTTGATTAGCGCCTTGCCGGCGTCAGAGGTTTTCATATCGACTTCACGCCAGCTTGATACCCGCGCAGGAAGAAGTGCTTTGCAAGCCCCTCCAGCTCGTTGGGCGTCCACACGCTGCAGGTCTGCGCTTTGCAGGCCTGAGCCTCCTCGTCGCTGATCTCCACACCCGGCAGTGATGCACACCCGGCAGTGATGCACAGGAGCATGAGGACTACAGCGATTGAAAGGATGGCTTTCATGAGACCTCCGGGGGTTTGGAATTGGGCATGGCGATGTGCGGCGCCGTGTCGTGGCGCCAGGCGTGGCCGCTGCAAAACAGGCCGATCAGCAGGGCCGCGGCCATGGCCAAGGAGCCCAGCTGCGGCCACTCGCCCAACCATGGTTGGGCTAGGGACGCCAGTGCACCAGCCAGGTACGCGGCGTACTCGCTGCGAACCCGCAGCAGCACCTGACCCTGCATGCTGTTCAACCTGCACAAACTGATGAAGATGATGGTGACGCACATGGCCGCGTTGGCCAGGGCGTACAGGTACAGCGCGTTCATGGTTTACCTCCGGAGCGCATCAGGTCTATGCCGGCCAGGATGACCGAAACCACCTTGCGGAAGATTTCTGGCCACCTGTCGCCGATAAAGCCGACCATCAGGGCGATGGGGGCCAGCAGGAAGCGCTCCTGCAGGTCAGGCCGGTAGCTGTGAACCAGCGCGGCCAGGCCGGCTGTGAGCAGCACTGCCAGGCCCACCACCCGGATGAAGAACCACACCGCGCTGGCGCGCGTGGTCTTGTCTCGCCGGCTCAGGGCAAAAGAGGCCCCGACCGATGCAGCAATGACGATCACCATGTACGGACCGATCAGGAATGCCGCCTCTTTTGAAAACACCATGGCCGCGATGACGGTGAATAAGTAAACAACGTCCGTGATCTGGTTTTGCTGCATGTTCAGTCCTTAGTTGTTATTGAAGTTTTATGCCTCAAAACCCGTTATGCATCGGGCCGCAATAGAGAATTTCCGGCGTGATGTACCCTGGCGTCGCAGTCATCAAAGAGAGTCGATAGGCCTGCGTACCATTCCATGGGACAAGCAACGGGTCGCCATTCGGCAACATCACCGCACAGGCAACAGCGCCAAAGGCAAAAACAAACGGCAGTTGGATGTGACGGTTGGTTGCCGGGTTGAACAGCCATGCCCGTGTGTGCTTGAAGTTGATCAGCAGTACCCACCCATTCATAAGACGCAGGCATAAACGGAAGTTGGCCTGTCCAGCAATGGGGGCGACGAAATCAGAGCCATCGGGCGGCAGCGTGTTTGTGATCGTCCCGGCCTCAACGTCGATAACGGCGCTACATGCGGCCTTGTGAGCTGCGGCGTAGACGGGGCCATGGTCCATAGTCACGCCGCCGCAATACGCCTCTCCTCCGGGGGCATTACCAATGAAACGGAACGTCTCCGTGACCGGATTGAATGCCATCCATTTGTCGTAGTTGTGGGGAATCAGCAGAATTTCGGCTGTCTTGGTGAGTACGCCACCGGCAAGCGCTGCATTACCGCCAAAATTGACGCTAGTGATATCGCGATAGGCGCCGGTGATCGTGTTGACGATCCGGATATAGCTTGCATTGTGTGGAACCAAACCAATGGATATACCATCAGGCATGAGGAAGCTGCCCAAATAGGCGCTGCCACTGGGTGCTATGCCGGGGAATGTACTGGCTGCCGAATTCGTTCCAAGATGTAGCGTTTTCCCGGTGGTCGTCATAGAAGGCACAGGGAACACATCCAGATTCTCAAACACGCGGATGCCGTTTGTTCGGCTAGGACCGTCTCCATGCTCCGCGCCATCGATTCCTATGAAGGTATCAGCATCGAAAACTCTTGATATAGACATCACCGTGTTGGCTGTCGTATGCGGGCCCAAAACGAATCGACGCCCTGGGAGAGATGCGGCGGATGAGTACTTGTTGTCCCCAGGGGGCAACCCGGCCAAAGTGATCGGCGTGCACGTCATGCTCCCAATAGACTTCAGAGTAAACTTTGAGGCGGAATATTGAAGAGCCGCCTGCTGTGCTGCCCATCCAGAGCCGCTTTGAGAATTCCACGACGGAGGTGCAGGGGTTGTTGGAGGAGGCGTGGAGTTGCCAGGATTGGCGGCGAAGTAGTCGGCTATCGCCAACGGTAAAGCCTGGTCGATATAGTCCTTCAAGATCTGGCCGATGTCAGTAATTGGCATGATTTATCCAATCACCAGAATGGTCACCTGCTTTGGATCGGTTGCGCCCGAGCCGTTTGCAGTAAAGACCTCGCATTGAGTCGTGCTCTTCAAAGTCGGCGCAGACCCAGCAGATGCCGCGGAGATCTGCACGATCAGGTGCGAAGTGCTTGAGCCGGTTACGGTGCCGGAGACCGCATAATTCGCGTTCGGCAAAGCGGTGGTGAAGTTCAGTGTGTAATCACCAGCTCCGTTTCTTGTCACGCTAGTAACGTTGCCACCAGCAGTGGGAGCATTGGTTCCGGCCACTGTGCCGTCGAAGGTACACCATGCACGAACGCCAAACAAAGGAGCACTGCCCGTCGCATTCATTCGGAACGAGTTTTCCGACTCGCCACCTGCTCCTTGAATCAAGGATGGCGCAGTGGCGTAGGTTCCAGCCGTGGCCTGGGTGTACTCAATAAAGCCGACAACCCGATACGCCACATTCGAGCGCGCCGAAGTCGAGTAGAACGTTCTTGCACTGTCAGCGGCGCCTGCGCCGCCTTCAGCCGTGGTAGAGATGACTGCGGTTTCATCCAGATTCATCCCGAGTGCCACGTTTGCGACCGCCAGTTCCATCGTGCCGCCGTTGTTTATTGCAACAACAGCCAGACGGGTTGCAACACCATTGGCAGAGCCAAGTGTCGACCCGGTGGAAATGACCACAGAGATCGCAGCAGCATTGGAGATTGGTGTTGTCGTACCACTGCCTGCCGTCGCCGAGCGGAAGTCCAGCGACGTCGGATTCAGGGTTACCGTAAGAGCGTTTGAGCCAACGCTGGCAGTGATCGGCTGGATCTTTGAAAGAGGGCTCAGAGGCAACGGGTCCAGCACGACAAAATCCGTGCCGTCATAGACAACCCAGGAAATCTGGTTTGCAGCAATGCTCCCAACCGCCGGCGCCACTTTGGCGCCAGTGCCGTCATAAACCTTCAGGCTCTTGGCTGTATGTCCATCGACTGCCAGCGTGGGACTGGCACCATTGGCAGCATTGAATGTCACCCTATGGCATTGACCTGTTTCCAATGATGCCGTCGGAGGATCGAGGGTGAGCGTGTAGTCGGTCGATGTGCCACCGGTCGTCCCCTTGTTGACGTTTTCCGCGAGAAAATTTAACAGGGATGCAAAGTCAACCTTCTGCTGCGCGTTGGTTTGCGTGCCTGAAATCACCTCCGCTGCGGTAGGGAGTACAGCTGCTGTCATCTAGTTTCCTTTCACGCCTTGAATAAAGGCATCAACAAGGCCGGTCGTAAGACTCGCGCCGTTCTTCGTATAGACAAGCGGACCAGTTGCCAGCTTGTCGGCGGTTTCTACGTGGTCAGCTCCGCCTGGCGCCGTCTGTAAGGTGAGCTGGACGTTTTTGATCGACCTGTAGGTCTTTGTGAGGGGTAGGCGTGTACCCAGAGCGCTGATGACAACGTCGTTGATGAATTCGGTTTCATCGGGAACGTCAAACTGAATGATCAGTTCGTTGATTGATCCCTGAACAGAGCCCGCCTGTGTGGTGATGCGTATCTCAATCTCGCCGGCTGGAATGGCCTCGATGCCTCCTGGCCAGGTCTGCCATTCGGTAGGCTGAGGCCAAAATAGATCGGCATCAGCACCCCAGAAGAAAGAATCGCCTAGACCCCAGAACAGTCCCTGAGTACCGAACCGATACTCAATGGTGTATGACTCGGCCACGATGTCTGTCAGCAAAGTTACCCGCGATCCGGCTTCCTCATCCGTGACCGAATAGGACAGCGTATAGACCATCTCCTCATAGGTAGAAGACGGCCAGAACGGCGCGGCGTCCTGGCCCCAGAAATTGCCGCCATCAGCTCCCCAGAAAAGATCACCTGAATCGTCAGCGACAAGATTTCCGCCTGATACTGAGCCGTTCACCTTGTCACCAGGGAATCCCGCGGCCTTATCGTCATACTCAAGAATGACGTTGGCGACAATTGGGTCGCCAAGGTTTGTTTGGATGGTCGCTGCGTTCGCGCTCTCGTTACCAGATGTGTCTATCGCCTTGACCATCACCGTAATGGAGCCCGATGGGAAAATCAAAGGAGTCCATGGCGACTCGGTAATCAGCCCCGTGTGAAGTGGTGTGCCCGTGCCCCAAGCCGTGTTTTGGCTGAAGTTGAAACGGATCTGATAGCCAGCCAGGTCATTTGCAATAACCGGGCCCCAGGTGAAAGTCTGGCCAAGCACCGTGAATGTCAGCACATCGGGCGGCGGCTCTGTTTTGCCTATGACCTGGTGAGCCGCGGCGTACGCCCAATCACTCTTCGCTGTCACGTAGGGATTTACCGCTCGCGCGCGCACGACATAAAAGAACCCGTCTTCTACCGCATTGCAATAAGCAGCGGTCTCCGACCCGCCTACTTCAGTTTGCTGCCAGTCTTCATCGCCGACCTTGCGGAACTCGACCTCGATCTTTCCGTTCTGCAACACCCCCGGTGTAGTAGCCAAAGGCCATGTAACCAGTATTCGAGAGACGATAGTTCCATCCGCTTGAATCAGCAGTTGCGCATCGCCTGAGTCACAGGTTAAAGAGGCCAAAGGCTCTACGACAAACGGATCTGGCAATCCAGTATTTGGAGTGGCGTCTGGCTGCGTTTCATCTGCCAGATCGTAGATCGATGAGGCGTCTTCCTTGGCGCTGATCTGCACCATGCGATCTGGTGCAAAAGATTTGTCTGTAACTCGATACAACTTGGCCGATTGGCCAAAGAATGCCGAATCAAAAAGAAACCTATCACCTACCTGCAGCTTCCATGCCTTGAGAGAGAATTTGCCACTTATCGTTAAAGCGTTGCGGCTGTCCTCAGTAAAGATGCGAGCAAGGTTCGTGCAACGTTGCTGACTATTGGTGTATGGGAAATCAATATTCGATGTCAGTTCTTCGCCATCGATATCAAGATAGGTCTCGTTCTGATATGGAATGAAATCAGTGGGGACGTAGCCGTTTTCGGGACTAACGAACTGGCCCTTGACCGTGTTGAATACATCACCAAGAGGCAGGCCTGGGCTTATTGCGAACTCGCCCACAATGTCAGATTGACTCAGCGTCATTACGGGCGCTGTGATCTTGCCAGCGTAGATTCTCCAAGTGCTGGCGTCTATGCCGCCAGCCATCGACTGGGCAATCTTCTCCAGAACTTCCTCGCGAGATTGATCGCTGGTGATGGACCCGTTGAATGTGTAGCGCTTGCCTGACCATGCTCCAGTGCTGACTATGTCGTCGCAATCGTTGGCCGCCGCGATGAAGCTGGCCAGCGGAATGGAAGAAGGTCGGACACCACCAAGGCGACTTGTGACATAGTCATATGCAACCAGTGCGTTGTTATCGCTCCAGGCGGTTGACAAGGTGCGAGGGTCGTAAAGCGGTTTTCCACGTACCAGCAGTTCTATCTGCGGCAGGCCTCCCTGAAACTCTTCCTGCAGCAGGTTCAGTTGAATGTAGACATAGCTATGACCGCGTAAAACTGCAGTGGCCGGCCATTTTTCAGGCACTTCTGCCATGAGATCCGGATCTGCAGGGTCGGTTGGTCCGCCAAGATGCTTCCGAATCCTGATCATTGGCGTGCCGCGCACGTACTGATAACTAACAGTGAAACGCAGAAATACCAGCTCTGGGAAAGCGGATGTATTTATGACAATCTGATTGAGGCCTTGGTCAAACGTGAAAGGTAGAGTAATTGAGTTCTGATGCCCGTCATCATCTAAATACAACCCAATCGCGCTCATGTTGTTTGGGCTTGCATTTGAGTTGGAAAGCGTTGCCGTTGATGTCGGATACGATTCGGAAGCGTGTTGCGTATCATTTCTTAGAAAAGTCCCTCCCACTGGGTAACCAGCGCCGTTGAGCGGTCCGACAGACTTGCCATTCACGTAAACTTCGTCGACCGCTGTGGTTTCGCACGCGGCGAACTGACACACAAGATGCTTCAGCTGATCAATTGATCCTGTCGTAAAGACCGCTACGGTGTTGACCCCTACCCTGTCCACGCCATAGATGAAGCGGTATGGGAACTCTGTAGCGACACCGGAAATAGTTCGGTCACGCAGGCTGGCATTGAAGCTGTCAATCTGCCGCTGGGCTGCTGCCGCTGCATCTTTCTTTTGCTTCCGCTGGGTGGCGGCACCATACAAAAGGGAGGCCGCCGTAAAGATCACGGTACCCCAGCTGATCGCCACAGTCCCAATAGTGATTGCAGTTCCACCGATAGCGGACGCTGCCAGACCAATCACCGGCACAGCCAGAGCTTGACCACAAAACAGAAGTAGGATCAGCAGGACCAGGCGCATGTTGCTTTCGTCCTGTCAGTGAATTGAAGACACGTGAGTCCGGGCCCGACGATGTGCCGGCCAGAAAACAGAAACACGCTTCTGTTGAAAATTGTCAAGTCGCCATCGACGGCAATACCCGAGGACACTGGCTTCAGGCGCCGGTCAAACTCAGCCTGCAGGCCGCCAAGCTGTTTAACGATGCGCAGGCCTTCTTTGGCTGTCGACCATGGCGGAATGGCAGCGATCCAGTTTTTGCCGGTGCGAATGTTGAGCCAGCCGATGGCAAACAAAACACAATCGTGCTGGCCCCAAACGAACGGCATATCCAGCCGGTCGCTGATGTACTCATCCAGGGTCATATGCTCTGGAAAAGCCGGGAAAGCCAGGTTTGTGGGTTGGCGATCAGGTCGGCCTGATAGTCAAACCCGGTATCGGTTGGGAACTCCAGTTTTTGCTGGGTCGAATTGACCCTCAAGGCATTGCGCCGACGTAGTCGCTTTGCCGCTGGCTCGCATCGAAGCGATATATTTCCCGCAGACTCGCCGCCATCCCCCTCAACACTCACGGCGACAACGTCCATGTCGCCCTCCCAGGCCAGAATCGGGTCATCGATCAGCGTGTGCTCAGGGGTCAGCGGGCATTGCCATATGGTCACCGGCAAGCCGCGGTACTCTTCCACCGACCCAACGCCAAAGGCCAGCCACTCTGGCTGGGCAATATTGAGCCCCAGCGTGACGGCGTTAGGCTCCACTTTTTCGGTGCTCTTTATCTCGCTGATGCTGCCCAAGGCGCCAAGTCCGCGCCACTCGAAGCCGCCCCAGGTAAAAGTCTTGTTGAAATTGCAGACTCGCTCGGTACTACTAGCGAACTGCAGTTCGACAAAAAACGCCCACGCAACGACGGGCGCCTCGAGCGCCGATTGTTGGTCAACAGTGGTCATGGCCGCGTATCCTCAAGCAAATCAAGTGACCATGGCTGCCCAATCCCTGGCGTATATTCGATGCCTGCGTTATCCTGTACCTGACGGAACAAGGCTTCTGGCCGGTCCCATCGGACCGAAGTCCCTGCCACAAAGGAGCCGATTAAGGCATGGTTCAAAGGGACGGAAATAACGCCCGAACCATTGGCCGTCGCATTGCTGGCAACACGGATAACTTGCTGAGTAAGACCAGATCCGATGCCCAAGAGGTCTCCTGTCAGAAGCGTCTTCCCGGCCTCGCCAGCTCCTGCGGACACAGAAATACTCAATGCTCCATCGACTGCATCAGCCGCAAGAACCATCGTTCCCCGCATGGTGCCGGCTGGCACAGGCTGGGCGCGGTTGTAAACAGCCACCTGATTACGAAATGCTGCAAGCGCCTCTAGAAATGTCTCCAGGACAATTGCCTGCCTGGTGTATTCCGGCACACCGGTCATGCTGCAGGACCATTGAGGCGTAGATGCCTCAATCCCCTGCGAGCCAAACGGCGACTTGCTGGCGATCTGGTTGCGGCGCAACTTCCAGCGGAAGGTACTGGTGCATAGATCGTCGGGCAATGCAATAACGGTCATAGAACGCCCGCAGTGTTTAGTTGGTCGGTGAATTGCGCAAAGCCGCCGCGTAGCTGGCGGTCAACAATCTGACGCACCTGAGCAATGTCTGCCCGGCTATCTATCTGAATGCTCGGGGCGTAGGTGAAGTTCGCACCTGTCTTTTGCACGCCAAGCGCATGATTGGGAATGACCGTCGCCGATGTGGTTGGCATTACCAGCTCTGGACCATCTTCACCGACCACACTGGCTTTCCCAACGGGCAACCGGCCGCCATCAGCAAAGAAGCCACCGAAGAAATCAGAGATGCCGCTGAATATGTCGCCTATTCCACCGCCGCTTAAGACATTGGTTCCAGAGTGCCCTGCAGTACCACCCAAACCAAAGCCGCCAAATCCACTCCCGGAACTCGCAGAATTGAAAAGCTCCAGGAACGGTTTTGTAAGGTATTCACGCACACCAAGTTTTAGGATGTCTTGGGCCAGGGACTTGAAGATGTCCGAGAGTCCCTTGCCACCAGAAATGGCCTTCTCAAATGAGCTACTAAAGCTCAAGCCTAGTTGTTTGGCAAACTCATTGACTTCTTCGGTTTTCTTCGAGGTCAAGTCCAGCCTTGCACTAACAGCCTCGAGATACTGCTGCTCCGAGATGCGACCGGCATCGTATTCATCAGTAAGCAACTTCACATCGTCGCGTTGCTTCTCAAGAATGGCTGATGGCGTCGCATCCATCAATGTCTTCAGCCTGGCCTGATAGGCTTCATTGGCTTTGCTGACGGCGTCGCCCTCTGCGATGCTGACAGCGCGCATGTCTTTTATGACCTGCTCGTGTTCTTTGGCTGCGTCGATTTGCTTGGCGGTCAAAAGGATTTGCGCCTTTTGGGCCTCCGTCACTTTTCCAAGGCGGCCGGCCTGGATATCCAACAAGACTTGATCGGCGACCTTGAGGTCTTGTGTTTTCTCAAGTTGCTTCTGCAGGCTTTCCAGGTAGCGATCAGCCTCGCTCTGTTTGGCTGCGCCGCCTTTATCCTTCTTCTGAGCACCTTCAAAATCAAGTTTTGGCTTCGCGCCAGCGAAGCCGCCTCCAAATGCATCTTCAAGACGCTTGGCCTCAGCCTCTATGGATTTGGAGAACTCCCTATCCTTGGCAGACTTGGTGAGTGCCGCGCGCGCATTGGAGAATTGGGTGGCGACTTTCCCGGCAAAATCAGCCTTGAAAAGCTTGTCTCCATCTGCTAAAGCCTCATCGTAGATAGTTTTGGCCGCACTGAAATTACCCTCAAAAATGCTGCTGCGAATTGCAGCAGCGGCTCCAATTCTCTTTCCAAGAAGGACAAACACATCCGCAGCGTTGTGCCCATAGTCGATAATTCTCGCGAGAACAATGGCCACATCCTCAGCGAAATCCAAAACTGCATGATTGTTCTTCAACGCCGTGCCAGCGTCTCCCACATCAAGCAGCGATCTAGCAGATTCTTTGAGGGCTTCCGTAAACGCGGTCACAACGGGTAGCGCCTGGACCGCGATGGATTGCGCATATTGCTTCAACTCTGCCGCAGCCCTAGCCTGCTTGTCAGCATACTCATCAGCCTGCCTGATCTGCTCGGCAGTCAACACCACTTGGCGACCGCCTTGGGATTCCAGTTCTTTCAAGAACGGGAGCAGATCGGCGCCGGCCTTGCCGAACAATGCCACGGCTACAGCAGTCTTCTGAGCACCATCCTCGAAGTTATCCAACGCTTTAGCCACGGCTTCCAGCTGGTCTTCTGGTGAAAGTTCTTTGAAGGCAGCCAAGTCAAGGCCAAGGGCCGAAATAGCGGCACCTGCGGCCTTCGACTCATCATCGACGCCGGTTAGACCCTTGGTCAGCTTCACCGAGGCTGCAGCAATAGCGCTGATCTCTGTATTGGCGGTTGCTGCAGCTACCGCAAAAGAGGCAAACCCCTCGGCGCTTCCACCGGTTTTTTCAGCGATATCCTGGAAGTCTCCAATCTGCTTAATCAGCCGATCAAAAACCACGGCTCCAGCCAAAGCCCCGGCCACAGCCGTTCCAAATGCCTTGCCCGCTAGATCGCCAGCCTCGTTGAAAACCTTTTCTATGGCCTTTGCGCGCTTCTTCGCCGCGCGCTCAGCGTTATCAAGGCCGGCCTCAAATCCCCCTATGCGGGCGATTAAGTCCATAGTAAGGGTGCCGAGATTGCGTGATGCCATACTTTTTCCTACTTCCAGTCGCGCATGGCCTCTGCCAGGCTCACTGGTTTTTCTGGGTCTCGATGGATGAGGTACTGGTTGGCACTGACAGGCTGGCCTTTGTTTCCGCCAGACCTATTCACGATGAGCGCCATCAACATCGCAACGCCCTGCTCGACCCGCATGCCGACATTCAGCGAGCCGCGGCGCCGGATGTACTCAGCCCATCCCAGCGCCTCGGCATGGCTCATCTTTCGCTTGGCTTCAGCGATAGTTCTGCCGCCGATTCCGTGGGAGACGAGCTCGTACCAGAACTCGTCGGCGGCTGTGAGTTTTTTGCTTCTTCGGCTCCGTCAGCAATGACTTCTGTCACAGCCGCATAGAGAACCTTGCACAGATCCTCTTTGAGGTCGAAAGCCTTTGCGTAGGTGAACCCTTCTTTGCATTCAGGATCAAAAAAGACCGTTGCCGAGATCATCAAGGGCCTGGTCGCGAAATCTTTTTCGCCAGCGCCAGCCGCGCGCAGCGCCCTGGCGCCCCGCTCCACATCCCCGGCACTGGGGGGCCTGATGTACACGGTAAAAGTGACAGGGCCACCCTTGGCGCCGGACCAGGTCACCTCTTTCTTCACGGGCTCCGACGGCACAAAGCCGCCGGCCTCCATCAGGTCATTGAGGTTCATGTCTTGGGCACCCACACACCTGCGCCGGAGCGCTGGACGCTGACATCACCCGTGACCAGCGCATTGAGCTGGAAATCGAATGGGAAGTCGGCGATGTAGCCTTCAAACGTGAACCAGGTCCGCGTAGCCGGCAGGATGAAATCGCCATTGCTGTCGATGCCGGTCGGCGCCGCAGTCCCGTCGGACCAGCCGATGGCCCATTTCAGGTTCTCGTTCTCGATGCCTTCGGACAGCTCGAACATGCGGACATGGCTTGCATTGGCCGGGTCGATGTTCAAGGTGATGGCAGCCTGACCGGGCGTGCGCAGGCCGCGCTTATAGCTGCGCACATTGCTGGTATCTTCCATGCAGGTGTCTTCCAGCTGGTCGGCCGGCGCGCCTCCTGGGTTGAATGCCGTGACACAGTCGATGGGCAGGATGGCCGGCCCCACTGGATCGATCAGATAGAGCTTTGAGCCCTGGGTCAAGATACTCATGACGAACTCCTTTTGGGAATAAAAAAAGCCGCTCAAAAGCGGCTCGGTGGTTATGCCCAAAAGGGCGGGGGAAAGGTCAGCGCGGCGTCAGCCATTCGCTGTCAAAGCTGAAAACGAAATTGTTGGTGTCTGGGTCTCGGCTTTCGCCGCGCCAAGAAGTGATATAGGCCTTGGTTTCGATGGCGTCACGTAATGCCATGGCTACAGCGCGCGCGCCGGCTGCTCCCTGCAATGCGCCGTTCCCGGGCTCGGCATAAACGTCAATCTGAAGGCCATAGGAATCAGTATCGGGAGTCTTGTCAATGAAGTTCTCCGGCGAACCATAGGCCTGCCGCCATACTGCGTATGGTTTTGCCACGTTCTGTGGCGCTCTTCCAAAAAGGTAGAAGCGCAGCTCACCGTTTCCCGTCTTGAGCAGAGCCTGCACTGCAGGAACATTCACGGCCGCAAATATCGGGGGAAAGCTCATTGTTTTGCCGCCTTTGCGATTGCCCGGTCAATGGCCTTTCCGTACTCCTTCACGAAAACAGTCACGACTTGGTCAATGTTGTTTTCTAGGGCCGGTCGCATGAACGGCTGCGCCGCCATCTTCTCGGTGCCGAACTCCAGAAGTCTCCAATGTGGTGTCGGGCTATTCGCGCCTTTATCGACGTTATCCTTCGGCAACTTTGCGCCACCCAGCACGCCGACACGGAAGCCCAGATCTCCGGTGGTTTTGTAGAGTTTCCCGTTCCAGCGCTCGGCGATGTTCTCCGCGATGCTCCGGCCCGTTGCCGGGTCGTTCAAGGCTTGCGCCTTCTGGCGCGCGGCGTCTCGAACCACTTGGGCCGCCTTTCTCAGGGCGAACCGGCCGCCTTTATAGCTCGTCTCATAGTTGATGGCCTTGAACTTCGCCAGCAACGCATCCAGGCCGTGAATCACGAAAGTGTCATGCATGGCCGTTGGCTCCGCTCATGGCCTCAAAGGCTGAAAACCAATCCTTCGACCGCCGGGCGTTCTGGTAGTGCTTGAACCAGGGGATTCCGGCGGTCCAGTGAAGCAGCTTTGCCCCATCATCGGGTTGGCCTTCGTCAACCAGAACATTCCACTCGGGCGGCAGATCGCCAATTTCCTCATCCATCAGGCCGTCGAACTGCAAATGCTTTATGGCGGGCTGCACGTTCAGGACCGGATAGCGCTCACGCCATACCTGGTGCCCGCAATTTACAAGCATCAAGGAAGCCCAGTTCTTCCGCTGGTAGTTGCTCTGCTCGGCCTCCATTTCGGTGCCGATGTATTTGGTTCTGTGCTGGCTCACATAGTTCGGATGCTTCACGACTTGGACAGCTTTGCCGTTGTCGAAAAGGGCATCGAGCTCGGCGATGTCTGACAGCATCAGCATGTCGCAGGCATCAGCGAATATCGCGTGGCCCTGGAATCCCATCATGAAAGGGACCAGGAAGCGCGAGACGGTGAAATTGTTTGTGCCGGCTGGCAGACCCATATCAGCCAGGGGTACGATACTCACAGGCTGGCTCGAACGACATAGCAGGCTGTGAACGAACGTATGAAACCCGGCCGCCTCGCGCGGGTCATATCCACAGAAGAGGTTGATCATTTAGGCTCCCTGCAGACGGCTATCACCGTAGTTCCCATATACCAACCTGCGTCAACTGAACCGAAATACTCGCACAACTTGGCAACCCACCATTCCATCGGCTGCTGTATCAGGTGAGCGTTTCTACCGTCGCTGAGGAATTTCCCAGCAGGTCCAGTGTGGATTGTGATGAAGGCAGCACCCGCGACCCGGCTTTTCAGGGACCAGATAACTGATTCCAGGCATTGAGGTTCGACATGCTCAAGCACGTCAATACAACAAACCAAATCGAACTTTTCATGTGGCAGCGCCCTGATGGTCTTTACTCCAGGGTCGTATTCGACGAACTTGATCCCCTGTATTGAGTCTTCCAAAGCAACCCGCAGCGCGCACTTCCCTGCTCCGTAGTCGAGAATCGACAGCGGATGGAGTTCATCCATCAACACGAGAACCATGGGCGCGAATTTCTTGGACGCAGCCCCGTACCGCTTGTTTTTGTGCAGATTGGCCTGCTCTCGCCTGTAGGCCTTCGTGATCAGCACCCCAGGACCTTTGCGTATTCGGTCATGAGCGACTTTCGCGCTCCCTTGAAATCCCAGATCGGCGACCGCAGCATGTGCGGCTTCACGTTGAATTTTGCACTTTCGAATTTGCCGCTTAGAGGCATCAGCTTCACCTTTGCACCGGAGACCTCACGGACTGAGTTTTCCTGCGGCTGGATTCCGATCACATTTACCAAGGCGTCGATGTCGGCGCCCCATTCTTTCGACTCGGGCGGCAGGCCCTGTGCGACTTCGACGGCCTGCGCCCAGATCGCGCTGACCGCTTCGGATGGCCTGAAGGCAATGACGCTGTTGACAATTGGTTTCGGCTTGGTCCTGGTCAGCAGGGTCAAATCCCAGTCGCCGAACAGGAAATCGAGCGGCCCTGCAATTAGGGTATCGGGGCTTACCAAGACGGCCTTCTCACCAGTGAAGGCGTCTGCCGCTGCTGCCTGGGTTTCCAACAACCACATCATCAGGCCGCGCCGAGCATCGCCCACGCGCAGCCACGCACCAGGCATCTTTGTTTTTTCATCGGTCACAACCACAGTGTCATAGCCAAATCGCTCGCCGCTCTTTCGGAGCAACTCGATTGCCCGTCGCCAGTCGAAACCTGCCTGATTGGCCTTTGGCCCTTGTGGAAGATCGCAGTCAGCGTAGAAGGTGATGAGTTTCAAATGAAGCCCTCGTTCTTTAAGTGCCGCCAAAGCTGACCGGCACGCATTTCTTCAAGGGTCCATTGCCAGTAGGAAATGTCTGAGAGCGCGGCAATCCTGACGTCCGGAGAGATCGGCTGAATTTGCTCGATGTCTTCCAGCCTCTCGGTGTAGTAGATGCTTCCTGGGCCGGCTTCTGCGATCACTGGTACACCATGCAGGATGGCATCGACGCCAATATTTCCCGTCTTGCAGACAACGGCCCATGCACTGCGGAGCGCCTCACCGGTGGTTGCATGCGACGACCTAGGTACGCCATCTATTGGCGGATTCTTTGGCTTCTCGCGGACAAGAATGGGCCGATCAGTCACCGCACGTACTCGGTTGAATTGCTCCCGCTCCCACTGGCCGTATTCGAATCCCTGCCGCGTCGCTTGCTTGGGCCCCATGCCGCACAGCAGAATGTAGTCACCGCGTCGCTTTACTGGCTCTACGCCGATATTCAAACGCTCCCATCGTTCAGCTGAGTGAGGTTTTAGCCTCAAATGCGCGTCTGGCTGCTGAGCGTTGAGGGATATCCGATGGAACCGCGGCCGTATGGCCTGCTCCGAAAAATACCCTACGTCGCCGACGATGCGCAACGCTTTCGGGTGCGTGTTAAAGGCCGGCATCGCCGGGCCCAGACCGTACACCCAGACTACCTTCGCGCCGCATTCCTTTGGCGTCAGGACATCCCGTATCCGGCATGGCACGCCGTTGGCTTCAGCGCCGGCGGCAAAAGCCCTTGCCATTTCATGAATACGTTCAGGTCCATGCACATAGGCTACTGACCTCATGACAGGTACACCACAATTTGGCCAGCAGGACCTGGCTCCATCTGCCGAACCCGCATGCTGCATTCAGCTGCCAGACCGGCTAGATCGACGGGAATACTTCCGCTCCGACTATCCGTAAGCACCGGCCACATGCCCGGTGGAAGCCGAAGCACGGCGGTACGTGCAGACCTCAAAAACCTCAACGTGGCGCCACCGGGATCAACCAGTTTGTGGACCACTCCCAGCAGTAGCACCACGTCATACATTTTTGCTGGCTGCCACGTTTGCGCGTCAGCCTGAACCACCTGGACTCCCAGGCCATTCGCAATCGCCACTGCCTGGGGCCGGCTTTCGATTCCAAGTACCTGCGCGCCTCGCTTCTGGCATTCCAGGGCGATCAGTCCTTCTGCGCATCCAACATCCAGCATGATCTTCCCATGCACTGAATCCAGGAGCGGGCCGAGGCCGATTAACTGTTGTTCGAGAGATGCCTTGCCGCGTCCCAGATCGCTAAACCATAACATCAGAACAAAAGCCTCTTGAGCGCTTCGCCACTTTCGATCTCGCCGAAACGTACTTGAGCCCAAGCGAGACGCCTGAACATGGACAGCCGGCCGGCGTCCGTATTGTCTTGTTCAGCAATCCAGTTTGGCATATGCGATTCCACCCTGATTCCCCACATGAGTGCTTTCACCGCAGCACCGCTGCCCCAGGTGATGACCTTGCCGGCGCGCCGCAGATCCTGCTCAAGCGGCAGGGTTTCACGCTTCCCAGGATGCAGCCGAATCCTGCCGACCTTGCCATATGGCCAGCCCCGCGGCATGGCAACCTCTTTGCACCCGATCCCACGCTGGGGCAAGATGACCGTCTCGCCAGCAACACGCCAAGGCTGCAGTTCAACACCCAACTTGTCCCAGCGCTCGGGACCGTCTACCGGGAACATGCCGGTAGTATTGTGAAACCGCTTTGCCAGGGAAATCCACCTGTCTCCTGCCAGTTTGTCGCCCCATGCTGCGTTCTCCGCAACCAACACAGGGTGTCCTGCCGATTCAAAGGCGCGTGCCGCAATGTCTCCCATCTGGATGCGATTCCAGGTGATCATGATGTCTTTGGCGCCCGGTCCACCGGTAGTCCCATGCACCACTTCGTAGCCCAACCGCTTCAAGCCGCGAGTGAATGCGGTCGCGCGCTCCGTTTCAATGTGGCGCAAGTTCAGCCAGGCACGCATTGAGGTCTCGTTTCGGGTAGCAATCAAGCCGACTGCCTGGCGTACAGTTAAGAATTTCAACCCCGCGCGGTCGGTAGGCTGCGAATTGCTTTTTGAACTGTTCGAACCGCTCCGCAGTAGTGTTTTTCAGCGGCGTTGGATGCGGACCAAAAAAGTGAGTCCCGCCCAAGTCAAAACCACAAAGCAGCAGGCGGCAGGCGCCCAACCGGACGGCAACCTCGCACGCCAAAAGCCCTGAATTCGTTCCATTACCCAAGCTCGTCTCAGCGCGCAACACGCCGCGCACCGGCTTCCATTCAGGCGCCGTGCAAAACTTCTGCCCGGCAAACGCCAAGGCCTCCGCATGGAACCGCCACCAGGCACCGTCCGTTGAGCAAAGGGCATCCGCCCAGGGCGCCAGTCGGTAGGAATCGCTGACCGCCATCACCTTGCAGCGGCCTCGCACTGCGCTTGCGACTTGCATATTCATGCTGGGGCCGGAGGCCAAAACCGCCCAAGTGTTCATATTCCTTCTGAGCTGGCGCCCTGGCTGCATGGCAAAGTCAGATACTCCGTTCCACTATCTCTGTCGGCCAGGGTTCCCTCAATGTTGTAAACGGTGCCGTTATGGACAATACGCATAGCTGCGGTCACACCTGGTCGGTAGCTGATCGTGATCCTTGTCGTAACCTTGCTTTGAGTGGCGGAGGCTGCGACAAACTCGCGCGCGCTCAGCGGCTCGATAGCAGCCCAAGGCGACGACACAAGCACCCATGTTCGCTCTACCGCACCGGTGCTTTGGTCCTGGATCACCTCACCATTACTGTCCAGCGCGTCGACCAGTTGTTCAAGCCTGACCTTATGGCGGAGCCGGCCACGATTGAACCCGCTCATGACAGCGTCGGCTTTCGCTTGCCGTAAAGGATGGCAGTCACAGGCTTGGGCAGGTAGCCCATCTCCCACTGCTTGTCCGTGTCCTCGTCCCGGTCCTTGTACAGGTAGCCGGTCATGATGCAGGTAGCGGCCTTGACGCGCCACGGAACGCCCACGGCATCCCCGGCGCTGTCGGTGATCAAGTCGCCGGCGCTGTCGGTGAATTCCACGCAACCCTCCGGCTTGAGGTATTCCATGACGAGTTCTGACGCCGCCCGGATCTTCAGCGACAGGTCGGCATCGTCGGCCGTGGTGTCGCTGCGCAGATGGTCGCGCGCCTCGGTCAAGGTAATGAGCATGCCTTCCATTTACGTCCCCAACCGCACCGCCCCGGCGGGCTCGACCGTTTTGACAATGGCATCCCTGCCATCGCGGCCACGCTTGACCGCCAGGCGCCAGTCGTCGGACTCGCCCGGTTTACCCGCAGGTCCGTCTTTTTGAGCAATGAAAAAGGATCCGCCCCATGTCACTCCGTCGCCCTTGGTGTACCGGCCTTCCCTGAAAACGCCGCAATCCTTGAACCGCGGCAGTTGAAGCTTGAACTCGCGGCTCAGTTCGCCGCGAGCAAATTTCAGGGTGACGCCGCCTTCGCCGTCGTGTTCGACCGCCAGGTCCTCGATGCTCATGCCGTCAAGCCCATCCTTGGGTACGGGAATGCGCTCCGCAGCACGCTGCAGGGTGTCGGCCGCGCGGCGCTCGAAGTCCAGGGCCCACTTGGAGAATGCAAGCTCAAACAGCGGAGCGACGTCTTCCACGGTCACGCTCTTGCCGTCGGCTGGTTTCGGCAAGGACTGCAGCATTTCCTTCAGTTCTGGCAACACCAGAATGGCCACCTCAGCGGCTGAGGAATCCTTGCCGGCCTGGGGCGCTGGTATTTCTGCGACGGCCTTGCCGACCAGTTCCTGCAGCATGGGTTCGACGTCAGCGACAGAAACGCTTGTTCCATCCTTCGGCAGCGGCAGGGATTTCACGGCGTCGGCGACTGTCGCCTCGATCAACGGCTTGACATCTTCGATAGTCACAGATTTGCCGTCGGCTGGTTTTGGAAGTTCGGCAACAGCTTTGGCGACCTGTTCGACGATAACCGCCGGATCGGCATCCCGCCCAGGTGCCGGCACCGGCAGCGCCTTGACTGCCTCCTCCACCAATGGCTTTAGATCCTCAAGCGTGACGCTCTTGCCGTCCGCGGGCTTTGGTAGTTCAGCGACCGCCTTGGCTACTTGCTCGGCAATGACTGCCGGGTCAGCGTCGCGGCCAGCGGCCGGCGCTGGAATGGCCTTGACCAGCTCTTCAACCAGTGGTTTTACGTCTTCCAGGGTGACACTGGTTCCGTCCTTTGGCATCGGCAATTCGCGTAGAGCCTTTTCCAACGAGTCGATCCGGCCATTTAGGGTGGCTGTCGCCTTGTCAACAAAGCCCTTGACCGTCTCGATCAGGCCGTCCGCGATTGTTTTCAGTTCGTTTCGCAGCATTCGAGGCCTTTCCGGATATGTTCAAGGAAAGCGCGGGCCTCTTCGGCGGCGTCCTCTTCATTTGCAGATACTGATGTCGGTGCTGCTGCAGGCACTTGCTCCTTGCCAAACGGATCAGTCTTGGAGTCACGCTTGGCCAGGGCCTCAAGGCTGTAGTTCTGCTGCTGCAGATAGACCGTATCTCCGCCGGCAATGGGTGGCAGGTTTAGGCGCTTGCGGCTTTCGTTCGGCGCATTGATTGAGCCCTGCGTGAGCTTGACTAGGACGTCGGCCTGTGTGGCGCCATCCATGCGCAGCAGGTTGTCTAGATCGAGTTCGACACCCATCTGAACACCCTCCTTGGGAAGGTCCAGCCCCAAACCCTCGTCCAGGCAGCACTCCATTTCCTCGATCAGCGATTGCAGGCAGTCGCTGTAATAAATCTGGTTCATGTCGCCAACCTTCTGGCCGGCGGGCAATGTCTCGATGCCGATTTTGAATGGCGGCACGTGGAAGGTGGAGCACACCACTTTGGCCGTCCACTCCAGTTGCTCGATGAACTGCGAATCGACGGCGGTCATGCGCATTGGCTCGAACTTCAGCCCATCGCCCACCACCGCGATCTTGCCCGCATTGGCACCGGTGAAGTTGCTTGTCCAGTAGGCCTTCAACTCGTCGGCTGTCGACTGGGAAATGGCGCCCGGCGCCGTCAAAATGCCGCTGGGCTTTGCGCCGTTGGTGTAGAAGCCCTTGGAATCCGCCTGCATCTGCAGGCCGCCGCTGGCCGCCATGCCGGACGCGAAAAGCGGCGACACTCCCACCAGTGGGTGGAATAGGCAGTTCATGCGGTCGTGGATGATCTCGCTGGCCGGAACCGTGATGTCGGTCTTCGTCAGATTACCGCCGCCCATGTTGTCCTGGCTGAGCTGGTAGTAAACACCACCGTCCGGCGCAACTAGAACCGTGACCCTGCTCGGGTCCAGCAGGTACATGCGCACGACGATGTTCCGCTCGTCCCGCTCTTTCAACACGTAGGTGTTGCCGCGCACCAGCTTGGACATGATCCACCACTGTTTGAACTGGATGTGGTTCTGGTAGCGGTTGGGCTTGCGAAGCACCGGGGAGAACGAAGCGCTGGCGGTCTCTACCCAGATACCGTTTTTGTCAAGTTTCACCAACCGCGTGCGCAATTTGCCGATGTCGTTCGAAATCAGGGTCATGCAGGCGTACACGGCGTGGTGCGCCAGAACCGTGTCGACGGTCCACTCGTCATTGCGCTGCCAGGCGCCGGCGTATGGTTCACGCACTAGCGGCCACCAGCCCCGGCTATTGACGGGCGTGAATAGGCTTGAGGCCTTATGCCGGACCGCGCGCGCCATTCGCGTGAGGACGCCTGCCTTTTTCACTCAGCAGGATCCGCCGTGACAGGAAAAGCCTCCATCAGCGCGGCGCGGACCTTTGCGGCACCGCTTGCGTGATGCACCGGCACCTCGAGCCGCTTTGCAAGTTCGTGCAAGGCCGCTGCCTCCATATCGTCGAGTGTCAGCACCCCATCAAGCGTTTTGATCCGGTACAACGGGCCGGCTGCCGGCGCACGAGGAGCGGCCGTCATGACACGAGTCTGGTAATTCAGGCCTCCCGACACGCGCCCCAAGGCCAGGAGCACCTTCGCATCGGTGACACCCAGCATCACCTTTGACCCCACTTCTTGGCCTCGATACGGCTTTTTGATGACGGTAAATTCTGCTTTGGCCATGCTATTTCCTTTCGGTCAACCTTGCAAAAAGGGCCGGCCCGAAGGCCGGCCCCTTCAACCAGGCAAGTCCTGTTTATTGGCCCCAGGTCACGGCACCCAGCCACGACACCGAAGCGCTGCGGCGGCGGGCCCAGTTCACGGTCCGCTCGGCGCGGAACCCGACCAGGTTGCGCTGCCAGAGGCTGACCAGCACAGTTGAAGCAGTGGTCGGCTCGTCCGGGCTGTCGTCCATTTGCACGGAGGCCTCCATGCTCAGGTCGATCTGGAAACCGCCTTCGTCGCCGAAGTAGATGTCGCTGGCGTTTGCCAGCACCACAATGCCGCCGGCGCTGCCGCCGTCGTTGGCGAGGTACTCGGAAACCAGCACAGGAACGCCAAGGAACGTGCCGCCCTGCATGGTGATGCCAGGGAACTCGGCCTGGCCCAGCGCGTTCTGCATCAGGGACAACGCCAGCGCAGTCGTCGCCGACATGATGTAGACCGCAGTCGTGGGCGGGTTGTTGGCCGCGATGAACGGAGCCCACAACGCGCGGACGTCAGCGCGGATGGCGTCGGCGTCGCTGCCGCTCGAGCTGATCTCGGTGACACCATTGGTGATCGAGGCAGGCGAAACGCCAGCGGCCGCAGCCTTGTCGGGGTCAACGAAGTCGATGTCCATGCGCTCGGCAAGTGCAGCCACGAGGCCATCGCGGACCAGAATGTCGGCCGATGGCGAACTGTCGCGCACCGCTTCCATCGTCAGGATGGCGATGTTGGCGACCTTCAGCGGTTCCAGCGTGGTGCGGCTGAAGTCGAACTTGGTCAGCGGCTTTGCCTTGCCTTCACCGACCCAGTAGCCATTTCCGCCAGAGGTCTGGCCGATCAGCGGCACGCGGAAGGGGATGCGGCGCAGGGACGGGATACCGCCGTTGCCAAAGCGACCGATGATGGTGCGCGGGCGCAGGTATTCGACGAAGTCGGCATAGACCGAGGTTTCATCGCCTACCAGGTTACCCACCCAGTCAGCATTGGAGGTCGTGCCGGCGGCAACAGCCGTCTTCAAGACGGCTTGGACGCGAGGGTCGAGCTTGTCGTTGCTCTGCGCGAACTGCAGCGCGCCCATCAGATTGCCCTGTGCCTTGAACAGGCACTTGGCCATCTGGGCCATGGCCAGACCTTCACCGCGGACGCGGTTGTCCTTCATGGTGATGATGCCGGTTCCAGGCTTGGTCGGGTCGGCGCCATTGCCTTGGCCTTTTTCCACGACTGTCTTGGTGCCAGGAGCTGCCAGCATCAGACCCTCCTGCTCGCGCAGGCGCTTCAGATGCAGGTCGATGGATTTCAGTTCGCTGGCGAAGCCGTCATAGGCTTCACCTTCTGCTTCGTCGAGCGAGCGGCCCTCGTCGTTCGACTTGGTCATGATGTCGGTCATGGCCGCAGCCTTGCTTTGGCGCGTCGCTTCGAACGCGCTGATTTGTTCTGCAATGGTTTTCATGGTGCTCTTTCTTCAGGAGTTGAGGTAAACCGCGCCGGGATGGCGAGGTTGATTTCCCGAAGCGCCGGGAGGTTTGCCGCGAACGGCTGGGTCGAGATGGACGACGCCTTTACGCATAAGGCCAAGCGCGGCCAGCGTTTTGGTGTCGACCGCCTTGATTGCGGTGATAGAGGCATCGGAGTTGGCGGCGATGGTCACTGGCGAAAGCTCGAGCCATTCCCACTCCTGGTACTCCAGGCCATAGCTGCCTTCGATGCGCGCGTATTTGATGGGATTGAAGCCAATGGACAGCCCCCGAACCAGCTTGGCCTTCAGTTCCTGCCAGGCGGTGTTCAGACGGTCTTGCAATTGGCCTGGCTCGGGCTCGTTGTGAACCTCGCAGTCGACTTCGATCTTCTTTTCAGAGAGACGTACGGCCGTCACCCAACCGATGGGCTCTCGGCTGTTGTGCTGCCAGAGGAGCGGCATTGGGAGCTTGAACTTCGCACCCTGAGGCAGGACGATGTCATCCATGCGGTCTGCTGAAATGGTGGATGCGATCCCTGTGAAAAGGCGCTTCCCGCTTGTTTCATCAACAGCCTTCAGTTCCAGGGCGGCATAGGCACGGTTCATAGTGATCTCCAGAAATGCAAAAACCCGCCGAAGCGGGTATGTTTGTTGCAATGTTTGCTATCAATAAATTAGTAGTTGATACTTCTTTTTTCGCGGTTTCGGGTTCATGCCCAGGAGTGCCACGCAGTTCAATGTTGCGATTAGCGGGTCAATCTTTGCGGCGCCGGCCAGTTGTTTGGTGATCAGGACGGCATTCCCTCGGGCCTCGACCTTGGCGTTGCCGACGCAATAGTTCATGAGCCTGGTGGCGCCGTGCAGGAAGGTGCCGGCCGCCAGTTGCCGCTCGGCAGTCTTGATTGCGCCGACAAGCCGCCACCCCTGAGGTACGGCAACGATGCGCTTCTCGTCAAACTTCAGCGCGATCAGGGCGTCTACGATGTCACTGATGCCAACTGCATCGACCCCAACTTGGTCAAGTAGACCGGAGGCCTCTACCTTCATCACGATGGCGGCCACCGCGTCCACGTCGTCGCCGATCTTTTCCACGACGGTCAGGTCGCCGTCGTGCTCAAAGTCCAAAAACTTGGGGGCCTCAGACTTTCGACGCTCAAAAACAGAGGGATGGGCCCAGGCATGCGCCCAGTGGAGCCATTCCTTTGTTTTCTCATCCCGCCCCATCGCCGACATGCCCAGTAAGTCGTCCAGGCCGCCGCCGTCGATGCCGATCACCACAACCTCGCTACGCTCCAAAAGAACATCCAGCGTCAGCTCTTTCCGCCCACAGGCTTCCCAATTTTCGGCGCCGGCCCACCTGTCAGACCTCAAATTCAGGCCGATCTCTACATTTCCATGCTTGGCCAGGAAGCCACGCAGAGATTGAGCCCCGGCCATTTCCGCCTTGGTGTATTCGCGCTCGAGGTATTCGGCATCGACGGAAACGCCGTAGTTTGGGTTCACCATCGGCAGGTTTTCGAGCTTCAGGTGCTCGCCGGCCGCCACCATTTCTGGCGGGTGCTCATACAGCACGGGCAAAAACGCCTTATCGTCAATCTTTCCGTCGCGCACGTCGCGCGCGTAATTCAGATCCTGCAGGAAAATCCCGGCCGGCGGCTCGTCCGACTGGGTGCTCAGCTTGATCGTGATGCCCTCGGGGCGCGACGCCAGGCCGCCCATTGCCTCCCGAAACATCGCTTCGGCGTTCGGTTTCTTGCCGAAAATCCATTCCTCGTCGATCAGGATCCAGCTAGCCTTCTTGCCGCCGACCGTGTCACTGTCTGCCGCCACCACCTTCAGCATGGCCCCGGTGGTCCGGTGGGTGATGGTCCGGACATGGTCCTGAACGTGGAAAAGCTCGCTCAGGTCCTCGTCGGCCTTGATCATGTCTCGCGCGGGCGCGTACGCGTTGTTCGCAATCTCGACCGTCGGGGCCAGGATGATCATTTCCGCCGACGCCCGCCAGTTCAGGATCAAGGCGGTCAGCATAATGCCGGCCGCTATGGTTGACTTGCTGTTTTTCTTCGGGATCAGCATGAACGCTTCCCGGATCAATCGCCGGCCGGTGTCGGCGTCATACGCCCCGAAGATCGCTGCTACAAAGTCAAATACCCACGGGTCGCAGGCCTCGCCGAACGTCGGGCTACCCGGCGCGTCAACGATTCTCAACTGTTTGAAGACCGAAAGGGCCTCGACCGCTCGGTCTGGGAATATAGGCGCCGGGATGATCGATTGCTTGGCGCGCAACCGATCCGCCCAGTCCGGGCAGGCCGTTGACCATTCCACAATCAGACTCGTTTACCGCCGGCCGCAGCAAGTCGCGGTGCCGCGGTGGGCGCGAACTTGTTGCCGGCATCCTTTGCTTTCCCGGCTTGTTCCTCCTTCTTACCCCCGTCGCCCTTCTTCGTGTGGGTGTACTGAACAGCCGCTATTGCTGCCCGCACTTGGATTGTCGAGGCCTTGACCTTGCCCGTAGCTACAGCCTGGAGCAATTCCAGCATGTCTTCCGGAACCGGGCCATCCTCAAGCTCAGGTTGCGCATTTGGTGATTCAACGGGAAGAACCTTTTTCTTCCGCCCTGCCCCTGGCCGAGCGCCGCCGGAGTTCTTTCTAGCCCCCCCGCTTCTGCCCTTTACACCTGCCATTTGCTGATTCCTATTGAAAAGGGGGATTTAATCCCCGCGTGAGGTTGGGCGCGGTGTCCGGCAAGGAATGGTAAAAATGTTTTACCTGTCCCCCCCCCCACCACTCCCACCCTAAATCGGTGCATCACCGACCTTGGGTTCGAGCTGCCTCCGCCCTCGTCTTGAGCTCATGGCAGTCGTGATTCATGGCCTGCAGGTTAGCCTCTGCATCGGTGCCGCCTTCGGCCAAGGGAATGATGTGGTCTACCTCATCAGCGGGTAGGGGAACGCTGCGCTTCGCGCATTCGGGGCACTGGCAGAGGAACAGGTCCCGAGCCAGTATCTTGTCTCTCAGGCGGCGCCATGGGCGACCTGTAAGCCGGCCGTATGTGGATGTCTTGGCCCAGTGCCCACCCTTGCTGGCCTCTTGCTGGGGCTCACTGGTGTTTGTTGTGCAACGGGTATCCACCGTTTGGATACGGCTCTTTATGCTGGTCAGACGGCCCATCAGCGCCGCGGCGTGCCGTCCATGTAGTTCCCGCTGTCTGGCGGGTCCTCGCCATCTGCCTCAGCCACTGCCCTTACCAGACCTTCGTTGCTGGCTGCCAGGCGGTTGATAGCCTCTGTCTGAACGCCCAATGCGGCTACCAGTTCAGGTATACCGGGCTCGGTAGGGGTGCTGGGTGCTATCTGCCACTCCACCCCGCTAAAGCCGTGGCTTTCGGTCTGGGCTCTCAGCTGTGCCACTATCTCTTTGGCGCTTTCCAGCCTCATCTGGGCGGGAAACTTCAATACCAGGACGCCGGCCGGGGAAGAGGTGGGCGGCTCGTTCAGCGGCGATTCTGGTCCATTTGGCAATCCAGGCTCGGCGCTGCTCGCAGGATTTGCAGGGCATGTCATGGGCTCAGCCGTAGTTGTGGGGAATGCGCCGGCTTTGTGGCGGTTTGCGGCCCAAGCTCTCAAGGCGGGTATAGCGCCATGCCAGCACCAGGGCTTGGCGGACGGTGTCGCTCGATGTGCCGCGCACAATGCGGTAGTTCTGGAACACGCGCCAGAGGAATTTCATGCTGCTCTCCATTGGCGCCCATCGGACGAACGTTGAGGACTGGGCTTGGCGCGGCTAAATGCGATGTGCAGATTTATCGCCAAACCGCATTTTTAACGGCTATGGCACGGCCGGTGAAACGATTGAACTCATAAACTTTGTCATCGGCCGGTATAAGACTCGGCGTCTCCTGCCGAACTCTCAGAGTGGATAAACCTATTTGGGTTGGCATGCCTGAGATGGGGTTAAATCTGCGCCTTGTTTTCAACTCAACGCGCCAATGAATAGCTTGGCCTGTCAGCGGATTGAATGACGGCAGTTGAGCCCTTATGCGCCTGACAAAACGCATCCAGCGGATGTAATTTCGCATTAGATCTCCGTAGCTATGCCCATCCGGCTACAGCTTAATGCGGTAGGAGCCGGTCCGGCCGACAAGGGCCATCCGTATCCCCAGCCACAAAGCAACGGTGCGTTTGCGGCCGAACGTGCGCGCCACATCAAACGCGCTCTTTGCCAGGATGAGTCGTCTCATGTGGTCTCCAAGTAGTCCAGCATTCGGACTTGACCCGTATGGGCTGCTGGGGTGCCGGCGTCCAACCTGCTGCCGCCTGCGCTTGGCGGTAGAGATTCCCAGCCTGGGCTGGCCGCGGCAGGCTCGCGGTGCGTTGTGTTGGGCGGGGAGCACGTCCGTATCGAGGGCTGCAGCCTGTGCTCAGCGAGCGGCGGCGCATGGATATGGGCGAGAACGGCTCCCGGCTTGGGACTGCGCAGGATGCGCGAATTAATTGAATCTGGCGAATTCCAGATGGAGTGCCTTTGCGGCAGCGTCATAGACCTGCTTCGCTTCGGCGACCGTGGCATACGTACCAAGATGACGCTTTACCCCGTCGCGCCGAATTTGAGCGCAGAACTTACCTCGACGCGGATACACGCCTTTGAAACCAGCGGCGTTGTTAATGTGCATTTTTCGGTTCTGCATGTTCTGTACGTGGGTGCAGACACGCAAATTTTCTCGCCTATTGTCAGCGCCGTTGCCATTGATGTGGTCAACGATTTCCCCGTCTCTCGCACCCATCACCACGCGGTGGAGCAGCTCGTATTTTCGAGCCCCGTCGAGCATGTAATTCCGCCTCACATAGCCGCCGTTGGTAACGTACCAATTCATCGCGCGCAGGTGTTCATCCTGCGGGGACAGCAGTATTTTCATGGGATATGGACGTAAAAAAGCCGCCTCAGTGGGCGGCTTGGAAATCTTTGGAGGTGGCTACGCCATCAAGGTCTTCGGCCCGTGGGCTGACCCGGGCAGACGTTTGGCATGTAGTCGAGGGCGAGAGGCGGCTGCGGCCTCTGCAATCTCGGGTGCAATTATCACAGATTGTTGGTTTTGTGCAAGTCTTTTTCGTCAGCCCGGTTCAGGGCATCGCATATCAGCTGCGCATCGGCAGTGTCAAAAGACTCACACACAGCCTCAAATTGGCCGTCGTATTGACTGCCCCCGATCATCACCGGGCGAGTGGTATCGACCACAGTGGCATCAAAACAGCAGTGGCACGACTGAGATCCTTCAACGACTTTGTATCTCATGGCTTGGCCTCTGTTTTCGATGATAGTCCGCTTCCAATGAGCACCAAAGCGCCATCCTCACAGCGAGCCCACTGGGGATGATTCAGCTCCGCCTCATCCGGGACGGTTTCACCGTACTTGCTGGCCACGTAGGCGCGCATGGCGGCAATGAGAGGCGTCGGACCGTAACCTTCAAATTTCCCGACGATGTCATCCTTCCGAACGTCCAAGATAGGATCGATGAACGCCTCCCATAAGCCTGACTTCATGAATCCTGGAGCGCCAATGGTGATCTTCTCCTTCTCGATGATCGGGCCGCCGGCGTCCCAGAATCTGGTCGGATCCCAATCGTAACGGTCTAGAAGGCGTGGGTTAAGGGTTTGTCCAACCCAGTAGCGCAGCTCAGCCCCTATCAGTTTGTCAACACGTTTCACGATGGCTCCTTTGCTGCGAACTTTCCGACCTGAGCCCTTACAAGCACGCCGTCTTTTCTCCAAACCGACCATTCGACGTCATTTTCATCAATGTAGCCGTGAGGGTCGGCATCTTCCCGCCATTTGGCCTTCATCTCTTCTTCTACCACAGGCAACGCGTTGAGTTGATCTAGAGTCATGTCGCACTCTCCTTTGCCGCAATATACCGGGTGCCGGACTTCTGCCAGCCAGCAGACAACCTTTGCCCCATGCTGCGCTCTGCGATGTTCTTGCAGTCGTCCAGATGGCGTGCCAGGCGCTTTCCCTCCTCGCCACGCGGCGGCCTGGCTTGGCCTGAGCCCTGGCATGCCGGGCAGTGCCGGGCGGAAAGCGACGGCGTGCCGGGGATGGCCTTAAACCGCTGACCATTGCATACCAGACAAACTTGGTCCAGCCAGTATTTGAGCACCGCGGCGCCGATATCTTCTGGGTCGGGGTTCTTCCACTTGTAAGCCCTGATGGCCACCTGCCGGCGCACCTCGGGCAGCGTTTTCAGCTTTCCCATCAAGATTCCCAGTTCATGCGTATACCACTTGATTGCGGTCATCTGGGCGGCGATCTGGCGGCGGCGAGCATCCTCCTTGGTGGCCACCTCAAGCGCTTTCCCGGTCAGGCTGGCCAGCGCCGGGGAGCGGTCCAGGGTGGCGGCCATGGCCTCGATTCGCTCTTTGGACGGCCGGCGCGGCTTCTCGGCGCCATCCCATTCAGCCATCAGGCGCAGCAGCCCGGCACCCAGCTGGTCATCGCTCCAGGCCGCCGCTACCAGCATGTCAGCCGAGCTCCCGCGATCTGCGTCGGTGTGCACGCGCAGGTTGCTGGCATTCACGGCGGCAGTGTACCGTTCCTGGGTGTCGGGTTTCTTGTCTTCTTCGGTTGCCATGGGGCGCTCCTGTTTTTATAGCTAAAAATCGTTATTTAGTGCTGGTGGGCATTGGATTTCGGCCGCATTCGCATCACCGCATGTCCTTGCACAGCTCCAGCGCCTGCTGCTCGGTAAAGCCCTCCGACACCAGGGCCAGGAACTTCACCCGCGCCAGCTTGGCGTCGAGCTGCTTCAGCTCCATCAACGCGGGCAGGTTCTCGCGCAGGGTACGCACGCTCAGGGCCAGGGCTGCGTTGTCCTTTTCGCTCATATCAAACCTTTCTCTGCCAGCCGCACCAGGGACCGCAGGTGTCCGTGGAACCAGTCGAGGTCTACCTGCTCGCGGGTCATGTGGGGCACACCGGCCAGAGTGTCGTAAGCGGCATCGCAGGCGGTACAGGCGTAGGCGCCGGCTAGGTCAAGCGCCTTGATGCCGCGGCCCTTGCCTGCGGCGGCGTGCCGGGCGTGGCTCCAGATCGTCGTTTCTGGGTCGTGGGTACAGACACCCACAATGCGGACCGTGCATTCCTCGCCGCGCGCGGATTCCCGGATCTTGTTGGTCACGGGTTTCGCCCGGGTGGCCGCGCCCTTGGGCTGGCTCACTACGGGTGCGCTGCCGATCACCGCCGTCGACGCAAAGCGCTGCACCCCAGGCCACACCGTGACCCTGGGTTCTTTCTGCTTTGCTGGCTTTGGGCGGGTTCGGAGCATGGTCAGGCCGCTCCGATGACTGTCAGTTTGCTGATGCCGTTTTTGTTGCGCACGCCGTTGGCGCAGTACCGCCGCAGCGCGGCCTCATGGAGCTCGCCGGGCAGCACATCAATGCCGCTACCAGTCATCCCGCCCTTCCACGAGCCTTTTTCGTAGCCGACTTCCTTGTCAAAATCCATCGACAAAGACCGGCTGACCATGCTAGGGAAGATGGCCGATAGCCATTTAAGCGGCCCATTACCTCTGCGCCACTCCCGCTCCTCGATCAGGGTTGTGCAGCGGATACGTGTGCCGTCGAAGTCCTCAAGCTCAAAAACAGCTTTCGGCACGGTTTCTTTTACCGCCTCTTCGTGAGCGTGCTGGTCCAGCCAATTCGCATGCTTGTGGCGGTCAGATTCCAGCAGCGTGGCTACATGCTCTCCTTGCAAACCGTAGTAGCTGTGCCGGTGGAGGCGCGTCTGCCACCAGCTGAATTGCAGGCTCCATGATTTATTGCCGGGCCAGCAGTCAGGCTGCCTTCCGTACTTGATCCGCAGGCCATCAAAAGCAAGGCTGATGCCCAGTTCGCGCCGGGTTTCGATGG
>Ga0209675_1000402_pt1 | contig 35747 bp, 30 predicted proteins | sample AraplaCol_mLB_r2_2_FD_184280 | JGI IMG/M metagenome (GOLD analysis project Ga0209675, IMG submission 184280) | Arabidopsis root microbial communities from North Carolina, USA - plate scrape MF_Col_mLB_r2 (SPAdes) (version 3) | ecosystem: Host-associated > Plants > Roots > Endosphere | place...
AGCCGACTGCCGATCTGGCTGAGCACGAAAGGCGCGCACATCGCCGAACAATGCGCGGCGCCGCCGACCAGGCCAAGCATGACCATGCCCGCCGGACGGCCGACGTCCAGCATCAGGCCCGCGCCGCCGCTATGCAGCAGCGTGGCGCAGGCGGTCAGGAATTCGGTCCAGTCTGTCGGCATGTCCCGCACTCTACCGCGCGGGCCCGCGCACACCTTGATCAGGATCAATGCTGCTGTCGCGAGCGGTCGTAGGGTTGCAGTATGACACAGGGACATTCGCCCGAGCATACAGATTGCCCGCTCTCGGCCATGCGACAGATCGAGGTTGCACTCCGCAATGCCGCGCCGATGTCGCCGCTCGACATGCTGGTGGCGCGGCGCATGAACCTGGCGGCCTTCTGCGGCATCCTGAAGGCGTTGCCCAGCGGCAGCGCCACGCTCGGCCGCACCCTGGCGCCCAGCCTTGCCAGCTTCTTGTCACGTGACTATCCGGCGCTGATCGTTGAGGAAGAAGAGGGCCTGCTGCCCTGCCTGAATCGCCGTCTTCTATTAGGCGACAATCTGGACGACATCCTGCGCCAGCTGGGCGATGAACATAGACAAGATGTCGCACATGCCAAATTGCTAGCGACTCGCTGCGATGATTTCGCATCCGAGGTGGATGCAGACTGGCCGGAGCTTTGCGAGGCGTTGAGCGACTTTGCCGATCGCCAGCGGCGACACCTGGTCTGGGAGGATGCGACGATATTGCCCATAGCGCGCGACCGTCTGCTGGCGGATGATATGCGCCAGTGGGGATGCGACATGGATCGTCGTTATCGCCTTTTAACCTGTCAGGCCGATTAGCACCCGCTAGCGTCCTGTGCGGGACGAACGAAAGAAGGGTGTCATGGCCGAGATTCACGCCTTGCCGGTACGCAAGCCGATACCGATGCAGAAGAGCAACGATCCCTGCCAGACCTGCACCGCCCGCAGCCTGACCATCTGCGCCCCGCTGAATACCGAAGAGCAAGCCAAGCTGAGCGCGGTCGCCACCTCGGTCTGCCTGCAGCCGCACCAGATGATGTTCCAGGAAGGCGATGCCGCCGACCATGTCTACAACATCACCTGCGGCAGCGTGTCGCTGTCCAAATCGATGGCCGACGGCCGCCGCCAGATCACCGGCTTCCTCGGCCCGGGTGATTTCCTCGGCCTGAATACCCGCGACACTTATGGCGTCAGCGCCGAGACGCTGATGGAAACCCGTGTCTGCCGCTTCCCGCGCCAGGCCTTCCGCAAGGTGCTCGACGACCTGCCGCAGCTCGAACATCGCCTGCTGGCGGTGGCCGAGGCGGAAGTCGCCACTGCGCAGGAACAGATTCTGCTGCTCGGCCGCAAGACGGCGATGGAGCGCATCGCCTCCTTCCTGATCCTGCAGGCCGAACGCATCAAGGCGCGCGGCATGCCCGATAACCCGATCAGCCTGCCGATGACGCGAGCCGAGGTGGCCGACTATCTCGGCCTCACCATCGAAACCGTCAGCCGCTGCTTCACCAAGCTGCGCAAGCTCGACATCATCGGGCTCCCCGCCGCCGACCGCGTGCAGATCAAACAGACCGACCGCCTGAAGGCCCTGTCGCAAGCGGCCTGATTTTTCCTTTTTACCATCTTCTGCACCTGTCTTGATTTCAATCAAGGCAGACGCCGCGTCGCGCCTCGATACTGGTCACAGATGACGGAGGCACCGATGCCGCTTTATCTGATCCGACTGGAACTGGCACGCGACAAAACCCATCCTGAGGGCAGTCGACTGCACGGCTATGAATTCTATGCGCCCATGGACGCGCATGGCCACTTCGATGCCGCCGAATGGCATCGGGTATCCGAAAACTGCACGCTTCATCGTTTCTGGGATGGCAAGGACGACTGTTACGGCCATCTGATCCTTGCCGATAACGGAGACTGGGCTTTCTCCTATATCCCCGACGAGGACGGCGACGACGAACCGGTCTTCCGGCTCGACCGTCACGCCATCAAACTCGGCGAATATCTCACGGTCAGCGGATCGGACGGCCATCAGCACACCTTCCGCGTCGTCGGTCTCGCGCCGGTTCTGGCCTCACGGCCACAATTCAACAAGGGAGTCTCCCATGGCTTATAAGGATATCCTGGTTCATGTCGACACGGCGAAGTCGGCCGCGACGCGACTCGATTTCGCCGCACGGCTTGCCGTCACGCAGGACGCGCATCTCACGGCGCTGCATGTCGTCCCGCCACCATATATTCCGGCCGACATCATGGGCACCGGCGTCGGCGCCGATGTCGTCGCCTGGCATCGTGAACAGCGTGACCGTCGCGTCGCCGATATCCATGCCCTGATCGCGCAGGTGCAGCAGCGCCACGGCGTGACCATCGAGGAACGCGTGGTCGATGGCGGCATAGAGCCGACCATCCTGGACCACAGCCGCTACACCGACCTGATCGTGGCGAGCCAGCCGGGCGACCTGCTGGATCTCGACCAGCCGCTGCAGCCCTCGCCCGGCAACCTGGTGGTCGGCGCGGGCTGTCCGGTGCTGGTGTTGCCGGCCGCCGGCACCCCGCAGATGCCGGGCAACCATATCCTGATCGCCTGGAAGCCCTGCGCTGAAGCCGCGCGCGCCGTGCGCGGCGCCCTGCCGCTGCTGAAAAAAGCCAAGGCCGTCACCGTGCTGTCGGCCAATGTCGACACCAAGGACCAGCCGCGCATCGCCGGCGCAGACATCGCAACCCATCTGGCGCGCCATGGCGTCAAGGTCACGGTGATGCCCTTCACCGCACCCGACATGGATGTCGGCAGCCTGATCCTCGCCCGCGCCGCCGACCTGGGCGCCGACCTGATCGTCATGGGCGGCTACGGCCATTCGCGCCTGCGCGAAATGGTGCTGGGCGGCGTGACCTATCACATCCTGAAGAACCAGATCGTCCCGGTCCTGCTCGCCTCCTGACCCAAGCCTACTCCCGGCAGGTGCAATCACTACCGGGCTGTGCGATGTAACGGGGCATGAGCCCCGTTGCTTCCCCTCCTCCGCGCATCGCCGTGATCGGCGGCGGACCGGCTGGCCTGATCGCCGCCGAGGTCATGGCACAGGGTGGCCTCGCCGTGACTGTCTTCGACCGCATGCCCAGCCCGGCGCGCAAGCTGCTGATGGCCGGGCGCGGCGGCCTCAACATCACCCATTCCGAACCGCTCGATGCCTTCATCGGCCGCTACGGCGCTGCCGCCGGCTGGATGCAGCACTATCTTGACGCCTTTCCGCCCCAGGCGCTGCGGCAGTGGTGCGCGGGCCTGGGCGAGGACACCTTCATCGGCAGCAGCGGCCGCATCTTCCCCAAGGCGATGAAAGCCAGTCCGTTGCTGCGCGCCTGGCTGGCGCGGCTGGACTCCTTGACTGTGAAACTGGTGACCCGCGCCGACTGGACCGGCTGGGACCAGAGCGGTGCGCTGCAATTTGCCGATGGCAGCCGCTTTGTCGCCGACGCCACCGTGCTGGCGCTGGGCGGCGCCTCCTGGCCACGGCTTGGTGCCGATGGCGGCTGGACAGCTTTGCTGCCCGAGATCGGCATTGCGCCATTAGAGCCGGCCAATTCCGGTTTCGTCGTCCCCTGGTCTGAGATGTTCCGCAGCCGCCATGCCGGGGCACCGCTCAAGCGTATTGCACTCGCCTTCGAGGGTATGGTCAAACGCGGCGAGGCCGTGATCACCGCGCAGGGCATCGAAGGTGGCGCGGTCTATGCCCTGTCTTCGCTTTTGCGCGAGGCTATCGCGCGCGAGGGCGCGGCGGTTCTGCATGTAGACCTGCGGCCCGACCTGTCACTGGATGCGCTGGCGGCGCTGGTGAACGAGCCGCGGCGCGGTGCGTCGCTGTCGAATTTCCTGCGCAAACGCGCCAACCTGCCGCCCGTCGCCATCGGACTCGTGCAGGAAGCCCTGCATGCCGGACAGTCCGCACTGCCGCTCGCCACGCTGATCAAGGCGCTGCCGCTCAATCTCACCGCGCCGTTTGGCCTGGCGCGCGCGATCTCGACCGCCGGCGGCATCCGGCTGGAGGAAGTCGACGATAATTTAATGCTGAAAAAGCGTCCGAGCGTCTTCGTCGCCGGCGAAATGCTGGACTGGGAAGCACCGACCGGCGGCTATCTTTTGCAAGGTTGTTTTGCCACTGGCATTGCCGCCGGCAACGGCGTGATAAGCTGGCTCAAAAAGAACGGGGCCCGTTAAGGCCCCGTCTTCCGTCTTTCAGAATTTGACCGCTTCGCCGGGGCTGAGATTCAACACCCGTGTAGATGTGCGTCCCAATGCCGCGATGAATTCCTCCGGCGTGCCCTTGCCAAGCGGATTGGCGCCATAATGCATCGGAATGACGTATTTGGGCTTGAGATACTCCCTGATCGCCAGCGCCGCGCCCTGCGGGTCCATGGTGAAATTGCCGCCGATCGGGATCAGCACCAGGTCTGGCTTGTAGCGGTCGGCGATCAGCTTCAGGTCGCCGAACACGTCGGTATCGCCCATGTGATAGATCTTGAATCCGTTTTCCATCTCGAGGATGAAGCCGACCGGCTCGCCACCGTAATGACTGTGCTGGTTGCCGGCCGCATCACGATGCACATAGACCGAGGAATGCTCGGCGTGGGTCGCCGTCACCTTGATCCCGGGCACCGGCTCGACCGTTCCACCCTTGTTGAAGCGCGGCAGCTGCGCCGCCGGCAGCACGCCCAGCGTGGTCAGCACCTGGTTGAGATCGCCCGGCCCGTAGAGCGGGATATTGTTGATCTTCGCCACTTCCGGCGCATCGGCGATATGGTCGCCATGGCCATGGGTAACGAACAGCGCATCCACCTTGCCCAGCGCGGCCGGGTCCTTGAAAGCGGCCGGGGTCTTCGGGTTGGCACGCAGCCATGGATCGACCACGATCACCTTGCCGCCCGGGCTGGTGATGCGGAAGGCGGCCTGGCCAAGCCAGAGCACTTCTGTCTGGCTTTGTGCGAAGGCCGGCTGCCCGGCGAGCAGCAGAAGCAGTGTTGCAAGCAGAATGCGCATATCTCTTGTCCTCCCTTTACTTAATCAATCTGGACTTTGGCAGCCTGCAGGATCGGCCGCCAGCGGGCGATCTCGGCGGCGATCATCTGGCCGAATTTCTCCGGCGGCATCGGATCGGCTTCGGCGCCTTCCGCCTCCAGGCGCTCGCGCACCTGCGGCGAGTCCACGGCCTGATTGATCGCCGCATTCAGCCTGGCCACGATGGCGGCCGCCGTGCCGGCCGGCGCCACCACGCCATACCACTGGTCGGCCTCGAAACCCGGATACCCGCTTTCCGCCACCGTGGGCAGATCGGGATAGGCTTTCATGCGTTTGGCGCTCGACACCGCCAGGGCGCGCAGACGTCCGCCGCGCACATGCGGCATCACGGCGGTGGCGCCCGTGAAACCAACCTGTATCTCACCAGACAGCAGATCGGTGACGGACGGCGCCGTACCCTTGTAAGGCACATGCACCATGTCTGTCCTGGTCACATATTTCAGATATTCGACGGTGATATGCGCGGCAGAGCCATTGCCCCCAGACCCGTAGGACAGGCTGCCCGGCTTGTCTTTCGCTGCCTTCACCAGGTCTGCCAGGCTGGCAAACGGACTTTTGGCATTGACCACCAGGACATTCGGCACACGCGCCGCGAAAGCGACTGGCGTGAAACTTTTCACCGGATCGTATTGCAGCTTCGGGTACAGCGAGGGATTGATCGCCAGTGTACCGATATGACCCATCAGCAGGGTGTAGCCGTCGGCCGGTGCGCGCGCGACCAGTTCGGCGCCCAGGCTGCCACCTGCGCCAGCACGATTATCGATGATCACGCTCTGGCCGAAGGCCGTCTGCAGGCGCGCTCCGATCTCGCGCGCGAGAATGTCGGTCGTACCGCCCGGCGTGAAGGGCACGACGAGCGTGATGGGTTTAAGCGGATAGTCCTGTGTCTTGGCGGCAACGGGCAGCAACGCGAACGCGGCAGCAAAGACAACGAAAATCTGTTTTGACATACGATCTGCTCCGGCTGGGCAGGTGGTGCATTAGCTGACACAACCCGCCGGATTTCCTCCACTTTTTTCTTATTAGGCTGCAGGCAGATTGGTCGCAGCCGACGCCCCTTAACAAATGACAAGAATGGCGGGATTGATGAATCCCCCGAAGGAATGGCTAGAGCCCTTTCATCTGTTTGCGCAGCAGCGCCAGCAGCGCATCGGCGGCCGGCGACAGCGGCACACCGCGCCGCGCGACCACGCCCAGCGTGCGCGAGATGCCGGGATTGCGCAAAGGCACTGCCACCAGGCCGGGCGACTCCGCCACGTTCACCGCCAGCTGCGGCACGACGGTGAGGCCAAGGCCAGCGCGCACCAGACCGAGCGCGCTGACGATATGCTGCACCTCGTAGCGCCAGGACATGTCCTCACGGCGCGGCCCCAGCGCATCGTCGATCAGCTGGCGGTTTCCGGTCTGCGTGCTCACGCGCACCAAGGGCTCGCCCTTCAGCGACGACCAACTGACCGCCTTCTGCGTCGCCAGCGGATGTCCCTTCGGGCAGACCAGCACGAAAGGCTCCTTCATCAGCGGGGTGATTTCTAGGTCCCAGCGGTCGGCGGCGACGATGGTGATGCCGAATTCGGCCTCGCCGCTATGCACCTTCTCGGCGATCTCCAGCTTGGAATTGTCCAGCACGCGGATATTGAGATCGGGAAAGCTCTTGCGCAGCCGTGCCAGCAGCGGCGGCAGGTAATGCACGGCGATGGTGGGCAGGCAACCGATGGTCAGCCTTTCCTGCCTCGCCTTGCCCTGCAGGCGCAGCTCGTCGAAGGAGGAGGAAATATCCGCCATCAGGCGCCGGGCCTTGGGCAGCAGCTCGACGCCGGCCGGCGTGAGCGCGACATGACGCGTGGTGCGCGTCAGCAGCTTGATGCCGAGATCGTCCTCCAGCTTTTTCATGCGGTGGCTGAGGGCCGTCTGCGACAGGTTCAGATTGGCCGCCGCACGGTGGAAGCTGCCGTGGTCGGCGATGCTTAAGAAAGCCTCCAGGCCGAGAAAGTCGATCCGCATGCCGTGCTGTCTTTCTAGCTCTTCGCGTTCCAGGCTGGCTTATCGCCGCCCTTGCCCGCCACCGAGTATAGCGCACCCGGCGCGTTGCGGGTCTTCTGGAAATCCTCCAGCGACTGGCCGCGCATGGCGGCATAGATATGCAGGTTCGACACCCCGATCACCGCGCCGAGCTTTTCCAGCACGAAGAAGATCGCGCCGTAATGGATCAGCCCGCGCCAGTCGCGCTTGCGCAGCAGCGCGCGCTCTTCCGGGGTGAGGCCGGCCTTCTCGTATTCGGCCTCCTCGTTGGCCAGGAAGGCCTCGCGATGCGCGGGCAGCACCAGGTCATGCAGGAAGCGATTCAGACGATAGGCCTTGACGCTGCGTTCATGGGTGTAGGGATAGGTGCCTTCCAGCGTCTCCGCGCCGGCCATCTGATGGGTGATGGCCTTGCGCTGCGCCTCGACAGCATCCTGCGCAGGCGCATCGCCGAGGTCCTCGTAGATCGCGGTGGCGATGCTGGTCATGGACGGCAGGTAATGGGTCTGGTGCAGCTTCTTCACCTGTTTCGACATGGCGCCGCGCATCACCAGCCACATGATGACTTCCGAGCCTTCCATGCCGCCCAGCGTGGCGTATTCGGCATGGGTCATGCGGGTGAGCTTTTCCGGATCTTTCTCGATCAGGTCGAGGAATTCCATGTCCCAGCCGACATTGTTGAAGCCGGCACGCTCGCCATGCACCTGATGCGACAGCCCGCCGGTGGCGACGATCACCACTTTTAGGTCTTCCGGATAGCTTTCGATTGCGCGGCGCAGCGCCTGGCCCAGCTTCCAGCAGCGCAGGGCGCTGGGGATCGGGAATTGCAGCACGCCGACCTGCAGCGGGATCACCGGGACGCTCCAGTCGGTTTCATTACGCGGTGCGAACATCGACATCGGCGAGAAACAGCCATGATCCAGCGCGCGGTTCTGGAAAAACGACATGTCGAATTCATCGGCCATCAGCGAGCCGCCGATATGCTGGGACAGCTTCGCATGGCCGGTCAGCGGCGGCAGGTCGCGCGCGCCACCGCCTTCATCCGCCACGTCGTAGCGTTCGCCGATGCCCAGCGCGAAGGCCGAATAATGATCGAAGAAGAAGGACGTGATGTGGTCGTTGTAGATGACGAAAAAGACATCCGGCTGCCTCGCTTCGACCCAGTCGCGGATCGGGCCATAGGCGCCAAAGATCGGACCCCAGACCGGATCATCCTTGGTCTTGAAATCATGGGCGAAGCCGATGGTGGGCGTATGCGAGGTGGCGATAGAGCCGATGATGCGGGCCATGGCGGTAATCCGAATCTGAAAGGAGACGAGTTTACGGTTTTGCCGACTGGCGTACCAGCAGGGCAGCGGCGATGGCGCGGCCGTCCTTGGGCACCGGGCCGGCAAACTGCTCGGCCAGTCCCAGGTCGGCGACCCAGTCCTGATGCGCCGCGGTGGCGGCCGGCATGTGATGGCTCAGGCCGGCGGCTTCCAGCGTCGCCACCACCTCGCGCATCTCGGCGGCGCGGCGGCGACCATGCACCACCACGCGCTCCATCACATGATTGGCGAGCGTGGCGAAGGTCTTGTTGGCGAGATAGTCGCTGATCGTGGGTACCACGCGGTCAGCAACACCGAATTTCACCGCTGCCGTCATGCATTCCATCACCACGCTCTCGATGCCCTTGATGGCGATGCTGCGCACCATCTTCACCGTCGATGCATCGCCCAGCATATCCGACACCACCTCGGCATCCATACCGAGCGCTTCCAGCACCGGCGCGACGCCGGCCGCGCCCGGGCCGCTGATCAGCAGCGGCGTCTTGTGGAGCTTCGGGTAGACCGGCTGCATGACAGCCACATCGACCACCGCCGCACCGCGCGCGGCGAGATTCTTGGCGGCTTCCGTCTTGCGGAAAGGCGCAGCCGAATTGATGTCGAGGAAATGCAGGCCGCTACGCGCCGCCGGCAGGATGCTTTCGGCCGCCAGAATCACCTGATCAGCCGTGACGGCGCAGATCACCAGATCGGCCGCAGCTGCGGCTTCCACGGCGCTGGCGGCGACCGTCACGCCCAAGGCCGCGCATTCCGCCTGTTTCGCGGGTGCTGCCGCGCTGTCATCCAGCAGGATGTCATAGGCGATGATGGCCGGCTTGATGCCGTCGGCGCGCCAGCCCTTCACGAAAGCCTGCGCCGCTTCGCCGAAGCCGATGAAACCGATGGTGGGCAGATTGGTGCTCATGCCAGGTCACTCTCCCTGATAGGGATGATCCACATAGGTGAGGCCGGCCGCGACCAAGCCGTCGCGCATCTTGTACATGTCGAGGCCAAGGATTCCGGAGGCCAGCTTGGCGCGTTTCTCGCCTTCGTTGGCCTCGCGGGCCTGACCCGCCTTGGCGACCTTGGCGGCATCGGCCGCCGGAATCACCGCCACGCCGTCATCGTCGGCGATCACCACGTCGCCAGGATTGACCAGCGCACCGGCGCAGACCACCGGGACATTCACGCTGCCCAGCGTCGCCTTGACCGTGCCGCGCGCATTCACGGCTTTCGACCAAACCGGGAAGCCCATCTCGGTCAGCGTCTTCACGTCGCGCACGCCGGCATCGATCACCAGACCGATCACGCCACGGGCCTTCAGCGAGGTGGCCAGCAGGTCGCCGAACATGCCATCTGAATTTTCCGTGGTGCAGGCGACGACCAGAATGTCGCCCTTCTGGCATTGCTCGACCGCGACATGCAGCATCCAGTTGTCGCCCGGCTGGGCCAGCACGGTCACGGCATTGCCGGCCATCTGCGCACCGGCATAGATCGGCCGCATATAGGGCTTCATCAGGTTGGGCGCACGACCGGCAGCCTCATGGCTGGTCGAGACGCCAAGTCCGGCGAGGATATCGACCGTCGCCTGCTCGACGCGCGGGATGTTGCGGACGACGACGCCCAGTTTTCCAAACGCCGTCATGACAGCGTGCTCACGACCGAGGGGAACAGGCGCTGGTAGGCTTCGCCATAGGTCATGGCGATGCCGGCATTGCGGCCGCCCTGCATGCCGCGATTGAGGGCGACGCGGGTGTAGTATTCCCACAGATGCTTTTGCGCCGCGAGAATCTGGAAGGCCTTGTATTTTGTCTCCCACACCTCGTCGATGTTGAGGATCACCTGCGGCTTGAAATTGCACTGCTCGGGCTGATGCGGCTCGAACAGGAAGACCGGTGGCGCGGTATAGGCGCGGTTCGGATCGGGCTTGTGGCCGGCGGCCTGCGCAATGATGCGCGCTTCCTGCGCAATGTGCGAGGCCAGCGGATGGTCGAAATTATAGGGGTCTTCCAGCGCATGGGTCAGCACGAAGCTGGGCTTCACCTCGCGGTAGATATCGACCAGGCGATAGAGGATCTCGTCGCTGGCGCGCAGCGGATAGTCGCCGACATCAAAGAATTCGATCTCCGCGCCCAGGACCTCGGCGGCCTTCTGCGATTCTTCTTTGCGCTGCGCCTTCACGTCCTCCAGCTTCACGCCTTCCTTTTTCCAGGCCCATTGGCTTTCGCCGCGCTCGCCATAGGCCAGGCAGACAATCTTGACGCGATAGCCCTGCTTGACATGCAGCGCGATGGCGCCACCGGCGCGCCAGACGAAATCGCCCGGATGGGCCGACACGACAAGACCGGTTTTCTGGGTCATCTTCAGTCTCCTTACAAAAATCGCTTAAGCCGCGCTGCTGCGCAGGAAGACGCGGCCGTCGAACAGGGCGCGCGCGGTGCGCAGCAGGCCGGCGCGCTGCACCACCGGCTGGTTGCCGCCTTCATCGACTTCCAGCCGCACGGTGAATTCGCCGGTCGGATGCTCGACCGACATCACCTTCACCGGGCCGGCGGGAATTTTCGCCACGGAGGCTGCAGGCGATCCCGGCAACACGCAGGCGGTCGCCACCGTCACGGCGGCAAAGACGCCGATCGAGGCATGGCATTCATGCGGAATGAAGCTGCGGGTGCAGAGATGGCCGCCTTCCGTCTGCGGCGGTGCCACCAGGGCGATCTTGGGCACGACCTTTTTCGTGACGTTGCCAAGGTTCATCAATGGCCCGGCAGCCAGGCGGATTTCTTCCAGCCGCGCCTTCAGCTCCTTGTCCTTGTCGAGCTGGTCGCGCGACTCGTAGCCGGTGCGGCCGACGGCGTCGGCGCGCAGCACGATCACCGGCATGCCGTTGTCGATCAGCGTGACCTCGACGCCAGCCACCGTGTCCACGGCATTGCCGGTCGGCAACAGGCTGCCGCAGACCGAACCGGCGGCGCCGAGGAAGTCGATGGCGACCGGCGCCGCCGTACCCGGCACGCCGTCGATCCGCGCATCGCCGCCATAGGCGACCTGACCGCCCGGCGTCTGCACCAGGATATCGGCGATGGTGCCGGTGTTGATGGTCTTCACCTTCACCCGCGTCTCGCCATTGCCCGGCTTGATCAGGCCGCGCTCGATGGCGAACGGTGCGACACCGGCCAGAATATTGCCGCAGTTCGGCGTCGTATCCACCATCGGTTCATGGATGCCGACCTGGCAGAACAGGAAGTCGATATCGCAGGCCGGATCGCTGGATTTAGAGACGATGGCCACCTTGCTGGTCAGCGGATGCGCACCGCCGATGCCGTCGACCTGGCGCGGATCGGGCGAGCCCATCGCCTCCAACAGGATACGGTCGCGCGCGGCAACATCAGACGGCAGGTCGTCGGCAAGGAAATAGGCGCCTTTCGAGGTGCCGCCCCGCATCATCATGCAGCGGATGCTGTCCTGCATGGTTGCCTCCTACTGTTTGGGCACGTCAGCCGCTTCGATCACGGCGGTCCAGCGTGCGATATCGGCCTTCAGCTTGGCGCCCAGTTCATCGGGTGTACTGGCCTTGGCCTCGATACCGAGTTCCAGTAGGCGCGTCTTGAGACCGTCCTCGGCCAGAACCTCGCGCATCGTCTTGTTCAGCAGCGCGACGACCTCTGGCGGCGTTCCGGCGCGGGCGAACAAAGCATTCCAGGAGGTGACGTCGAAGTTCTTCACACCCTGCTCGGCCACCGTCGGCGTCTGTGGCAGCAGCACGGAACGCGCGGCACCCGTTGTGGCCAGGGCCGTGAGGCGCTTGTCGTCCAGGCCGGATTTCAGCGAGGCGTAAGAATCGACCACCACATCGACGTCGTTGCGCAGCAGGCCGACCATCGCATCCGGCGTGGTGCGGAAGGGCACCGGCACCACCTTGATCCTGGCTTCGGACGCGAACAGCAAGCCCGAAAGATGCTGCGTGCTACCGACATTGATGCTGCCGACATTCAGCGCGCCCGGCTTGGCCTGCGCCGCCTTGATGAAATCGCCCAGCGTCTTATAGGCGGCTGTGCCATTGGCGGCGATGACGAAATCGAACTGGCCCATCAGCGAGATCGGCACGAAATCCTTCACCGGATCGAAGGGCAGCGACTTGAACAGCGGCACGCTGACCGCCGTGCCGTTGCTGAACAGCGCCAGCGCATAGCCATCGGCGGGCGCTGCCACCACGCGCTGGGCGGCCAGGCCGCCGCCGGCGCCCGGCAGGTTCTCAATCACGAAACGCTGGCCCAGCTTGTCGCCCATTTTCTCGGTGACCAGCCGCACGGTGACATCGGCGACGCCGCCGGCGCCGAAGGGCACGATCACGCGAATCGGTTTGGCGGGATAGGTCTCCGCCTGCGCCGATACGGCGCTGGCCAACAGACATCCAAGAACGGCAGCCGCTTTCCAGATCATGTTTCGCTCCGATGTTTTTTTATGACTCAGACGGTAAAACCGAACAGCCGGGTCGGATTATCGACCAGCAGCTTGCGCTGCAGCTCCTCCGTCGGCGCAAACAGCGGCACCAGATCGACCAGGTCGCCGTCATCGGGCATCGCTTTCACATTGGGATGCGGCCAGTCGGTGCCCCACAGCACGCGATCCGCATCGATCCCGATGATGGCTTTGGCGAATGGCACCACGTCGTGATACGGCGGACCGGCCACCGTGATGCGCTCCGGACAGGTCAGCTTAATCCAGCATTTCGCATCGCGTTCGAACAGGCGCAGCAGGGCCTGGAAATCGGGCTGCTGCAGCCCTTCGGCCGCCGACGGCACGCCCATGTGGTCGATCACATAGGAAACCGGCAGGTCGGCGAATATCGGCAGGAAAGGATCGAGTTCGGCCGCCGGCAGATAGAGATCGACATGCCAGTCGAGCCGGGCGATGCGTCGCATGATGCGGTTGAAGCTGTCCATGTCGGGCCGGCCGCCGAGCCGCGCCAGGAAAGTGAAGCGGCAGCCCCGGATGCCGGCCGCATTCAGCGCATCGAGATCGGCATCGCTGAAAGACTCATCCACATTGGCGATGCCCTTGTAGCGGCCCCCGCTCTGCGCGATCGCATCGGTGACGACGCGGTTGTCGCGGCCATGCGGCGTGGCATTGACGATGACGGCGCGCGAGACACCGAGGCGGTCATGCAGCGCGCGGAACATCTCAAGCGGCGCATCGGGCGGCGTATAGGGCCGTTCGGGTACGTAAGGGTACAGGCTGTTCGGCCCGAAGATATGGCAATGGGTGTCGCAGGCGCCGGGCGGCAAACGAAAGCGGGGTTGCCGCGGCGCCGGATGCGGCGGCGCAATTGTTGGAATCACTGTCATCGGGCGTCCTACCTGGCGGTAGGATGCGAAAGCGGGATAGCTGAATCAAATGATATGAATGTCAGTATTAATACAAATTCCTCATGAATTATTCATCCCGGGCCGACGCCGTGCTGTCCGTTCCGTGTCGCCGCTGTCCCCATCCGGCCGCGGATCGGTTCCGCAGAGCGCATCGGCCGGCTCGAATCGCGATAAGCATTTGGCCGGCCTAGGCTTACCGGGGATAATCCGAGTCGGGTCAGGTGAGGTGTGTACCGGTCGAAACAGACCAGGAGACGCTGAGATGTCGGTCAGAAAAAATCTTGCCGCTGCAGGAATCGCGGCCTGCGCGGGACTTACCTGTCTGCCAGCCACACATGCCCATGCCCAGGCCAGTCCCGGTGGCCAGGGCGGCGGCGCGACCATGCCGTCGGGCGCAGCGCCGGCGCAGCAGGCCGGCACCTTCGGCATGCTGAAAGGCAAGATCGACTTCTGGAGCTATTACCAGGAAAACGCGGACGGCACGAATACCTTCAAGGAAACCGCCCGCATGCAGCAGCCGTTCCAGCTGCCCGACAACTGGCGGATGACGCTGCGCGCCGATCTGCCGCTGATGTATACCGACAAGCAGGGGCCGGCCAACCGCACCCGAGACTGGGAATGGGGCTGGGGCGATCCGCTGGCGCAGGTCAGCTTCTCGACGCCGAAGATCACCGAAAATATCTCGCTCGGCTTCGGCGCCCGCATCGTCGTCCCGGTGGGCGATGACTCGCCCTATGGCGGCTCGCAGTGGAAATGGGCGCCGCAATTCAGCCTGTCCTACGACGCCAAGGACATCACGCCGGGCCTGACCTTTGATCCGATGGTGCGCTACATCAAGGGCTTCAGCCCAACCCGCGGCGGCATCACCACGACACGCGAATACGATTTCTATCCTACCGCCACCTACAAATTCGGCGATGGCTGGGCGGTCAGCCTGTGGAATGAAAATCCAATCATCCTGAATGACCGGACCGACAAATGGTTCGTGCCGCTGGACGGCATGATCTGGAAAACACTCAGCCCGAGCTGGGAGCTGGGCTTCGGCGCAGCGACCAAGCTGGTCGACGACGATCCGAACTACAAGAACATGGTCTACGGGCGCATCACCGCCTTCTTCTGACCGTTGCGAATACTTCGACCTGTGGTCACTTGTGATGCGGCAGGGATGCCCACAGGTCGAAGAAGCCGGCCCAGAAGGTCTGCACGCCGACGCAGAGCAGGATGAAGGCAAAGAGCCGCGAGAAGGCCTCCGAGCCGGCCGCACCCAGCAGTTTCTGAATCCTGTCGGAATAGCGGAAGCAGATGTAGATCAGTCCACTGATCGCCAGCACGGCAACCACCGCCCCTGCCACGAACGTCCCGAACACATCCGCGCCCTTCGGGCGCGCCGTGCCCAGCGCGATGCAGGCCGCAATGGTGCCCGGCCCGGCGGTCAGCGGCATGGTCAAAGGATAGAAGGCGTCATTCACCGTCACCGACCTGGATGACGGCGTTGACGTGGCATGGTTGTCGGTAGAGCCGGAAATCAGCATCTGCCAGCCGATGATCGAGACGACGATGCCGCCGGCGACACGCAGCACCGGCAGGGAAATGCCGAAGATGATCAGCACATAGCTGCCGATGAACAGCGACGCCAGGATGATGATGCCGGTGTAGAGCGCGACGCGGGTGGACAGGAAAATCCGGTCGACATGGGACAGGCCGCGCGTCATGGCCAGAAACAGCAGGGCCGTGCCCGGCGGGTTGATGATGGGAAACAGCGCGGCGAAGACCAGCAGGAAGGCCTGCAGGACCGGCGTATTGTCTCCAACGGTCATGGCCGTGCCTCCTTCTGCCTGTGCATCACTGCATCCAATTCATCGATCCAGCCCTCGATCGCGCGCAGCTCCTCGATCACCTGGGCGAAAGCAGGCGACGGGATGCCGCCATCGGGCGGCGCCAGCGAGACCTGCGGCGCGGCCATATCGGGCATGCCGCGACGAACCTGGCGCAATCGTTCTGCTATCTGGCTGAGCGCAGCCTGCAGCACGGCGCGTTCGGCATCGGATATCAGTGTCTCCTTGCGTCCCAGCGTGATGCTGGCGGCCAGCAGATCGATGCCGATGGACACCACCAGCTGTCCCTCGCGCCGCAGATTCGACCGACGGCGGTAGAGCAGCGGGTCCAGCAGCATGTGGTTGAGCGCCTTCGGGATGGCGGACAGCGCCGAGAACAGGCGTTTCTGCCCCTCCATCGGAAATGCCGGCAGCTCCGGCTTGGCCATCTGCTCGGCCAGTTTGGCCGAGGCCCGTACCGTGGCGCCCAGCGTACCGGAAAAACTCTGCCGGCTGGAAAACGGCCAGAGCACAAAACCGACAAGCAATGCCACTGCCACACCAGCCATCGTGTTGGTAAAGCGCAGCCAGGCATAGCTGCTGGCTGTTTCGGTATGCAGCACGACAGTAACGGCCGCCATGGTAACGGCGATGCGGGTGATCGGAATGCCCCCCAGCATGATGCCAAGCGGGGCAATTACCACGACCGTAAGGCCGAGGGCCAATGTCGGATTCTGCAACCAGGCCGAAGGCAGGCTGACCAGCGCACCGAGCAGCGTGCCGATCAGACGTTCTTTCGACACGCCGATCCCCTCGCCCACACTGGGCGTGGTGACCAGGCCAGCGCCGAGCACCGCGTAAATGGCATTCCACGGATCGCTGCCATGCGTGACCAGATAAGCCAGCATCATCGACAGGCCGATCTGCAGGCAGAACAGCCATTGCTCGCGACTCAGCGCCTTCATTCCTCATGCTCCAGGGCTCACGCCATGAGCCAGACAATGACTGTCCCCCAGATGGTCAGCAGGATATGGCCCAGTGGTGCCGCAGTGGTGTAGCCGATCACACCGATCGGGCTGCCGGAGCGCTGCTGCAGCGCCGCCAGCCCCGCCGTCATGGTCTGCGCGCCCGACAAAGCGCCCAGCAGGATGACCGGGTTGATGCGCAGGATGTAACGGCCGACATACAGCCCGACGAGCAGTGGCACCATGGTCACCACGATGCCGCCCAGAAACAAGCTGAGGCCGTCTTTCTGCAAGGCTTCGAAAAAAACCGGGCCGGCGCGCAAGCCAATCATCGCCACGAAGGCGGCCAGACCGAAGGACGTCATCATCGAGACCACGGCATCCGGGATGCGGCCGAACATCGGCCTGGAGGCATGGATATGGCCGACGCCGAGACCGGCCAGCAGGGTGCCGACGCTGGTGCTCAGGGCGATATGGATGTCGCCGACCGGGATGACGACCATGGCGCCGAACAGGCCGCCGATGAAAACCGCCAGACCCAGCACGATATAGTCGGTTGTCTCGGTCGTGGCCATCGGCACGCCGATACGCTTGGCGACCCTGTCGACATACGCCTCCGGCCCCACCAGCGTGACCACATCGCCGCGCTGGAGCCTGAGATCGGGGACGAACGGCAATGCCTGACGGCCATTGGGGCCAAGGCGGGCCAGCTTGGACAGATAGATACCGCGAAATTCTTCCGACTGGTCCTTGGCCAGCTCGCCCAGTGGCCGGTCGGTCAACCCCTTGCCCGACAGCATGACATCCACCGTGGTGGCGACGATGTCGAGCAATTCATGGTCGTCCACCTCCTCCATCGTGGCGCCGACCACACCGACAATGGCCTCGCGCCGGCCAGCGATGGCGATGATGTCGCCAGCAGCGATGCGGAAGTCCAGATCGGCCTCGATCATGCTGCCGTCGCGCCGGATGCGATGGATATAAGGACGACCCTCGCGGATCAGCGCTTCCGCCTCGCGCACGGTCTTGCCGGCGATCGGGCTATCCTGCGGCACGCGGTAACAGCGCATTTCAAAGCGGCGGCGGAGCTGTACGGCATTGGGCCGCGTACGATCGAAACCCATGGCGATTTCCAGCTTCTCGGCTTCGGCCTTGATATCGACCCGCAGCAGCCAGGGACCGAGATGGCCACACATCCAGATCACGCCAAAGGCGCCGAACAGATAACAGACCGCATCCGCCACGATGATATGGCCGATCAGGACATCGCGTTCCGCCGGCGTGATCGGCAGATGCCGGATCGCATCGGTCGCCGTGCCGATCACGGTCGATTCCGTCAGGCCGCCCGAGACCAGGCCGGCGGAGAATCCAGCATCCAGATGCAGAAAGCGCGCGACCGCGTAGGCCGTCGCCAGGCCGGTGACCGGCACGATCACGCCGATCAGCGCCGTGGTAGCGCCATCGCGCATGATCGCGCTGAAGAATTGCGGACCGACCGAATAGCCGATGCCGAACAGGAACAGCAGGAAGAAGACCGAGCGGGTGACTTCGGGAATATCGACGACGCCGACCTGACTGATCAGGATGCCGGCAACCAGCGATCCGGTAACCGGCCCGAAGCCGAAACCGCCAATCTTGACGGCGCCGATCATGTAGCCGAGGCCGACGGCAAGGTAGAGCGCGAGTTCCGGATAATGTTCCAGGAAGGTCTTGAACCACTGCATCCTTGTTCCCCCGGGTTATTGCTTTTCTTCCGTGCGGCCGATGTCCACCCATTGCAGCATGAGCTGATACGAGACCGAGATGATGATTGGTCCGATGAAGAGACCCACCAGCCCCATGCCCAGCATGCCGCCGATCAGCCCCATGAACAGGACCCAGATCGGCACCGGGAAATCCTGTCCCAGCAGGATCGGTTTCAAGGCGCCATCGACCACGCTGACGAACAGTGACCAGACGACGATCGCGATGCTCCATTCCCACTGGCCGTTCGACCACAGCCAGATTGCCACCGGTATGCCGATGATCATGATCCCGAGCTGCAGCGAGCAGAGAACAAAGCTGACGAAGGCCAGCAGGATCGGCCCCGGCGCGCCGACGAGGGCAAACCCGCCCCAGGCCAGAATGGCCTGGATGAAGGCCGTGCCGAGGATGCCCTTGGAAACGCTGCGGGTGGTTTTCTCCGTCGTCAGCACGATCTTCTCGCTGTCGGCTGCGCCGAGCCGGGCGATCAGCGCCACGAAGAAGCGCTTCACGCGCGCGGCATTCACCAGGAAGACGCTGGCCAGGATGATGGCGAAGGCTGCTTCGAGCAGCATCAGGGCGGAGGCCGCCATGCGCGACAGCAGCCAGAGCAGGAATTCCCGGATGCGCGGCCGCAAGGTCTCCAGCGTGCCGGCGACATCCGAGGTAGCCTTGGTCCAGGCGAGATCCAGCCGTTCGCCGATCACCGGCAGACTACCCAGCCAGGCCGGCGGCTTTGGCGGCACGACTTCGGTTTTGCCGGAAAAGGCCGTGAGCAGTTCGCCGAGATGGTCGCTCAGAGTGAGGATCATCACCGTCAGCGGCAGGAAGAGGACCACGGTCAGACCCAGACCGATGATGCAGGCCGGAATGATGCGCCAACCCTTCAGCCAGGCCACCAGGCGCAGATAGGCCGGATACATCGAGATGGCGATGATGGCGCCCCAGATCATCGCCGCCAGGAAGGGCAGCATGATCCAGACGCTGGCCGAAATCAGCAGCAGCACCATCAGGGTGGCCAACGTCGCCCGGATGATCGTGGCCAGTTGTGCCGGTTGAACGCTCATGCCCGTCACTCCGCCGGATGCGCCGATTTGACCCCTGCGGCAGCATCCTTGCCGGCCATCTTGCTCTTCAGCTTTTCGCGCAGCTGCTGGAAGATGACATACAGGACCGGGATCATGAAAATGCCGATGACGGAGGCGAAGACCATACCGCCCAGCACCGCCGTGCCGATACCGCGCCGGCTGAGCATCGCAGCACCGGTCGCGATGGCGAGCGGAATCAGGCCGGCGATGAAGGCAAAGCTGGTCATCATCACGGCGCGGAAACGGGCCTGCGCGCCGTTGACGGCAGCGTCCAAGATTGACTCGCCATGCTCGCGGCGCTCTTTCGCGAATTCGATGATCAGGATGCCGTTCTTGGCCGCCAGCGCGATCAGCACGACGATGCCGATCTGCGCATAGATGTTGTTGTCGAGGCCGGAGACCCAGAGCGCCACCATGGCGCCAAGGACGCCAACCGACACCGACAGCAGCACTGGCACCGGAATCGTCCAGCTTTCATACAGGGCGACCAGGAACAGGTAGGCGAAGATCACCGCCATACCGAGGATCACCGCGGTCTGGCCAGCCGCCTCCTTTTCCTGCAGCGCGGTGCCGGTCCATTCATAGCCGTAGCCGCGCGGCAGCGTGGTGGCCGACAGGCGCTCCATCGCCTCCAGCGACTCGCCGCTGCTGCGCCCGGGCGCCGGCGTACCGGCGATGGTGATGCTGAGCGCGTTGTTGTAGCGCACGATCAGCTGTGGCGCGAGGACGAGGTTCATGTCGGTGAAGGCGCGCAGCGGCACCATCTCGCCGGCGTGATTGCGGATATAAATGCGATAGACATCATCGAGCCGCGACCGGTCCTGCGCCTCGCCCTGCACCACCACCTGCCAGGTGCGGCCGAACAGGTTGAAGTCGTTCACGTAGAGGCCACCCAGCGTGGTCTGCAGGCCGTTAAAGATGTCGCCGACATTGACGCCGAGCGTCTGCGCCTTCTCGCGGTCGAGATTGACGAACATCTGTGGCGTATTTGCTGCAAAGGTGGTGTAGACCGTGCTGAGCGCGGGATCCTGGTTGGCCGCGACGATCAGTCCTCGCCCCACCTGCGCCAGTGCGACAGGATCGCCGCCGCCCAGATCGAGCAGCTGGTATTCAAAGCCGGCACCGGTGCCCAGGCCGATGATTGGCGGGAAGTTGAACGGCATCACCTGGGCTTCGCGGATCGACTGGAACTGCCCGCGCAGGCGCTGCAGCAGGCCATCGACGCCGAGCGCAGGGTCCTTGCGCTCGCTGAACGGTTTCAGCAGCACGATGCCGAAGGCGACATTCGCCTTGTTCACCGTATCGACGAAGCTGTAGCCGGGTACCATCGTAAAGGCCTCGACGCCCGGCGTCTGTTTCAGGATCGCCTCGACCTGCTCGACCACCAGCTGGGTCCGGTTAAGCGATGCGCCTTCGGGCAGGTGGATTTCCAGGAAGAAGGCGCCCTGGTCTTCCGATGGCAGGAAGCCGGTCGGCGTCACCTTGAACAGCCAGCCGGTCGAAACCACGACACCCACCAGAACGACAAGACCAAGAACGGTCATCCGCACCAGTTTGGCGACAATCGCCGCATACTTATCGCGGGTCCAGTCGATGCCCTGCATCAGCTTGTGCATGATGCCTTTCTTCGGGCCGTGATGGTGCTTGAGCAGGATGGCGCAAAGCGCAGGCGACAGACTGAGCGCGTTGATCGCCGAGATCAGCATCGAGACCGACACCGCGACAGCGAACTGCTGGTAAAGCTGGCCGCTGATGCCCGGCACGAAGGCGACCGGCACGAAGACCGACAACAGCACCAGCGTGATGGCGATGATCGGCGCGGTGATCTCCTTCATCGCCTGCCGGGTCGCTTCCGGCACCGGCATGTCCGGATTCTGCTCCAGCTTGGCCTCGACCGCCTCGACCACCACGATGGCGTCGTCAACCACGATGCCGATGGCGAGCACCATGGCGAGCAGCAGCACGGTGTTGGCCGAGAAGCCCATCGCCAGCAGAACCGCGAATGTGCCGATCAGGGCCACCGGCACGGCGATCAGCGGGATCAGCGTGGCGCGGATGTTGCCCAGGAAGATGAAGACCACGATCACGACGAGGACGAAGGCCTCGATCAGGGTATGAATCACTTCCTCGATGCTCTGCTTGACGAAAGCCGTCGTGTCGTAGGTGATCTTGTAGTCCAGGCCTTCGGGGAAGCTGAGCTTGAGCCGCTCCATGGTGGCGACGATTCCATCCGCCGCGGCGATGGCGTTGCTGCCCGGCGCCTGGAAGATGCCGACCACCGCCGCCGGGCCGCCATTATAACGGCCGACCGCATCCTGGCTTTTCGCACCCAGTTCCAGCCGGGCGATATCGCGCAGGCGCACATAGGATCCATCCGGATTGGCCCGGATGATGACCCGCTCGAATTCCTCCACCGTGGTGAGGCGGCCCTTGGTCTGCAAGTTGATCTGGAAATTCTGGTCATTCGACATCGGCTGCGCGCCGATGCGGCCGACCGCTGCCTGCACGTTCTGCGCCTTCAGCGCGCTGACCACGTCATTCGGCGTGAGGCCAAAATTGGTCATGCGCTTGGAATCGAGCCAGACACGCATGGCATAGTCGAGTGCACTGAACGGCTTCACGTCGCCGACACCGGGGATTCGCTTCAGACTGTCGAGGATGTAGATCGTGGCGTAGTTGGACAGGAACAGCTGGTCATACCGGTTGTCCGGCGAATAGATGTTGATCATCTGGAGGATGGCGGATGACTTCTTCTTCACCTGCACGCCCTGGCGCGTCACTTCCTCGGGCAGCTGCGAAAGCGCCGAGTTGAGACGGTTCTGGGTGTTGACGGTGTTGAGGTCGGGGTCGGTACCGACGGCGAAGCTGAGCGTGAGGTTATAGCTGCCGTCGCTGCCGCTGGTCGATTTCATGTACAGCATCTTGTCAACGCCGATGACCGCCGATTCAATCGGCTGCGCCACCGTTGCCTCGACCACGCCGGAGCCGGCGCCGGGATAGCTGGCCGTCACCGAGACCTGTGGCGGCACGATATCGGGGAACTGCGCGATCGGGATGGCCTTGAGCGCGATCAGGCCGGCCAGCGTGATGACGACTGAAATGACAATCGCCAGCCGGGGACGTGCGACGAAGATCGCGGAAATCATGTCATCCCTTCTTGGTCTCGGTCATGGCGCTGGGCGCCTCGGCCGGGTTGACCACCTGGTTGATCCGGACGCGCTGCAGGCCTTCGGTGATCACCCGGTCGCCATCCTTGACGCCGCCGCGGACGGCGATACGGCCACCGCCCAGGGTCTGGCCGATCTGGATCCGGCGGGACTGCACCTTGTTGTCCGCATCCACCACCAGCACATAGGCGCCCTGCTGATCGGCCTGGACCGCCTGCCCCGGAATGACCGGCAGCTGTTCGGGGTCGCGCGCCTCGATGATCGCGGTGACCAGCTGGCCGTCGATCAGCACGCGGTCCGGGTTCGGGATGATGGCGCGGATGATCACGGTATCCGTGCCACTGTCGACCTGGACATCCACGAAATTGATCGTGCCGGTCTGATTGTAGAGCTGGCCGTCGGCCAGGGTGATCTGCGTCCGCAGCGAGCTGGCGTCGCGGCCGCTGGCCTGGGCCTGCTGCCGCGCCTGCAGCAGGTCACGCTGGCTGATCGGGAACACAACATACATGGATTCCTGCGCCACCAGGCTGGCGAGCACGCCGCTGGCCGGACTGACGAAATTGCCGACCGTGATGGCAGCACGACCGATGCGGCCGCTGATCGGCGCTTTGATTTCCGTGTAGGACAGATCCAGCCTGGCCTTGTCGAGCTGGGCCTGGGCCGAAGTGTTATTCGCCTTGGCCGTGTTGTTGTTGGCCAGCGCCTCGTCATATTTGGACTGGGCAACCACTTTCTGTGCGAGCAGGGTCTTGGCGCGCCACAATTCGATATCTGTCAGATTGAGTTCGGCTTGCGTACGCGATACCCGGGCCGCAGCCTCGCCCACCGCGGCCTGATAGGTCCCCTTCTCGATCTGGAACAGCAGGTCGCCTGCACGCACCTCGGCGCCTTCAGTGAAGGCACGCTTCTCCAGGAAGCCTTCGACACGGGCGCGCAGATCGACCTTCTCCGTAGCCTGTATGCGTCCGTTATAGACTGTCGAGGACACCACCGCCTCGTTGGTGGCGCGCACCACGGTCACCGCCGTGGGTGTGGCGGGCGGCGCGGCGGCCTTCTTGTCATCGCAGGCCGCCAGACCACCGCCCAGCACCAGCACAAGGCTTACCGCCCGATACCAACCAATCCGCTGCGTCATCGCGGCCATGGACAACACTCCCAGAGAAACGCAGCGGCAACCGGCCGGACGGTCAGCGCGCCAGCACCATTGCGAAATAGCCAAACACGGTCAGCAGCACACCCGAGACGGCATAGCCGACCGGGAAACCGATCCAGGGCACGCTGCTGTTGATCTCCTTCGCCGCCTCGCGCGCCGGACCGGAATGACTGCGCGATCCGGCCACGCCGCCCATCAGGATGGCGGGATTGATCTTGAAGACATGCAGGCCGATGGCCCAGACGATGAAGGGCGGCACGGTGCAGGCCACGAAACCGACCAGGAAGATCGTGATCGCGATCGGGCCGGTGATCTGCGACAGCAGACTGGACCCGGCATTCACGCCGACGATGCAGACGAAGACGATCAGGCCCATGTCTTCCAGAACGTTGCGCGCGGCATTCGGCGTATTGCCGAAGAAGCGCAGCCGCGACGAGATCGAGGAGACGATGATGCCCGAGACCAGCAGGCCGCCGGCATTGCCCAGACCGACACTGGCTCCGAAAGCCGGGAACTGGATCAGGCCGATCAGCAGGCCGAGGATCATGCCGATCGCCAGAGTCAGCAGGTCGGTCGCCGTGCTGGGCCGCGCGATGCGGCCGAAAATCTCGCCGGCCCGGTCGACCGCCGATTTCACGCCGGCGACAAACAGCACGTCGCGACGCTGCAGCGTCGTTTCCGTGCCGATCGGCAACGGTGCGCCGCCGCGCTCGATGCGGCCCAGCTGAATCTGGCCCGCGAGATCGCTGCTGCGGAAGTCGATCAGCTTCTTGCCGATGACCTCTTTGTTGGTCACCAGGATTTCGGCCTGGTCGAGCGGCATGCTGAGCACGGCCGCATCCGGCACTTCAGGGCCGATGATGCCCATCTTGTCGGTCAGCGAATCCAGCTTGCCGCCCAGGGCAATGATGTCGCCTTTCTGGAACACCAGATCCGGCGTCGCATCCAGGATCTCCTCGCCACGCCGGACGCGGCCGACGCGGTATTCGGGATTCTTCTGGCGGAAGTCATGCACGCTCAGGCCGACGGTCGCCGGATTTTCCAGCCGGTATGCGCGCAGGCCGAAGGGACGGAACCCGCTCAGGCCGGCATCGTCCACATTGGTGACGCCGTGCTCCTTCTCATACGCCTTGGCGGCGGCGCGTGCGTCAAGCCCCCACCAGCGCGGCAGGTATTTGCAGATCAGGATGATGCCGACGGTGCCCCAGATATAGGTGATGCCATAGGACAGCGCGATCATCGCCTGCACCTGCTCCATGGTGCCGCCGGGCGGCAGCGGCACGACGCCGGAGGTGACCGCCTGCTCGGCCGAACCGATGGCGGCCGACATGGTCATCGCGCCGGCCAGCATGCCGCCGGCCGCACCGGCCGGAAGATCGAACATCTTCGAGCCGACCACGACAATCACCAGGCCCAGGCAGGAGCAGAGCACGGCCAGGAAGGTGAACTTGAGGCCATCGCCCTTCAGGCTGTTGATGAAGGACGGCCCGACACGCAGGCCGACGCCATACATGAACAGGTAATAGAACAGGCTCTTGGTGAAGTTATCGAGCTGCAGCTTCACGCCATAGGCCGATGCAATCGTCGCCACGGCACAGCCGACCACGATCGAGGCCGCCACCGCTCCCAGGCCGTAGCCCTTGATGCTGAATCGCCCGACCCAGATCGAGAGGCCGACCACGAAGAAGAGCAGGATGTACTTGTTCTCGGCGAGAAAGCTGAAAAACGCGGCCATGGTTGATCCCCGCTATTTTGTTATCCGTTGATCTGATTATTCCGCCGCATCCCGGCGTGGCTTTGCCTTGGCGACCTGCTTGACCGCCTTGGGATGAGATGCTTCCAGCACATCCGGCCGCAGCAGCTTCAGGCCTTTGTTCTTCTCGTAGCCGTGGATTTCCTTCACATCGAGCTTGCGCATGAACTCGATGGTCTCGGCCGTGATGATCTGGCCCGGCACCATGATCGGGAAGCCCGGCGGATAGGGAATGACGAAGTTGGCCGAGACCAGCGGCGGACCGCTCTTGATGCGCTGGTCGATCTTCGGGTCGGTGATCTTGATGTATTCGCAGCCGGTTTCGTCATAGGCGGAATAGAAGGCGGCGCGCATGTCACCCTCCACCGTCTTGCTGTTGGGGTCTTCGCGGAAGGCGTCATGGAAGGTGCTGAAATTCGGCATCTGCGGCACGTCTTCCATCAGCGCCTTGACCCGGGCGCGGAAGGTGGCGAGCGCCGGTTCGCCGCCGGCCTTGAGATCGCGATCGATGCTCTGCGAAATCTCGGCCAGCACCTTCAGCAGATGGGCCACATCGCTGCGGGTGTTGTTGATATTGGTCTGGAACAGCACGCTGTTGCGCGAGGTCTTGTTGAGCTGGATGCCGTACTGGCTGGCCAGCAATCCCTTGAACTGCGTGCCGTCGAAGCCCGCCGTGCCGCAGACGAGCGTCAGACGCGTCGGATCGAGGAAGAATTCGTCGCTTTCGCCCGCCGCCTTGGCCGAGACCCAGTTCTCCTTGGCATAATCGGCAAAGCCCGAGGGGCGGTACTCGGCCGGGATCATCTCTTCCGGCGTCAGGATGCGGAAGTATTTCGAAATCAGCTTGTGGCCGTTGACCTCGCGCCGCAGATCCAGCGCGAGCTGGATCGACTTCGTGGTCATCTCATAGCCTTCCAGCTCCATCTGCCGGCGCGCCACATCCAGCGTGGCGATGATCTGCAGATTCGGCGAGGTCGAGGCATGGGTGAAGATCGCCTCGTGGAAGGCGGCCTCGACCCGGTGGAATTCCTCGTCCCGCACCAGAACCATCGAGCCCTGGCGCAGCGAGGACATCGACTTGTGCGTCGAATTCGACTGGTAGACACGCACCTTGGTCTTGTCGGGATCGGGCAGCAGCCGCATCTCGAGCAGCTTCTTGTTATTCGCGTCCAGCGCCTCGCCGAATTTCTTGCGCTCGGCGTCGTAGCGCTGGCGATAGGCCGGATCGGCCAACATTTCCTGGATCGCCTCGGCCGCCGCCATGGCGGTGCGCGGCCGCAGGAAAGGATTGAAACGGGCGAAGCCGAACCAGGCCTCGTCCCACAGGAAGATCAGGTCCGGCTTGATCGCCAGGCATTCCTCCATCACCCGGCGCGGATTGTACATATGGCCGTCGAAGGTGCAGTTGGTCAGCACCACCATCTTCAGCCGCGACAGGCGGCCTTCCGCTTTCAGGTCCATCATGGCCTGCTTGATGCCCTTGAGCGGCACGCCGCCATACATCGAGTACTGCATCATCGGATAGGCTTCGACATACAGCGGCTGCGCGCCGGCCAGCACCATGCCGTAATGGTGCGACTTGTGGCAGTTGCGGTCGACGATGACGATGTCGCCCGGCGTCAGCAGCGCCTGCTCGATCATCTTGTTGGAGGTCGACGTGCCGTTGGTGACGAAATAGGCGTGATCGGCGCCGAAGGCGCGCGCCGCCATGTCCTGTGCACGTTTGATCGTACCGGTCGGCTCCAGCAGGCTGTCGAGCCCGCCCGTCGTGGCGGAGGATTCGGCCAGGAACAGGGTGATGCCGTAGAATTCGCCCATGTCGCGAATCCAGTTCGACTTGAAGATCGACTTGCCGCGCGCCACCGGCAGGGCATGGAAGGTGCCGATCGGGCGCTGGCTGTAGCGTTTCAGGTTGTCGAAATACGGCGTCTCGAACCGTTCGGCGACGCCCTCCAGCAGGCAGAGATGGATTTCCAGCGGCTCTTCCACCTGGTAGAAGACCCGCCGGATGCAGGACAGCGTCGCGTCGCCGGCAATCGCCTCCACATGACGGTCGCTGAGCAGGTAGATGTCCAGCTCGGGGCGGAATTTCTTGAGCATGCGGGCCAGCATCGGGCCGTATTCGCCCGGCGTAACCTTGGCGGCATCGGCCACGCCCTGGGTTTCCAGGTAGCCGCGCAGCAACGGCGCCTTGTGCTGCGAATGGAAGGAGAAGCCGTCGGCGATCACCACGGCCTCGATATTGTAGTTCACGGCGGCGGCAATCAGCGCATCCTCGAAATTGCCGACCATCACCGTCTCGTAGGTGAACAGGTCCTGCGTGCGGCGCAGGCGGCGCAGATCCTGCGCCGCCGCCGCCCAGCGCGAACTGGGCGTCGGATTGACGATCAGGACCTCGAAATACGGCTTGTGCCCTTCGGTGGACGGCAGGCGCATCGCGCTCGCCTCGGCGCTGGCGCCGTCTTCGGCAGCCTCCCACTCGGCCGGATCCTCGCGATAGCTGCGGGTCAGCAGCGCGCGGCTGATCTGCTGCGCCAGGCGTGCCACGCCGGATGCGTCATCGGCACTGATACGGTCGGACAGCGTTTTCATCAGCGCGCGGCCCGGATAGGCCTGGAAATCCTCCAGCTCCTTCAGCGTGTCGTACAGGGCGGAGACGTCGCTGCGGCGCTGCTGCCGTTGCGCGCCGCTGTCCAGTGACCAGGTCTGCGCCGCAGCCGTGAAATCGCGCCAGCGATCAAAACGGAGCTGAAGGGACGAAAGATACCCCCGGACCGGAGTCTGGACTGCGGATGTCGCCATGGCGTGTCTCCCCGTTATTCCCTTGCTAGGCCCTTGATCGCACAGCGAACGATACGCTCATGCGACTACGGAACATCAGGGATTCAGGGCGCCATCACAGAAGGCTGCAAATAGCGGACTGGCTGCTGCAAAAAATGGACAGGCTGCGGTTTCCGGCTATGTCAGGGACCGCCAGCCTGCCGGATCGTTTCAGACGGCGTTTCGCCATAAACCTTGTGATACGTGGCGGCGAAGCGGCCGGGATGCTGGAAGCCGCATTGCGCCGCGATCACGGCAATCGACCCCGGCTTGGCTTCCGCAGTCAGCGCCTCGCGCACGCGGGCCAGCCGCACGCGCTGCAGATACTGTTTCGGCGTGCAGGCGCAGAAGCGGCGGAAGCTTTCGCAGATCGCCCGGATGGAGACGCCGGCCTCGGCCGCCATGTCGGAGAGATGCCAGGGCGATTCCGGCGCCGCCTTGATCGCCCGCATCACTGCCCGCAGATGCCGCGGCACCACCACGACATTCAGGCCATTCAGCGCATCCGAATAGTTGCTGGTCTGTGCCGTGAGCAGGGCATGCAGGAACAGCCGCTCGGTCGCCATCGACAGGATCGGCGATTCCGCGATGCTGGAATCCTTCTGGTCCAGCGACTGGCGGATGAAGGACAGCAAGGGCCCCACGATGTTGCGCGGCGTATCCACATTCAGCATGGGCAGGAATTCCACCGGTTCCCGGATCGGACGCCCCAGCAGACGCGACAGTTCCAGCTCCAGGCTGGCCCGGTCGATACGGATCACCAGGCCGCGATGCCGGCCTGTGGCCACCAGGCTGACATCGATGTCGGCCGGCCAGATGCAGCCGCTGCTGGGCGCGCACATCACCACTTCGTGCTGGAAGTGGAACCGCGCCGTGCCTTCCAGCGACAGCCACATCACCAGATCGGTGGCGCCGGCCCGGGCCTTCATATGCAGGCTGCCTTCGCAGGACAGGAACATGAATTTGCACTTGCCGACCATGGCACTGCGCAGCGTGACCTGCGGCGCATCACCCGATATCGTGCAGTCAGACAAATGAAGCTGCTCACGCAGGCGGTCTGAAAGCTGGCGCGCAGCGGTGGCAACAAGCGGTCCATTCGAGTTGGATCGGTTCTGAACGTCCATGATCTTCCCCTTATATGTTGGCCGGGTCTTAAGCTCCGGCTCATTTTCAGAGACTCAGCATTCACAGACTCAACGTGATACTTCCTGCTTTCCCTTGAGCAACGACTCAGGGTTACGCTCCAGATAATCGGCAAGCTGGCGGATCGACCGGGCGGATTCGGTCAGCTCGCGCAGCATGATGGCCAGCCGCTGGCGCACTTCGGACGAATCCCCCAGCGAACGGTCTATGCTGGCGGTTGTCTGCTCCGCCTGCGTCAGGGCCTGCTGCGCGGCGGTGGCCGCGCCGCGGAAATCGGCGATCATCGGGCTGACATCCTTGCGCATGCCCTGCACCAGACCCTTGGTTTCATCCAGCGTCTCGCGCAGCGTGGTGCTGGCCATGCGCAGCTCGACCAGCAGCTCGGCAATCGGCAGCTTTTCGAGTTTCTCAAGGAAATTGGCGGCCGAGGTGGCGATGGTGTCGAGCGCCGGCGGCACGGTCGGGATTTCCGGCACCGGGCCGGACATGTTCATCGTCTCACGCGGCAGATCGTCATGGAAATCCAGGCTGACGAACTGCTGCCCGGTCAGCAGGCTGGCGGTCCGCAGTTGCGCGCGCAGGCCGCGCTCCACCATGGCACCGATCAGCGCATAGCGCTGGGTGGGCTGATCGGCGCCGGTATGGCCGGTCTCGCCGCGCAGCCGGTCCGGTTCCAGATCAGCCGACACCGCGATCCGCACCGTGGTCCGCGCCACATTCAGTTCGGCGCGGATCGCCGTGACCGTGCCGATGCGGATGCCACGGAACTCCACCGGCGCACCGACCTGCAGGCCGCGGATCGATCCGTCGAAATAGAAGACATAGGGAATCTTCTCGGCAATCGTCGATTCCGCGATCGCCTCGCGCGTCGAGAAGAAGGTGAAGACCTTGTTCTCGGTGGCCGGCCTGGAATCACGATCCGCCGGCGAATCGAATTCGATGCCGCTGGCCAGCAGCGACTGCAGCGAACCCACCCTGACCTTGAACCCTTCCGTGCCCGCACTCACCTCCAGGCCGCCGCTGGCCCAGAAGTGGCTGGTTTCCAGCACCAGCTTGTCATAAGGCTCGCGCACGAAAATGAAGGAACGGATGGTCCTGCGGTTCTCAGCCAGTTCATAGCCCAGCACCTCGCCAACGCGCAGGCCGCGGAAGTAGATCGGCGTGCGCGCCCCGATCGAGCCCAGCGTGTCGGATTGCAGCACGAAACGCCGGCCCGGTACGTCCGTACGCACCACCGGCGGGGTTTCCAGCGCCTTGTAATGTGACACCAGCTTGCCCGGCGCGCCCGGCTCGATTTCGATATAGGCGCCCGAGATCAGGGTGCCGAGACCGGAAACGCCGCTGGCATCCAGGCGTGGCCGCACCACCCAGAAAGTGGTCGTCTCGGTCAGGTATTTTCCGGCGGTGTTGGCGAATTCGATACTGGCCTCGACGCTGCGCCGGTCGTCGCTGATCCGCAACGTGGTCAGCTGACCGATATCGACGTCGCGGTATTTCACCTTGGTCTTGCCGGCTTCCAGCCCTTCGGCGGTCTCGAAGGAAACCGTGATCTTCGGCCCCTGCTCGCGGATCGTGACGACCGCCAGCCAGCCGCCGACCAATGCTGCGACGATCGGCACCAGCCAGACGACAGACGGCAGACGCCGCTTGCTGAGCACGGCGTCCAGCGGGCCGCCACCCGGCGCGCGCTGATTGCGGGGGGTATCAGCGGCCGTGCTCATCGCGCACGCTCATCGGACATATCCCAGATCAGGCGCGGATCGAAGGTGAAGGCGGCGACCATGGTCAGGATCACCACCGCGGCAAAGAAGACAGCGCCCAGATTGGGCGCGATGGTCGCGATCGCGCCGAGCTTCACCAGGCCGGCGAGGATCGAGATCATGAAAATGTCGAGCATGGACCAGCGGCCCACGGCTTCCGTCATCCGGTACAGCATGGTGCGTTCGCGTGGCCGCCAGCGGCTGCGAGTCTGCACCGAGACCAGCAGATAGCTGAGAATGCCGATCTTCAGCACCGGCACGAAAATGCTGGCGATGAAGACCAGTGCGGCGACCGGATACATCTCCGCCGCGATCAGCGCCTTGACGCCGCTGATGATGGTATCGGGCTCGCCTTCGCCGAAGCTGATCACCGTCATGATCGGCAGCAGGTTTGCCGGGATATAGCAGATCAGCGCCGCCAGCAGGAAAGCCCAGGTGCGGGCGACGCTTTCCGGCTTGCGATGATGCATCGATGAATGGCAGCGCGGGCAGGCCGCATGCCCGCCCGCCGCTTCAGCCTGCGGCAGGATCAGCGAACAGCTGTGGCAGGAGATGCGCGCATGAGCCTGTTCCGGCGGTTCCGGCGTCTCGATCTCGCCGGCCACGCGCCAGAGCCGGCGGGAGTCGATGCAGGTCGTCGCCCAGCTTGTCACCACGATCATGGCGATGAAGGTCCAGGACGACAGGCCGATCACGATGGTGGCCAGATCGATCAGCTTCACATAGGCGACGATGACGCCGAGCAGGAAAACCTCGGTCATCGCCCAGGGCGTGAGCATGATGAACAGCGGCAGCAGGCGGGCGAAGCCATGCGGCACGCGGCCGAAATAGAGCGGCGCAAACAGATACAACCCCGCCAGGATGCGCAGCAGCGGCACCACCATGCTGCACATCAGAACCAGGAACGCGAGTTCCCAGAAGCCCTGCTGGTACAGCGTCACCACGCCGGTGATCAGGGAGGCATGCTGTTCCTGGCCCTGCAGCTTGAAGATCAGCAGCGGGAAACTGAGCGACAGGATGAACAGGATCAGCGCGGCGACGGAGAGGACCAGTGATCGCTCGACGCTATCCGGAATATTGCGGAACAGCGCAGCATCGCAGCGCCGACAACGGACAGTGCCTGCGGACTCCAGCGGCGGGAGTCGGTTGATGCAATCGCATTCGTGGCAGGCGATGGACTCTGAACTGACGTGAGAAGCGACGAAGCTGGACATTCGGATGACCTATCGCTTTAAATTTCAGAGCGAATGTCGTCGTAACGATGCAACTGTACGCTCACGGAATTGGATCGACAATCCGGAAAGCGTGTACAAAGTATACCTACCCCTATCGTAGAGCGAATGCATTTACGACTACGGAACAGAGGCGGATCGCTACGGAGGATTCCATGCGCAAGAACTGGACGAGTGTTGTGTACGGACTTGCCCTGCCGGCTGTGCTGCTGGTCGGCCTGTCAGGCTGCGGCGATTCCAAGCCAGCGCGGTTCTATGTGCTTTCTCCTGTCCAGATCGAGCAGACGGCGACTCCGCCGCAGATACCAGCCAGAGGCGCGCGCGGGCGCAGCATCGGTGTCGGCCCGGTCGACATACCCAAATACCTTGATCGCGCGCCATTGGTGGTCTTCTCCACCGACAATCAGCTGGAACTCAACGAATTTGACCGCTGGGGCGAGCCATTGGCCGACAGTTTCGCGCGCGCCACGGCCGGCAACCTGGAGCGCATCACCGGCGCGTCCCGTGTCGAACTCTATCCATTTCTTGCAGGTGGCCGCGCCAATCCCGACTACCAGGTCGTGATCGAGGTGCTGCAATTCCGGCTGGGCCGCGACGGGCGCATCGACCTGCAGGCCAACTGGAGTATTTTCGGCGGAGAAGCCCGGCGCAATCTGGCCAGCGGCAGCACGCGCGTCCAGCGCTCGGTGACGCCCGGCGACATGAACAAGGCGGTGAATACGATGAGCAGCGCGGTCGCGATGCTCAGCCAGGAAGTCGCCGCGGCGCTTGATTCACTGCCCGCTCCCCGCTGATGCGGCCGGCCGCATTGTCCAGTTCGGGAACAAGCTGTCCGAAGCGGGCAGCATATGCGGAGCAGGCCTGTCTTGTCTGATTCACCGCTCTGAAGAGGGCGTAGTCTCTCCATCGGCACTCACGCCGCGACCGCATGGAGGAGACAATGCAAATCCGTTACGCCCCCTTGGTACTCATGCTGTCCGCACTGTCTCTTGCCGCCTGTTCGTCGAACGACACGCAGACCACCAAACCGTCGCGTCTGCAATCCGCCGGACAGCTGCAAAAGGACCAGAGGGTGGCGGGCGCCTATATCTATCGCGCGCCGAATCTCAACGTCTCCAAATACACCGCGCTGATGGTCGAACCCACCTTCGTCTATTCCGGCCCGGAAGCGAGCTTTGGCGATTTCACCGCGGGCGACCTGCTGAAATTCTCGCAAGTCATTACCGAGGAATTCCGCAAGGCACTAGGTGAGAAATACATCGTCACCAACACGGCGGGCGCCAACGTCATCCGCATCCGTCCGACGCTGATCGGGGTCGAGAAGACTGTTGGCGGCGTCGCTACTGTCGCACGCATCCTGCCGATCGGCCTGGCCATCAATGCCGTACGCGCCAGCGACGGCGGCACGGGCGGCTCGATGACCGGCGGCATCGAACTGGCGATCGAGATGTTCGACGGACAGACCAACGACCTGCTTGCCTCCACCGTGCGCCAGCAGGCACCGGCGGTCTTCGACATGGAGGCGACGCTGTCGACCGAGGATACCGTGCGCGCCTCGGCCCGCACGCTGGCTGAAACCCTGCGCGACGCCATCGGCCGCAATGCGCCGCAGATGCCGCGCCGCGCCGATGCCGGCGGCAGCATGCCAGCCACAGCCGATCTCTGGGGCCCGCGCCTGCAGCTCGCTGCAAACGGGGTTCAGAAACAGTAGTCCTGACGTCGTTCCCCGACTCAGGTCCTGATCCGCATGCTAAGCCCGCCTCACCCACCCGCATCCGGATCAGGAATTTGGCCCCGCTGGGATTTCCAGCGGGGCTTTTTTTGACCCGCTGGTGCGGCCGGCGTCACCAGGTCCGTGGGGCTGCCCAGACGCGGAGGGGGCACACATCTTTATTACTGTCGGAGCCCGTAATCTGACAGTGCCCGATAGAATATATAATAATAACAATATCTTGAGTGTCTTTCACGGGCATCCGGCCGGCCCCCGGCCATGGCCTTGACGCTAGTATATTAGTATTCTAATAGTCGACCCGGGCCCTGATACAGACGTCAGACGCCCGGGAGGATCATGAGCCAGATTCGCGCCCAGACCGCGGCGATGCAGGTGCACGACCGGCTGCGCTACGAGATCGTCACGGCGGCCCTGCCGCCGCGCGCGCCGCTGTCGGAGCAGGACCTGACCGCCCGCTTCGGCGTCTCGCGCACCCCGATCCGCGAAGCCCTGCTCAAGCTGGCCGAGGAAGGCCTGGTCGACATCTATCCGCAGCACGGCTCCTTCGTCGCGCCGATCCGGCTCACCGATGTCTATGACGCGCAGTTCGTGCGCGAGTCACTGGAATGCGCCGCCATCGCGCTGGCGGCGGAAAAAATCGATGCCGAGCAGTCGCGCCAGCTCAGCGCCGTGCTCGACCGCCAGAATGTCTTTCACAAGGTCGGCGACAACGACCGCTTCTTCGACGCCGATGAAGAGATGCATGCGGTGCTGATGGCGATTGCCGGCCATGCCCAGGTCTGGCGTCAGGTCGAAAGCGCGAAGGCACAGATGGATCGCGTGCGCCATCTCACCGTGCGCCGGCCGCTGAAGCGCAATGCCGTCCTGACCGAACACCAGGCCATCATCGACCGCGTGCTGAAGCGCGATGCGCCCGGCGCGGTGGAAGCCCTGCGCACGCATCTGCGTGGCGTGTTCCAGTCCGTCGATATCCTGGTCGCCGAGAATGAAGCCTTCTTCGCCACCGAGGCGGAAGCCATGCCGCCGCCGCGTGGCCGCATGGCCGGCCTGCGTCGCTGACGGACTGGACATCATCATGAGGACCATTCCACCAATGTAAGCGTTCACTCTGCGTCATCTCGGGAGGAAACAAACAATGCGTGACATCACGTTCACCCGCCGCAGCCTGCTTGGCAGTGCTGCCGGCCTTGCCGCTTATGGCCTGTCCGGCCCGCAGTCTGCCCATGCCGCCACACCGCCGCTGCCGTCGTCGCCCGTCGCGCTGAATGTGGTCGATGTCGCCGGCAATCTGGCGCTGACCCAGAAGGCCATCGAGACCTATCGCAGCAATAACCCGAAGTTGGTCTCGCGCGTCACCTTCACCAAGGCGCCGGCGCCCGAACTACCAGGGAAAATCAAAGCACAACAAGCCGCCAACCGCGTCGATATCGACATCGTGCTGACCGGCATCGATGCACTCTCGGCCGGCGTCGACCAGAAACTGTGGCAGCCGGTGCTGCCCGATTTCAGCGACAAGCTGCCCCGGCTGGACGACATCTATCTCTCCGGCGCCAAGCTGATGCAGGGACTGGCCTCCAACCAGGGCGTCTGC
>Ga0209675_1000405_pt1 | contig 35470 bp, 17 predicted proteins | sample AraplaCol_mLB_r2_2_FD_184280 | JGI IMG/M metagenome (GOLD analysis project Ga0209675, IMG submission 184280) | Arabidopsis root microbial communities from North Carolina, USA - plate scrape MF_Col_mLB_r2 (SPAdes) (version 3) | ecosystem: Host-associated > Plants > Roots > Endosphere | place...
AAGCTGGCGTGAGGGCCATGAACGACGCCGAAATCTCATTCAAGGTCGATTCGAGCATGCATTTGTTCAACCCTTGTAGCCCGCACGCGCTCAAATCGCGCTCGTTCGCCTGTTGTTCAGACCTTCCCTAGATGGCTACCGCGTTGTGCTTCAGCAGGCAGCGTGGGGAGCGCAATGACGTTTGCTGAAGCGCTCGCAGACGCGTGCCGGCGTCAAGCGTCCAGGGGGCTTCGGAAACGATTTGGCTTGGGCCAAACTCGGCCAGAACCGGTCGTTTGTCACGCGCTCCCAATTTAGCGCCGTCGCAATCTTCCGCGAGGCCTGGCTACGGCTACAGGCGGCCAGAAATCGATATCCAGTGAGCGAAAGCCAGTGACGGTCCAAACTGGAGGCTGACATGCGCGTTTAGCTGTTCGCCGTCTGAAGGGGCGGCAGCGCATCATGTTTTGGCCCCGCCCTTCATGTTGCCCGCAAGTTCTTCAGCGGTGTTGAAGAAGGCTTGCAGCACGGGCCGATTCGCCTCGGCCTTGAGACAGGCGATGTGATCGATGCTTTCAAGCGGCTCGCCGCGAATGGCGACGGTGTGCCACCGGCTCGAATCCCGCGCCTCCGAGTCCCAGACGATGCCGCACCCCAGACCGGCTGCCACGGCTTCGCAGAGCGCTTCCCGGCTGCCGAGTTCTAGGACGTAGTGCGGCTTGATGCCCGCAGCGCGAAACGCGACATCAATCTTCTTCTGAGTCATCGAGCCTGTTTCCCGTCGTACCAGGTCCAACAGACCCAGCTCGGAAAACGAGACGCGCTGGGCACTCGCAAGCGCATGACCCGGTGGCACGATCAGCACCGCGGTATGCCTCCATAGCGGCCTTGCATGGATTGCGGGATGACCTTTGATTCCCGGCAAGATGGCTGCGTCGGCGCGTTGCTCCATCAACTCGTCATGGACGAATCGGGTGTTGCCCATGGCAACGGAGAGCGCGACGCCCGGATAACGTGTTTGGAAGCGACCGAGCAATCGCATCACAACGTGTGGTCCATCCACCGCCAGGCGCAGCTGGTTGCCCTGCAAGTCGTCCGATGAGGCCAGCAGGTCATGCAATGCCTGCTCCACGTTGGCCATCTCGCGAGTGAGACGAAACACCCGTTGGCCGATTTCGGTCAATTGCACCCCGCGACCCTGACGCTGTAACAGCTGCACGCCGTATGTCTCCTCCAGCGCCTTGACTTGAATGGTCACGGCAGGTTGAGTCAGTGACAGCACCTCGGCAGCGCGGGAGAAGCTGCCGGAACGGGCCACTGCATCAAAGGCACGAATCTGGGTATGAATCATGGTGAACCTTCGGGCTGGATAGACCTATAAAGATTTTTATATCTCCCCGAATTTCTTTTAATTTGATTCATGGATGCGCGGCTCCAAGAATAGCGCCACAACGAAGGATCGCCCATGAAAACGATGACCCGAGCAGCTGCAGTTGCCCGCGAGAACACTCAGCGCAGCATTGAACGGCTGGTGAAGCTCGTTCGAACCCCAAGTCCCACTGGAGAGGAAGGCAGCGCACAGGCGCTGATCGCCGGATGGCTGCAAGAACTAGGTGCCGACGTCGTCATGGCCGAGCCCGACATCGAGGCCATGTTCGAGCACTATCCCGAGGTCGCCCAATACCCCACACACTGGCAGCATGACCTAGTGCTACCGTACGAGCACCTTCCAAGCTACGAGGCCCTGCACGCGAGTGGCCTCGAAGAGGTGCTGAACTACCGCGGGCGACCGAACGTAACTGGTGTCCTGCATGGCACGGGTGGTGGTCGTTCACTTGTACTGAACGCACATATCGACACGGTGACCATCGAGCCGGCCGAGAAGTGGACGCGCGCACCATACGGTGCAGAAATTGCCAATGGCCTGCTGTACGGACGAGGAACTTCGGACATGAAGGGCGGATTGGTCGCTGCCCTGATGGCACTTCAGTACTTGCGCGAAGCGGGAGTCACTCTTCGCGGAGACGTCATCTTCCAAAGTGTGGTGAATGAAGAGCACTCCGGAAACGGCACGCTCGATCTGGTGCGGCGCGGCCTCAAGGCCGATGCGGCGATCGTGCTCGAACCCACGGACAACCAGATCTTTGTCAGCCATCCGGGAGGGTTGTACTGGCAGCTCAAGACCGAGGGCGTGCCGCGATCTCCAGGCGCGCGCTGGAACAACGGGGTGCAGGAAGGGGTGAGCGCTATCGAACTCCTGCCCTCCGCGATCCGTGCGCTGCTCGCCGTCGAGAAGGAGTTCAACCAACCCCATGCGCATGGCATCCATCGTCCTTTTTCGCTGGTCATCGGCAAGGTGGCGGGCGGGCACTACGAGACCGTCACCGCGGACGAAGCCTTGCTCCGCGGCGGTGCGTACTTTGCGCCGGAAGTCGGCGATGTCGGCGACGTCATGCGGCGCTTCAGCCAGGCAGTTCATGCCGCCAACCGTGGCGACCCGTTGCTCAATCGTCACCCTGCGCGCTTCGAATTCCTGCATCACGACGACAGCACGCAGCAGTCGGAAGACATCGCGGTCGCCGTCTCGATGGGTGAGGTCCTGGCGGATCGCGGCCGGGACGGTCAGCGTTACCTGGGCCCGTTCTGCTGCGACGCGCGCCACCTCGTGAACCAGGGCGGCATTCCCACCATCATTTTCGGCCCGGGAACGATTGCTCAGGCTCACAAGCCCGACGAGCACATCCGTGTCGACGACTTCCTGGCATCCATCGAGTTGCTCGCGGAGTTCATTGAACGTTGGTGCAACCAAGACGCCGCCGGCGCATAACCCAAGGAAGCTCACCATGAACACCCTATCGAAGAAGGGGCTGCTCAGCTCCTCCACTGCGGTCGCACCAAGTCCCACTCGATTCCGCCGGGCACAGTGGCGAATGCTGTTTGCCGTGATGTTCTGCTATTTGTTCTTCTATACCGGTCGCCAAACCTTTGGCTTCGCAATTCCCGGCCTGCAGAAGGAGTTCGGCTTTTCGAAGGAAACCCTCGGCTGGGCTTCTGCGGCCCTGCTGTGGTGCTATGCCATCGGACAGGCAATCAACGGCAATCTGGCTGACAAGCTGGGAGGGCGAAAGGTGATGACTGCCGGCGCGATCCTCTCTTGTCTTGCCAACTGGGTCGTGAGCTTTGCCACAGGCCTCGCAAGCCTGATGATTCCCTGGGGAATCAACGGCTATTTTCAGGCACTCGGCTGGGCACCGGGAAGCCGCTTGCTCTCCAACTGGTGGGGGACATCCGAACGCGGCAAGGTCTATGGGTTCTACGTGTTTGCGGCGAGCTGCGCATCTATCCTCTCGTTCGTGACTTCGATCGTGGTCGTGGGGGTGCTTCACCTCGATTGGCGTTGGATATTCCGGCTGCCCGTGCTGCTCATGTTGGTGGGAGGCATCACGCTGTACCTGGTGGTGCGGGAGCGCCCAGAAGATCTGGGCTTCGAATCACCGGAAAACGGCGTGGCGAACCAGAACGACAAGCACCACGGCGCCGCCGGCGACGAAGAGACTTCGTGGCAACGCTACAGCGCAGTGCTGCGCAATGTCCCGCTTCTGGTTGCATCCGTCTCGGTTGGTTTCATGAATGCGGCGCGATATGGCTTGATCGTTTGGGTGCCTGTTCATTTTCTTGGCGCCAATTGGTCGAAGGCCAGCGACGGGCTGATCGATCCGAAGTGGATCTCGGTGGCACTCCCAATCGGCATGGCGCTTGGCGCGTTGTGCAACGGTTGGGTGTCTGACAAGCTGTTCGGTGCCAACCGCAGCAAGCCCATTGTTCTCTTCATGGTGCTTGGTGCGTTGGCATCCGCCGCGATGTTCAGCCTACACGCCGGCATGCTGGCGGTGGGGGCATTGTTTCTCGCGGGCTTCTTCGTCTACGGCCCTGCCTCATCATTCTGGGCACTTTGTCCCGATCTGGTGGGCGCAAAGCGTGCCGGAACGGCAACCGGGGTGATGAATTTCGTGGCCTATCTTTTTGCTGGCCTCTCGGAACCGCTGATCGGCCGGATGATGGACCAGACGGGAAGTACCTCGCAGGTGTTCGTGATCGTGGCGACATGCTGCGTACTGAGTGCTGTCACCGCGATCTTCGTTCGACGGTGATCGGGAAGAAATCTCTCGGCGAGCGTCGCCCGCGGCAAGTTGTGTGAGAGGCGCTCTGGAAACTTCAGAGCAGGCCGAGCTCTCGCGCTGAGTTCGGCGGCCGGGCCCACGAATTTGGATGCCGGCTGTCACAATGCTTGCCAATAAAGATTGAGCGGAGTTCGACTCTACTTTCTTAACGACCGCTATCTGGTTGCCGTGAGCGGCCGCAATGGGCCGAGGCTGTGTAGAAACGCACGACGCCGTCATGTGAACGAAGACGTGCTGAGATCAGCGGACTTCATCGGTGCCGATATGCGTCCGAGACCGACTATGAAGCTCTCACGGCGCCTCATCGAAGCGTGAACGAGAGTCTGAGGAGACTTACGCCCCCGCCAGCCGCATCCCCTTCATCATTTTCGCGATCCCCAACACGCTCATCACCCGCTTGAGGTTGTACGCAAGCACGTGAAGACTCATCTCCGTCCCAACGTGGGCCATCGTCTTCATCAGGAAGTGCGTCGATCCCATCCAGTGTTTCAGCGTTCCGAACACATGTTCGATGGTCGATCGTCTCAATGTCATCGCATCGGGCTTGCGGTCCAAGCGCTGCTGCATTCGGTCGATTACGGCTTCGTGCTCCCAGCGCCGGATGCGTCGAACAGATGAGGTGGTGCACTGATCTCTCAGGGCACAGTTTGGACAGGAACTACTCCAGTAGAGACGCAATTCCAGATTGTCCTCCAACCTGCTGAACCGGAAGATGGCTCGCTGACCGGCGGGGCAGCGGTATTCATCGTCTTTCGCGATGTAGACGAAGTCAGCCTTGCCGAAGCGCCCGTGCGCCTTCGCGTTGGAAGTCATCGGCTTGGGTACGAAGGCCGTGATTCCCGCATCCTCGCAAGCCTTGATCTCCAGGCTGTTGAAGTAGCCGCGGTCGGCAAAGGCCTGTAGCTTGGACTTGCCCATCGCCTCGCGTGCGGCCACTGCCATTTTGGTCAACTGAGTTCGGTCATTGCCGATGTTTGTGACCTCGTGGGCGACGATCAGGTGATGCTTGGTATCGACCGCCGTCTGGACGTTGTAGCCAACGATGCCTGTGCTCTTGCCGGACTGAAGCATCGAGCGTGCGTCGGGATCCGTCAATGAGCGCTGCTGCCCTGGCTCGCTCTTGAGTTGTTCCTTTGTCTCGTCGAGCTGCCGCATCTGTTCGCGTAGCTTGGCGAGCTTCTCCTGCAGGCGATCCGTCTTGGCTTCGAAGTCGGCCGACTGGATACGATCAGCTGTCTCCAATGCATCGAGGTAACGCTGGATGCTCTGCTCGATCTGCTCCTTGCGTGCATCGACCTTGCCCGGCGAGAAGTTGCGGTCGCGGCTGTTGACGGCCTTGAACTTGCTGCCGTCGACGGCCACGACGGCTTGCGAGAAGAGCTTCATGTGCCGGCACAGCGCAATGAAGCTGCGGCACGCGTTGCGGATGCCCTTGCCGTTGTCGCGGCGGAAGTCAGCAATGGTCTTGAAGTCGGGGGTCAAGCGGCCGGTAAGCCACATGAGTTCAACGTTGCGTTGGCCCTCGCGTTCCAGTCGGCGACTCGACTGGATGCGATTGAGGTAGCCATAGATGTAGAGCTTGAGCAGAACCGACGGATGGTACCCAGGGCGACCAGTTATTGCAGGATCGGCGCCTTCGAAGCCGAGAACACCCAGATTCAGTTCGTTGACGAACGCATCGACGATGCGCACCGGGTTGTCTTCGCCGATGTAGTCGTCAAGGCAGTCCGGCAACAACGTGACCTGATGTCGGTCTGCGCCTTCGATGAATCGCTTCATGGGCTACCTCACTGGGAACGGGTGCCTTATTTTATTTTTGGGTCGGCGTTTGGAGAAGCGTTTTCACACAGCCTCGGCCCAAAGCAGGCATCGGGCTTCGACTCCAAGTCAACGCTCCGCGAGTCGGCTAGTTCGTCTTGTTTAGCCCGCTGTCTTTCACCACCTGGGACCACCGCGCATACTCGGCCTTCACGAACTCTGCGGTTTGCTGCGGCGTGTTGCTCAGCGGAAGGCTCCCGTCGCTGATGATGCGGGCAATGACGTCCGGTTGCGCCAGTGCCTTCTGGACTTCGGTGGCGATGCGCGACACCACGGCAGGCGGCGTGCCGGCGGGCGCGACAAGTACCTTCCATTCGCTCGCCACGACATTTTTGTAGCCGGCCTCCGCCATGGTCGGAACATCCGGCAACAAAGGCAGGCGCTTCGACGACGTGACGGCAAGCGCGCGCAGTCGCCCGCCCGCGATCAGCGGCAGTGCACCAGGCGGCACGGCAAACATGCATTCGGTCTGGCCGCCCACCACGTCCTGCAGCGCGGGGGCCGAGCCCTTGTAGGGCACCACGAGGAACGGTGTGCCGACGATCTTGCCGAACATTTCGCCGACGAGATGGCCCGCGCTGCCGGCACCGGCTGTGCCCAGCGTGAGCGGCTTGGCCTTGTGCGCCTTCACGAGGTCAGCTACCGACTTGATGTGCGACGCCGCAGGCACTACCAGCACCACAGGCTGCTCGGCCACGGTCGCGACGGGCACGAGGTCCTTGAGCACGTCGAAAGGCGCCAGGGTCTTCGCCATCTCGGGCAAGATCGACATGGCCCCCGAGGGTGCCATGCCGAGCGTGTAGCCATCGGGTTTGGCCCTGACCACCGCATCGATGCCGATGATGCCGTTGCCGCCGGGCTTGTTATCCACGACCACGATCCACTTCGCATTCGCCGTCATCGCGTTGCCGACAATGCGCGCCATCAGGTCCGTGCCGCCACCAGGTGGCGCCGGCACGACGATCCTGATCGGCTGGGACGGGAACTGGCCTTGGGCATGGCTTGCACCCGCCCCCCCTGCCGCGAGTGCGGCGGCCACGGCGAGCGTGCGCCACAAGGTTCTCGTCTTCATGTTCATGTCTCCTGTGCTGGGCTGGCCAGCCAGATCCACGGGCGCGCGGCGCGGTCCGCTTGCTGGAAAGCTTCGATCTGTTCGCGCAAGCGCAACGTGAGCCCGATCGCATCGAGGCCCGCAAGCATCATTTCGCGCTCGCTCGCGGGAATGGCGATCGGCCAGCTGCGGCCGCCCGGTGCCTCGACGACCTGGCGTTCGAGGTCGACCGTGATGTCGAGTGCGCCTTGTTCAGCTTCGGCCGCGAGCGAATCGAGCTCCGCGCGCGGCATCACGATCGGCAGCAGGCCGTTGCGATAGCAGTTGTTCTGGAAGATCGTGCCGAAGCTCGCCGCCAGCACGGCGCGAAATCCGAACTGGCGAAGCGCCCATGCGGCGGCTTCGCGCGATGAGCCGCAGCCGAAGTTGTCGCCGGCGATGAGCACGCTTGCGTCGCGGAACGGCGCCCGGTTCAGCACGAAGTTGGGGTTCTCCTTGCGCGAGCCGTCGTCCGTCGGCAGGTAGCGCCACGAAGCCAGGAGCTTCTCACCATAGCCCTGCTGGGTCGGCGACGTCATCTCGCGCGACGGGATCAATGAATCGGTGTCGATGTTGTCGCGCAGGAGCGGTGCCGCGCGGCCGGTGATGCGGATGAACTGCTCCATCGTCGTTTCCTTAAACGAGCAGCGCCCGCGGGTCGGCGATGCAGCCAGCAAGCGCGGAGGCCGCGACGGTCACCGGGCTCGCCAGATGCGTGCGCACGCCTGGGCCTTGCCGGCCTTCGAAATTGCGGTTCGTGCTGGAGATGACGCGCTGCGCCTTGCGTTGCGGCCGGTCGAAGGAATCGCCGCCCACGTAAAAGCACAGGGAACAGCCGCTCTCGCGCCACTCGAAGCCCGCATCGATGAACACCTTGTCGAGGCCCTCCGCTTCGGCAGCGTGCTTCACGGCTGTCGAGCCGGGCACGACGATCGCCGTCACGCTCGGCGCGACACGCTTGCCCTTGACGACGGCCGCCGCCGCCCGCAGGTCGGGCAGGCGGCTGTTGGTGCACGAGCCGATGAAGGCGGCGTCAATCTTTACGCCTTGCAGCGGCTGACCAGGCTGCAGGTCCATGTACACGAGCGCCCGCTGCTCATCAGCCTCCACGGCCGGCACGGCGGTGTCGACGCCGGCCGTCTGCCCCGGATTTGTGCCCCAGCTCACCTGGGGTGCGAGTTCCGAGGCATCGAGCGTGAACTCGGCATCCCAGGGCGCACCGTCGTCGGATGCAAGCGTGCGCCAATGCGCGATGGCGGCTTCCCAATGCGCCCCTTGCGGTGCAAAGGGGCGGCCATGCAGCCAGTCGAAAGTCACGTCATCCGGCGCAACGAGCCCGGTCCACGCGCCGAATTCGACCGCCATGTTGCACAACGTAAGCCGCCCTTCGACGTCAAGCGCACGCACGGCCTCGCCGCAAAACTCGATTGCGTGGCCCTTGCCACCGGTTGCGCCAAAGCGGCCGATCATGGCCAGTGCCATGTCCTTCGCCGTCACGCCAGCTGCGAGCCGGCCGGTGAACTCGACGCGCATCGTCTTCGGGATGCTGCGCACGAGCGTCTGCGTAGCGACGGCGTGCGCGCCTTCGCTCGTGCCAATGCCCCACGCGAGCGCCCCTATACCCCCGATCGTGCAGGTGTGGCTGTCGCAGCAGACGAGCGTCGCACCGGGCAGCGCGATACCCTGCTCGGGCGACACGACATGCGAGATGCCTTGCCTCAGATCGCCCAAGTCGAACAAGCGCACACCGGCCGCCCTTGCACCGGTCCGGAATGACTGGATGAAGGCCTTGCCGCCTTTGAAGAGCGTGTCGTCGTTGCGGCCCGCGTGCGTGTCGATGATGTGGTCCATCGTGCCCGACACCAGCGGCGGATTCGCGACAGGGTAACCCGCTTCCTGCAGCGAACCGAACACGTCAGGGCCCGCACGATCGTGCAGGACGATGCGGTCGATATGCAGCAGCGCTTGCCCGTTGTCGAGCGTGGCGACCACGTGCTCGTCCCACAGCTTCTGGATGATGTTGCGCAATGCTTCAGCCACGATGCAGGCCCGCCAGGTACTTCGCTTCTAGCGCGAAGACGTCATCGAAACCCGCAAGCCGCTTCACCGTGCTGAAAGGCGCCAGCTTCGTGCCCGGTCCGCCCGCATAGCCGTTGGCGAGCACGGACTGCAGCGCGTCCTGCATGGCCTGGATCGCGGCCATGCTCAAAGTGCCGGGCAGGCTCACGCGTGTGATGCCCATCTCCTCCATCTCGGCGAAGGTGAATTCACCGGGTGACTTGCCGCCTTCCACCACGTTGATCGCGACCGGGCCGCGGATGCGTTTCACCGCCTCGCGCGCCAGCGACTTGTCCGTCATGCCGTCGATGAAGATCATCGTGGCGCCGGCCTCGAGGTAGGCGTTCCCGCGCTTCACGACTTCGTCGATTCCGCCGATCGCGAGCGCATCGGTGCGTGCGTTGATGACGAAGTCCTTGTCGGTGCGCGCATCGGCACAGGCGCGGACTTTCGCCACGGCTTCTTCGATCGACACGATCGTCTTGCCTTCGAGGTGGCCGCAGCGCTTGGGCATCACCTGGTCCTCGATGTTGACACCGGCGCATCCGATGCGCTCGAACGCCTGCACGGCGTAGTACGCGTTCACCGCATTGCCGAAGCCGGTGTCGCCGTCGGCCATGACCGGCAGGTCGACCGCATCGACGATCGCCTTCGTCGCGGCGACCATGTCGGACATCGCGAGGAAACTGTAATCGGGCAGGCCCAGGCGCGCGACCGACATGCCGAAGCCCGAGCACTGGATGGCTTCGAAGCCGGCTTCTTCGATGATGCGGGCCGACAGCGCGTCGAACGCGCCGGGCATGACGAGGAGCTTGGGCGCGAGGATCGCGCTCCTGAGGCGGGTGGTCTTGTTCATGGGATGGAGCTTAGGCGTCCCAACAGTAAATAAAAAGCAATATCGTCTTGACTCACAAGTTAGGAAAATTGTTCAATCGCACCCATGAAACTGGGATCGTTACCCACCTTGCAGGCGATCGTGCGCCGCGGCAACTTCGCAGCTGCGGCGCAGGAGTTGGGCCTGACCCCCAGCGCCGTGAGCCAGCAGATGCGCACGCTGGAGGACTACTTCGGCCAGCCGCTGTTCGACCGCTCGGGGCGTTCGGTCAAGCCGACGCCGTTCGCGCTCGAAGTGGTAGGCACGATCGAGGGCGCGCTGGACCGGTTGCACTCGCTTCGCGACCGCACCCGGCCCGACGTAGCGGGCAAGCTGCGCATCGGCGTGATCAACAGCGTACAGCTGTCGACGCTTCCCGCGCTGCTCAAGCGCGTGGCGCAGCGATACCCTTCGCTCCAAGTCGTGTTGGAAGCGGAGAACACGTCCGAGCGCCTGCTTGACGGGCTCAAGGCCGGCGACGTCGATACGGTGATGGTCGTCAAACCGCGCGCCGGCATCTCACGTCGGCTGCTGTGGGAAGAAGTCACACAGGAGCCATTCGTGCTGGTTTATCCGCGCAACTACGCCGGCAGTGAGACGTCGAGCGCCATCATTCAGAGCCTGCCCTGGATCCGCTACAACATGAACCTCGAGGGCGGACGCCTGGCGTCCGCCTTCGTGCGCCGAACCATGCCCGGTTTGCAGCCGCGCTACGAAGTGATGCAAGGCGATGCCGCGGTGAACATGGTGTCCGAAGGGCTCGGCTTCTCGGTGATCACACGCCCGCGCCAGCGCATCCTCGAAACCTATCCGCTGAACGTACTCAAGCTCGACCGGCAGATGCCGAAGCGGTCCATCGTGCTCGCGCGCCGCACCGCTGACGTGGACAACCGGCGCGTCGACGCGTTCCTGGCGTGCGTGAAGGAGGTGTACGCGGCGTGAGCCACTGCTTGTGGACCTGGGAAATTAACCGCAGCCTCGTCGTGTGTTGTGCGTCGGGTCGAACATTTCACGCGAAATGCTCCTCGGTGGATGAACCCAGCGCAGCTTGGCTGCTTTTGGCCGACCTGGGCCGCGGGAGTGCAGCGTAAGCGGCCCGCCGGATAGTCGGGCACCGAGGACGGCGAGGTGGCGCTCTACGGACCTTGCAGCGCCATAGCCCGTTGTCATCGCCAGAAGTCGCGTAGGGCCCGAAGCAGCCGGTCGCTAAGTCCGAAAGCTGCCCTTCGAGTAGAGTAGTTTGTCTGCCAGCAGCATCGAGCCGCCATGCCAAACACCTTGCCCAAAACGATCTGCCTCGCAACTTCGGGCATGGGCATCGTTCTTCACTCTCCGTGGGCGACTGCGGACCTCGCGCAAGGCGAGGACTTTCTCACCAGCAGGTTCAGCAATCCGACAGATGTTGCCGAGTGCGTCAATTCATCGAGAATCGCCGCTTTTTGCACCGGCTCTCCTGGTACATGGCGCTTGCATCTGCGTACTGACCCGCCTGACGAAATCGCGCTAGTTCAGGCCGACTACAAGGTTCGACTAGGCGTGGAGGTACGTGATGGCCTCCTGCAGATTCGAGACCTGTTCGAGTTGATGGCCTGGGACGCCGCCTGTGATGACGAGCAGGTGATTCAATTGACCGACGGGTTCTACCGGATCACCGCGTACTCGTCACCTCCAGAGAGTGGAATTCTCGGTGATGACCAAGACATCCACCTGCATCTAGAGGCGGTCTCCGAGCCCGCACGGCTGGTACACCGCGGCGTGCCGCAACTTTGCGACTGATCCTTCAAATCGCGCCATGCTACGTTCGGCCGAGACCGGCCGCTCGCTGATCGATGCAGGCAGGACGATGGCAGCAGGTTCAAGCATGCAGACCGCGGTTGCCTGGGCGGCCAGTGGCCCAGCATTCATGCGGGTTGCAGCCAAATGGGCCCTACGGGCCCATTTTTTTGTTGCTTCGCGCTGGACGCGACAGCTGGCAGCCATCGCTCACCATACGTATCGCACGCCGATCTGACCGCCAAAGCTGTGGCCCGAGCCTCGACCGATGGTGATGTTGTAGTCACCGGTGGCGAACACACTCACGTTGCGCGCCACATCGCCAGAGACCCCCAGCCCGAACTGCAGCCAGGTGTTGCCCCGGCCGGTGCTCACCGTGGTCGGATTGAGGCCACTGAGGTTGGTGAAGGTGGTATTGCTGCTACCGCCGAAGGTGTGCCAGACGTTCAGCCTGGCCCAGGTCTTGAGGGGGCGGGCGCTGTCCATGTTCCAGTCTTGGGTCACCCGGCCCCCGAGGCGGCCGATGATCGCGCTGGTGTTGCCGAAATGGATCTGCCCGAACCCATCGGCGGTGTTGGAGATGCCCGTCCACTGATAGAGCAACTGCGCCTGAGGCTCCACGACCAAGCCCTTGCCCAGGGCGATCGGGTAGCCACCCTCTACCGAGGCGAGCAAGCCCGTCCCGCTGGCCTTGAGCGCCTGTGGCTGCAGCGGATCCTTCGAGGTGGTCCGGATGCGGCCATACCAGGTGCCCTGCAGCATCGAGTCGGTGTACCAGCCGCTGGTGTCTCGGTGGGTCCAGTAGCCGCCCAGCGAGTACCCGTCCATGCGGACCGAGCCGGCGGCCGGGCCACCATAGATGTTCTGCACGGTGCTGTTGACCTGCCCGGTCCCAATATAAACCCCGGCCAGGTCGCTGGAGCTGCGGAACAGATCGGCGCCGGTCTGGAACCCGGAGGCACGGTAGTCGTACGAGGGGCCGCGGGCCCGGAAGTTGGCCAGGCGCTCCGTGGCTGTCTGGCCGCCGCCATTGCGGAAGTTGCCGTCCTCGCCGAAGATGCGGCCCCACAGCGCACTCGGCGGCATGCAGTCGGCCGTGTTGCGCGTGCGGCCGGCAGTGCGCTCCGCCTGGGACGGCTCCGGGCAGGACAGACTGTCGAGCCGCCCCTGCGAATTGCCGAGCATGGCCAGGCCGAAACGACCGGCCAGCGTGGACACCGACACATCCAGCGGCACTTCGGCGCGGTACGCCGGAAGCTCCCCGACGCGCGGGTCAGCGCCGCCACTGCCACGATCGGGCACGGTCCGCGTGCTGCGCAGATACCAATTGCCGTTGGCGGCATCCGAGCCGACGCCATTCTTGACGAGGGTGTAGTCGTAAGCGCCGGCGGCGATGCGCCCGGCCTGGATGAAGCTGCCGTTGGAGGCGCCGCCGACCTGCACCAGCAGGATGCCGTCGCCGCTGGTCTGCGCCCCCAGGCTGGCGGCGGCCCCGTTGACACGCACGTTGGTGGTGCCGGAGGTGCTGCCATTGACCACCATCCGGTCGGTGGCGGAGGCGCTGTCGCCCAGCGCGGTGTTGAAGAGCATCGCACCGCCGTTGCCGACGTAGTTGCCCGTCACGGTCAGGACTGTGCCGGGCGAGGCGCCGCTGCCCATGTTGATGACACCGGCATTGCTCAGGCCAGCGACGCTCTGGCTGAAACCTTGGAGGTCCAGGGTCGCGCCACTGGCCAGCGTGACAGCGGAATTCGCGCTCAGGGTATTGGTGCCCCCTGCCGCCAGGGTACCGGCGCTCACGTTGGTGGCGCCGCTGTAGGTGTTGGTCCCTGCGAGCACGGTGGTGCCACTGCCGATCTGGTTGACGGCGCCACTGCCGGAGATGGCGCCGGCGAAGCTGACCCTGTCGGCGCGGTTGAACGCCAGCGTGGCGTTGTTGGTCACGTCGCCGGTGATCGAGCCCGTGGTGCCGCCGTCGCCGATCTGCAGGGTCCCGCCCGAGATGGTCGTGCCGCCCGAATAGGTGTTGGCACCGGTGAGCGCCAAGGTGCCGAGGTCGGTCTTGACCAGTTGGGCGCTGCCGCTGAGCACGCTGTCGATGGTGGCCACGTACCCAGCCCCGGCCGCCGTCCCGTCGCCGACACGAATGATCGAGCTCGGCCCCCCCAACTCGATTTCTCCTCCGCCGATGCGGTAACCGCTGCTCGCGAACTGCATGCCGGAGACCGTGACCTGGCCGAGGCTGTTGTCGACCTTCACGACGCCCGGCGTGGCCGAGAAGATCGCGAAGGCCCCATTGGTGAACGGCGCATTGATGTCGCCGGTGCCGGTGGTCCAGTTGTTGTTGCCTGCCGAACTCTGCCAGGTGCCGTCACCGCCATTGACCACGTTGTCGTTCTTCGGGCCGGCAGCTCCATCCCAGACGTTCAGCGTCAGGCCCTCTGCATTGACCAGGTTGACCTGGTGAGCAATGGAGGTCGCAACGTAGGCGTTGCTTGACGGAATGGTTCCAAGCGCGAGGCCGTTGTCGGTCAGTGCGCCGTCATAGTTGATTACGCGATAGAGGCCTGGACCAAAAGTGCCGCCGGGAGAGACGTTGACGTTCAGTGTCCCGCCGAGCTTGAGGTTTCCATGGACGTTGATGAGGTCGTTGAATGCGCCGCCCACCACGTTGGCCTGGCCGAAGTCATAGTTCAGCGACGAGCCGGCGCTGAGCGCTAGATCGCCATTGACAGTCAATGTGCCGACGCTGCCGACAGCGCCCGGATGGATGGCTCCGCCATTGGCCACGACAACGTTGCCGCCCAGTGTGCCGGAGCCGCCCAGAACGCCCCCAGTGTTGACGGAGGTCTGACCGATCGCGGCGGCCTGATTCCCGTCGACGATCAGCGTGCCCGCGGAAATGGTGGTCCCGCCGGTGTAGCTGTTGTTTCCGCTGAGCACGGTCGTGCCGCTGCCGATCTGGTTCACCGTCCCGCTGCCGGAAATGGTCCCGCCCAACGTCAGCGTGTCGGAACGATTGACGGCCAGCGCCCCGTTGTTGACGATGTCACCGACGATCGCGCCCGAGGTCCCGCCGTTACCAAGCTGCAGCGTGCCACCGGAGATCGTCGTGCCGCCGGCGTAGCTGTTGTTCCCTGTCAGCGTCAGCGTGGCGGCGCCGGTCTTGGTCAGGCCGCCCGCACCATCGATCGCTCCTGAAAGCGCCAGGCTCGCGTCAGTCTGCAAGGTGCCGCCGCCGGCGTTGAGCGTCACGGCGCGCGCGCTCGAGATGGCGCCGGTGTTCTGCAGCGTGCCGCCGTCGAAACTCAACGCCCCAGAGGCGGCGCCCAGGTTTGCGTCGTCCGAAATGCGCAGCGTGCCGCCATTGATCGCGGTGCCGCCGGTGTAGGTGTTCGCGCCGTTGAGCACCAAGGTGCCCAGATCGGTCTTGACCAGTTGAGTGTTGCCGCTCAGCACGTTGTCGACAGTGGCGACGAAGCCGGAGCCTGCCTGGGTGCCGTCGCCGACGCGGATGGTGGATGTCGGCGTGCCGGCCAGTGCGATCTCGCCTCCGACCAGGTGATAGCCGTTCGAGGCGAACTGCATGCCGGAGGCCGAGACCTGGCCAAGCCCGTTGTCGACCGTGACGGTTCCCGGCGTGGCGGAGAAGATCGCGAAGGATCCGTTCGTGAACGGGGCATTGATGTCGCCGGCAAGGGTCGTCCAGTTGTCGTTGCCAGCGGAGTTCTGCCAGACGCCGTTGCCGCCGTTGACCGCGCCGTTGAACTTCGGCCCGGCGGCACCGTCCCAGAAATTGAGCGTCAAACCGCCCGTATTGACCAGATTGATCTGGTTGGCAATGGAGCTCTGGACGAAATAGTTCGGCGACGGAATCACGCCGGTCTGCAAGCCGTTATCAGTCAGCGCGCCGCTGTAGCTGATGACACGATAGATGCCAGGATCGAAACTGCCGCTACCGGTCACCGAGACGTTGATCGTGCCGTCGAGCGTGAGATTGCCTTTGACCACCGTGAGGTCGTTCAACGGGCCACCCACCACATTGGCCTGGCCAAAGTTGTAGTTCAGGGCCGAGTTGCTCGCGAGCGTGAGATCCTGCTGGATCGTCAAGGTGCCGGGAACAGTGCCCGGATTGCCCGGATTGATGTTGCCCGCAGTCACGTTCACCGAGCCGCCGACGATACCCGTCCCGCCGAGGGTGCCGCCTGCGCCGACGCTGACGAGGCCGGTCGCGGCCGTCTGGTCGCCATTGACGATCAGTGCACCAGTGGAAATCGTCGTCGCGCCTGCGTAGCTGTTGTTCCCGGTCAGGATGGTCGTGCCGCTCCCGATCTGGTTCACGGCGCCCGTGCCGGAGATCAGCCCCGCGAAGCCGTAGGTGTCCGAGCGATCGAAAGCGAGCGCCCCGTTGTTGTTGACGTTGCCAACGATCGCGCCGGCAGCACCACCCGCGCCCAGTTGCAGCGTGCCCGCGGAAATGGTGGTCCCGCCGGTGTAGCTGTTGTTTCCGCTGAGCACGGTCGTGCCGCTGCCGATCTGGTTCACCGTCCCGCTGCCGGAAATGGTCCCGCCCAACGTCAGCGTGTCGGAACGATTGACGGCCAGCGCCCCGTTGTTGACGATGTCACCGACGATCGCGCCCGAGGTCCCGCCGTTACCAAGCTGCAGCGTGCCACCGGAGATCGTCGTGCCGCCGGCGTAGCTGTTGTTCCCTGTCAGCGTCAGCGTGGCGGCGCCGGTCTTGGTCAGGCCGCCCGCACCATCGATCGCTCCTGAAAGCGCCAGGCTCGCGTCAGTCTGCAAGGTGCCGCCGCCGGCGTTGAGCGTCACGGCGCGCGCGCTCGAGATGGCGCCGGTGTTCTGCAGCGTGCCGCCGTCGAAACTCAACGCCCCAGAGGCGGCGCCCAGGTTTGCGTCGTCCGAAATGCGCAGCGTGCCGCCATTGATCGCGGTGCCGCCGGTGTAGGTGTTCGCGCCGTTGAGCACCAAGGTGCCCAGATCGGTCTTGACCAGTTGAGTGTTGCCGCTCAGCACGTTGTCGACAGTGGCGACGAAGCCGGAGCCTGCCTGGGTGCCGTCGCCGACGCGGATGGTGGATGTCGGCACCCCGGCCAGTGCGATCGAGCCGCCCGTAAGGCGATAGCCGCCGGTAGCGAACTGCATGCCGGACGCGCTCACCTGTCCGAGGCTGTTGTCCACGATCACATTCCCGGGCGCACCGGCGAAGACCGCGAACGCGCCGTTGCTGTAGGGCGCGTTGATCGCGCCGTCCGGCGTTGTCCAGTTGTCGCTGCCCGCGGTGCTCTGCCAGATGCCGTTGCCGCCGTTGACGATCCCGTTGTTCTTCGGTCCGGCGTCACCGTCCCAGAAGTTGAGCGCCAAGCCGTTCGAGTTGACCAGGTTGACCTGATTGGCAATCGATGTCTGCAGGTAGGAGCCCGGCGACGGCATCGTGCCGATGGTCAAGCCATTGTTGATCAAGGTCCCGCCATAGCTCATGACCCGATAAAGCCCCGGGCCGAACGAGCCGCCAGGCGAGGTCGAGACATTCAGCGTGCCCGCCAACGTGAGATTCCCGCCGACCGTGACGAGGTCGTTGAGCGGACCGCCCACCACATTGGCCTGTCCGAAGTTGTAGTTCAACACCGAACCGCTGTTGAGAGTCAGATCCTGGCGGATGGCCAGGGTGCCCGGCACGCTGCCGGCATCGCCGGGCGCCAGCGTCGCGCCGTTGACGACCGTGACGCTGCCGCCAATGGTGCCCGTGCCGCCGAGCGCCGCGCCGCTGGCGACCAAGGTCGGTCCGGTGGCGCCCGCCTGGTTGCCGTTGATAAGCAAGGTGCCCGCCTGAACAGTGGTCGGGCCCGCATAGCTGTTGGTGCCGGTCAGCGTCGTGGTGCCGCTGCCGAGCTTGTCCACGCTGCCCGAGCCCGAGATCGCGCCGGCAAAGGTGTAGTCGCTGTTCAGGTTGAAGGCGAGGACGCCGTTGTTCGCCACGGTCGGGGTTGCAAGCGCCCCTGCCGTCGCCCCGTTGCCAATCTGCAGCGTACCGGCACCGATGGTCGTGCCCGCGCTGTAGCTGTGGTTGCCCGCCAGCGTCAGCGTGCCGCCCGCGGTCTTGTTGAGGATCTCGAAGCCGGCAGGGCTGCCGCCCTGAAGTGTCATCGCCGAGGCGTTGTTCACCTGCAGCGTATCGGTGCCCGCGCCACCGGCCACCGCACCGACGATGCTGGCGCCGTCGTTGAGCGTGAGCGTATCGTTGCCGCCGCCCAGGTCCAGAGTACCCGCGCCGGTATTCAGCGTGCCGGCAAGCGTTACGGCATTGGTGCCGCTGCCCAGATCGCCGTTGGCGTTGAGCGTACCGCCGGCATTGACAATGATCGTGGCGTTGGAACCGTCGCTGCTGAGCAAGGCGGGAGCACCGCTGCCGCCGAGGGTGCCGTTGACCGTCAGCCTGGAGCCGCCGGTCATGGCGATCGTCGGCGTCGTCAGGCCGCCATCGACCTGCAGGGTGCCAGCGCTGATGGTCGTGGCGCCGATCTGGTTGCTGGGCGAAGTCAGCACCGAGGTGCCGGGGCCGACCTGCGCCAAGGTGCCGGGGCCGCTCAAGGTGCCGGCAAAGGTGAAGGTGTCGCTGCGGTTGAGCGAGAGGGTGGAGGTCGCCGAATCGACGATGACGTTGCCGACGCCGGCATTGCCGGTGGTGCCGCCGTTGCCGACCATCAGGTTGCCGTTATTGATGACAGTGTTGCCGGAATAGGTGTTGTTGCCGGTCAGCACCCAGGTGCCGCTGTCGTTCTTGGCCAGCGTCGTCTTGCCGGTGCCGTTGTCGCCGATGGTCCCGCCCATCGTGTTGTTGCCTTTGTTGGTGCCGCCCAGGGCGATGGTGCGGGCCATATTGGCGCCCAGGAGCGTCACCGGGCCGGTGTTCGTGAACAGCAGCGCGCCCGTACCGGAGGACTGGATATAGGTCACGCCGGTATCCAGCGTGAACTGCCGGTCGGTAAGGTCGCCGCTGCCCGTATAGCGCAACGTCGCGCCGTTGCCGACCACCAGGTTCGCGGCGGCATTCGAGGAAGCGCCGATGCTGCTCGCGACGCCGCCGTTGGACATCTTGTCGACGGCGAGGATGCCGCCGCTGATCGTCGTGACGCCGGTGTAGGTGCTGGCGGAATTGCTCAGACGCCAGGTGCCGGTGCCGGTCTTGATCAACGCGGTCTTGGCCCCTGCTGGATCGGACAGAAGGCCTGAGAACAAGTTGTCGCCCGTGTTCGTGCCGGTCAGCGTCAGCGTCCGGTTGCCGGCGCCTGCCAGCGTAACCGGCGCGGTGCTGGTGAAGCCGATCGCCCCGGTGCCGGAGGAATCGATGCCACTGACGCCGGCGCCGAGCGTGAGCTGGCGATCGGTCGCATCGCCCGCCCCGATATAGGCCAGCGTGCCGCCGCTGATCACCAGGTTGGCCGGATTGGACGAAGAGGCGCCGAGCGCGCTGTTGACGCCGCCATTCTTGAGGCAATCGACCTGGAGGGTGCCGCCATTGATCGTGGTGGAGCCGGTATAGCTGCTGCCGCAGCCCCTGAGCGTCTGAATACCGCCACCGTTTTTGACTAGGTTGCCGCTGCCGCTGATGGCGCCGGCGTAAGTCTGATTCAGACCATCGCGGATCGTCAGGTTGCCGCTGCCCATGCTGATGTTGCCGCCCACGGTTCCGCCGCCGATCAGCGCGCCCGCGTTGGCGTCGAAGCCGTTCATGTCCAGCATTACGCCAGCGGTATTGTCCAGCCAGAACGAATTGGTGGTGCCGAAGGCCGTCGCAGAACCGGCGCGCAGGACGCCGCCTCTCACATGGGTGTTGTTGGTGTAGGTGTTATTGCCGGACAGCACCATCGCACCGGGGCCGTCCTTGTAGATCTCGGCTCCCCCCACGACCGCGCCACTGAAACCGAGCGTGGAAGCGGCGTTGGTCACGTTGATGACGCCGTAACCCGAATTCAACTGGAAGCCGCGGTCGATGGAGACACTGGCACCGGTGTAGTTCAGATTGCCGCTGTTGAACACCAGATTGGTCGACGCGCTGGTGGATGCGCCGATGCCGCTGGCCTGCCCGCCATTGGCCAGGCAATCGGTGGTAAGCGTCGCGCCTTGCAGGTTGGTGACGCCGGTATAGGTGTTGTTGCAGCCATTGAAGGTCTGGTTGCCGCCATCGGTGCGCCAGATACCACCGGTGCCGCTGATGACGCCCGAAAAAATGCCATTGCCCGACACAATGCGCAGGGTGGCCGAGCCCAGCGTGACATTGCCGCCATTGGCACCGCCTCCATTGAGCGGCCCGATCATGTTGTTGAAATTGTTGAGGTCGAGACCGACCCCGGCCGTATTGGCCAGCACGGTGGGTGAGCCGGTGAAGGCTCCGAACACATTGGCCGCGCCGGCGCGCAGGATGCCACCATTGACGGTATTGCCGCCGCTGTAGGTATTGGCCCCGCTCAGCACCAGGGTGCCGCTGCCGTTCTTGGTCAGCTGACCGGCATTGCCAGCCGCGTTGCTCCCGGCCACCACGCCGCTGACTGTCAGCGTGGTGCCAGCCGCCGCAACATCGACAATGCCGCCGCCGCCCCCGTTGGCGCCGAGGGTGAAGCCACGGTTGGTGGTCGTCGTGGCGCCGGTGTACTGCAGGCCCCCCCCATTGAGGACGAGATTGCTGGAAGCGCTGCCGCCCGCGCCGATGCCGCTGACCACGCCGCCATTGGCCAGTGTGTTCACCGACAGCAAGCCGCCGTTGACCATGACGATGCCGGTGAAATCGTTGGCCGAATTGCTCAGCGTGAGCGTGCCCGCTCCGCCCTTGGCGAAACTAGCGCCATCGGGGCTGGTCACCAAGCCACTGAAAGTGAGATTGGCCGCAGCGTTGGTGACGTCCACGCCGCTGCCGAGGATGGCACCCGACTTGGTGAAGGTGAAACCACGATCGCTGGTATTGCCAGTTCCGGTATAGCTGAGCGTCGCGCCCTCCAGCATCAGATTCGACGACGCAGCCGACGATGCGCCGATGCCGCTGGCGGCACCGCCATTGCCGATATTGCTGACTGCCAGCGTACCTTGTGCGACGCGGGTGGCGCCGGTGTAACTGTTGCCGGCATTGCTCAATGTCACCAAGCCTGTACCGGCCTTGACGAATCCGATGGAGCCGCCGTTGTCGACGATCTGCGAATTGATGGTGAAGTTGCCGGTGCTGTTCTGCTGGATGCCCAGATCGCCGCCGTTGGCACCGGTCATCATGCCGCCATTGATGGTCTGGTTGAAGCCCGCCACCGTGGGCGCGACGATGATCGTGCCGTCCACCCCCAGGGTCTGCCCGGCGTTGACCGTCACCGTGGTCGCCTTGGCGACCGTATAGCGCAAGCCGGCCAGCTGCTTGGTCCCGCTCACCGTGCCGAAGAAACCCGTGGAATCGGTGATGTATTCGTTGTCCAGCCAGTTGGCAGCGTTGTCCTTGTTGGTGTAGTCCGCCGCAGTGAACGCCAGGATGTTCCCGCCCATCACCTTTGCGTAATCGGTGCCGTTGACGGTCGCCCAGCCACCCAGCGCGCTATTGGTGGTGGTGATGTTGCCGCTGGTCGGCAGGTTGAAGTTGATCAGGCCGCCCGTGCGGGTGATCGCGCCGAGATTCACGGTCAGGCTGCCGCCGGTACCGGACTTGGCATCGATGGTGTTGTTGCTGCCGGTGACGTTGAGGCCGTTGAAGGTCTGGGTATTGGCCTCCCCGGCCGCGCCGACGACGTTGAGCCGGCCACCAGCCATGGTGAGCGTGGAATTGCCGCTGACGATGTTGCTCGTGGGTCCGCCGGCGGTGCTGAAATCCAGCGCCAGGACGCCGCCCCCGACGGTGGTGGCGCCGGTATAAGTGTTGGCGCCGGTCAGGGTCTGGGTGCTCGCGCCCAGTTTGGTCAGGCCGCCGCTGCCGGTGATATTGCCGGCATAGCTGGCCGTGGTGCCGGCCGCCGCCTGCAAGGTGAGCGTGGCGCTGCCGAGGTTCACCGTGCCCCCGGTTCCGGTCAACGTCGCCACGGTCTTGCTGAAACTGTTCAGATCGAGCGTGCCGCCGTTGACCTGGAACGTGGTCCCGTTGCCGAAGGCATTGGCCGTGCCGGCGCGCAGCGTGCCACCGTCGACGATGGTGCTGCCGGTATAGGTATTCGCGCCGTTCAACACCCAGGTGGCGGGGCCGGCGCTACGCAGATTGCCGCTGCCGGAAATGACCCCGGAGATGACGTTGTCTGCTGCGGTGTAGCTGCCACCAAGCGTCGCCGTATTGCTGATGCCAACCGTCCCGCTCAGCGACAGCGCACCCGTGCCGTTGCTGTTGAGCGAACCATTGTTGATGCTCCAGGTCTTGTTTGTTGCTTCGCCAGCGCCGATATACGACAGGTTGCCGCCGGAGATGCTGATGCCGCCAGTTCCCAAAGACCCGGCCACGCCGACATTGGCGATCAGCGCCGCCTCGACATTGCCTGCGCCACCGATGCTTGCCCCGCCCGTGAAAGTATTGGCAATACCGAGGCGGACCGTGCGCCCGGCGTTGGCCGAGAACGTCATGGGCTGGTAGCCGCTGATCACGCCGAGCAGATTCATGTCAGCGTTCTGGGCCACGAGACCGACGGTGTGCCCGCCCGCACCCCCAGTGGAGATATTGCCGGTCAGGGTCAAGGCGCCGCTGCCGGCGTTGTACAGCCAGGCGGAACCGGCGTATGCGCCGGGGTTGATCTGCCAGTTGCGGTTGGAGCTGTTGCCGCTGCCGGTGTAATACACCTGGTTCGGGCCAAGCGATTGGCCGCCGCCGGGTCCGATCACGATGGTGCCGTTGGCGACCGTCGTCGGTGCGCCCAGTGCACTGGCCACGCCGAGGTCGGCGACCGAACTGAAGGAGTTGCTGCTGCCCGACCATCCCGTCTGGGTGGTGAAGAAGGTTTGGCCGGTGTAGTTGTTGGCATTGTTCGTCAGCGCGATGCCATCCGCGACGCTCAGGCCACCGGCGCCCGTGTAGAACAAGCCGCCGAGCCCGCTGCCCTGGATGGAGCCGGTCCCGCTCACCAGGTTGACGGTGCGACTGGCCGAGATCGTGCCGCTCGAGGACAGCGTGCGTCCGCTGCCCAGATTGATCACATTGCCCAGACTGCCCAGCGCGGCATCACCTACCGTGCCGATGAACAGGCTGCCACCAATGGCATTGATGGCCCCGGTGAAGCTGTTGGCCGCGTTCAACGTCAGCGAGCCGCCGTTGATGTCGATGCCTCCGCCAAAGGTGTTGCTTCCGTTGAGTGTCAGCGCGCCGGCACCGGCCTTGATCAGCCCGCTGGCACTGTTGATGGCCGAATTGATCGTGACAGTGCCCGCGTTGGTGATCGTAGGATTCACGCCGCCCAGGGCCAGGCTGTTTCCGTTGAGCACCCATCCATTCATGCTCACGAAATTGAGGTTATGGACGCTGATCGGCCCAGCCAGGGTGATGGTGCCGGGCGTCGTACCGAAGAAGGCGTCGTCCAGCGTGGCATTGTTCCAGGCGCTGTAAGGACCGCTGACGCCATCGTTATTGATGCTCCAGACGGCGCTGCTGGTATCCCAGGTGCCGGAGCCGCCGGAGCCGATGCCGGTGCCATTCACGTCCCAGTACCGGTCGGCGGCGCTCGTCATCGCTGGCAGCGCCATCAGGGTTGCCAGCACGACGGGCCGCAATGGCGATGGCGGGTTCGCAGGGCGGACTCCGAAGTCACCCTTGAAGGCGAGGCCATCCCTGGACACGCGACGATCGACACTGCCCCCCTCCTTGCCTTGGCCGGTCGCCCACTCCGACGCCACGACCCAGACATGCAACGCCCGGGACCAGATGATGCGAAAGATGCGGTTCATGCGTCCCTCCGTCCGACTGATCTCAACGGATGGCTGCGCCTGCGCCCGCAGACTACGACATCCAGCGGTCCGGCGCGCCGGCCCTGTGCCACGCGAGACTCGATCTCCACCTTGCCGGCGGGCAGCGCCCGCTGTGCATCGCTGCGCGTGCGCTGAATCTCAAACAGGTTGTATTCGTAGCTCAGCGTGCCATTGGGCAAGCGCTGCACCGCAGGCAGCGGCTCATACACAGACGATTGCATCGTCGGCCGCGCCGTGCTGCCGGATTCCTTGGGTGGGAAAGGCAGGCTGTCCTGGGCGTGGGCCAAGGCCGCAACCGAAAAGACACCCGAGGCGGCAACGAAGTCCCTGTGCCGCTCAAACCTCGGGGTTTGCCCGCGCCGCGCGCCGCGCATCCATTCGACCAGTGTCTTCATTCAATCCATCCCTCCTGTTGGACGAGGCAATGCCGCACGGCGATCCCCGTGCGGCCGATGATGCGGCGCATCCTCATGCATTCGTGGTGGCTTGCTCGAATTTCGGGATGGCCCTGCCGGGCAGGCTCCTGGTCCTGCCAGCAATTCGTGGACACATCGTGTCGGGGCGGGGGTGTCCCCGCGTGGCCTGGACGCACGCGATGCCAAGCGTTCGAATTGCACTGCTGTTGCCAGCGGCGCCCCTCACGTTGGGCCGATGCACAGCCGAAAGATCCTTGGGCAAGACCGAATTCAAAGACACCCTCTTTTGCAACGCCCGCTTGTTGTTCTGAGCCCTCGTGGGGGCCTGCGGCGCGGATGCTCCCCGCTACTGTTCGAAGGCTAGGGGGAAGCGGATCGAACCACCACTCATTTCACGCCACGGCGCAACGAAAGTCGTGCGGCGCCATTCCCGTGGCTTTGCGGAATGCGCGGGCGAAGTTGGCAGGACTCGAGTAGCCGAACTCCGTCGAGATCTGCGTGATCGACGCACCGGAGCCGCGCAGCAGTTCTTTGGCGCGCTGCATGCGAATGACGTTGACAAGTTCGCGGAAGTCGGCGCCGCAGTCGCGATGGAGCATGCGCTGCAGGGTGCGCACGCTAGTGTCGAGTGCCCGCGCGGTGCTGTCGATCGACACGCTCCCGGTCATGACCTGCGCCCGGATCTGCGCGCTGACCACGCCTCGGAAGCTGTTGAGGTTGTGCGCTTCCTGAAGGCCCCGGCCCACATCCTCGATCGTGACCAGGCGCGACGACGGGCGCTCCCTGGCCCGGCAGTCCAGCAGACGTGCATCGAGACAGAGCGTGACGGCATCAGCCTCGAAGCGGACGGGACATTGATACACATCCTCAAAGAGCGCGGAAGCGGCGGGGCGAGGAATGTCCAGTTCAATCCATTGCGGACGAAAATCCGATGGAAGGTAGGCGTACAGCATGCTGAGCAGGACGGCCGCAGTGCCGTTTGCCACGTGGAGATAACCTGGACGCCCCCTCATGGCGTTGAAAAAGCTGACTCGGGCGATGCCTGCCTCAACCGTGACCTCCATTCGGTCGCCCCGGCTGTGGTAGCTCAATGAAGTGACCGCGCGGGCCAGCGCCGCCCCCAGGGTTTCGGCGGCAAGGAGGTACTCACCCCAAAGACCGTAGGTGGACAGCGATTGCTCCGACGCGACGACCAGGCCGAAATTCATCTCGCCGGAGCGCCGCTCGACTTCCCAGAGGAAATCAACCATGGTGGCTTGCGGGATGAAGCATTCGTGGCCTTCCAGCAGTTCGATATCCATCATGACCGCCTGCTTGGCCTGTCTCAGGACCTTCTCGCCAAATGATTGCCTGACCAGCGCTGAGACGCCAGCGATCGCCGTGGCGGAGATCACAGGAGTCGCAGAGCCTGCGACGTGCGGCAATGGGCGCAGCGGCCCTGGCGTGAAATGAGTGGCACCTGGGTTCACTTGCCTCTAGCCTTTGCTTTATATGGACTGAGAAGAGCCACTGGATGTCTGCTTGCCCCCAGGCAAGCTGGACGGGGCAGAAATCGAGCGCCCGGATATTACATACAAACAATGGTGGTTCCAGGTAGCCCTGGCGCCTGGCCAACGTCGATCCGCAGTTCACGCATCAGGGGGCACTTCACACCACCGAAATACACGCGAAGGAACCCGGCCAGCGCGCCCGCCAAGGACTTCTGGTCGGTGGTGATGTACGACCTGCAGACCTGCTCCCGAACTGCGGACGGGGCAGACCTTTCCGAGCGAGAATAACAAGCGTGACCCGTTGGTGGCCGACGCCGATGGCTCCATCGATCTCTATTTCAGCCCGAAGGCGCCCGCCGACAAGGAGGCGAGCTGAATCCAGACCGTGCCGGGCAAGGGGGAGTACACGTTCCTGCGGTTGAAGGACCCGCTTCAGCCCTCGTTCGACAAGGCTTGGCGCCGGGGCGAATGCGAACTATGGATTGCCTGGCACGGGAGGCGGCACGAGACTGCATATCAACCGTGTACGCTTTCCGCCTGGCATGGCTGCAACGTTGGCCGCGCTCCTTCTGCCAGCGCTAGGCTGCCTGGGCTCACTTGGCTTCGCCAACCCCGGGCGCAGTCCAGAAGTCCCGTGGCCGTGGAGAAGCTCGCTCCCCGCGCGAGAATACGAGTTGCACGACAAGGCGGAACCAGTATTCTCCGATCGGCCGACGTCAGGTGCGACGCGCGTTGCACCTGACGACAACAGCGAGCATCGAGCAGGACGCTCAGGCCTTGGACTCTCACATCCGTTGGTGCAACGAGAAGCGGATCAAGATCTTTGCTCAGCACTCTCAGTCCGGTTGAATATCGCAAGACCTGGGTCTCACGACATGATCATTCCAAGATTTCTGCTGCACCCTCTCCACGAAGTACCGCTGCAGCGAGAATTCCAGCTTTTCTATGAAATCACCGCATGCCGAAACTACAGGCTCATTTGTCGTCTGGCTTACAGGTCTTTCCGGGGCAGGAAAGTCGACGCTGGCGTATGAGCTGAGGAACCGCTTTCTGATTTCCGGGACTCCGTCCGTTGTGCTGGACGGCGATAGGATCCGATCAGGCCTGTGCAGCGATCTGGGCTTTGCGCCACAAGATCGCAGAGAAAATATCCGGCGCGTCGCAGAACTCGCAAAGCTCATTCTCGAGTCCGGCCACATCGCGATCGTGGCATTGATTTCCCCCTCACGCAATGACCGTCAGTGGGCAAGAGAGATCATCGGCGCGCCAAACTTCGTTGAAGTCTATTGCGAATGTCCTGTCGAGATCTGTGAGGCGCGAGACGTCAAGGGGCTGTATCGATTGGCAAGATCCGGGAACATCAGTCAGTTCACCGGCGTATCCGCTCCATACGAGCCGCCGTTGGAACCGGAGGTCGTCTTGGATACCGCAGCCAGCGGTATTTCCGAATGTGCGGGCAAGCTTCTTTCGTTTCTCCATGCTCGCTACGATAAGGCTCTCGACGGAGAGCAGCCGCCAGCAATGCGGCCGACGTCTCACAGTATGGCTGGTGACTCAAACCCGCCGCGCGCAATTGCTGGAGCAGGCCCGTGAGAGTTTTGTGGCAACTGGACGGACTATGACGGGCTCGTGGTGTGGCGCCGTGCGTGACTAAAGAGGGAAAAGATGCGACCTGTTCATTTCATTTCGGGCCTTCCCAGGTCCGGCTCCACGCTGCTGGCAGCCTTGTTGCGGCAGAATCCACGGTATCACGCGCATATGAGCAGCCCACTTGCAGGCATGATCGATGTCATGTTGGGTGAGATGAGTGACCGGAATGAGTTGGCTGCCTACATCACCGATGCGCAGCGCCAGCGTGTTCTGCGTGGCCTTTTCGAGAGTTATTACGGCGCAGAGTTCACAGCCGACGTCATTTTTGACACAAGCCGCAAATGGTGCTCGAAGCTGCCGGTGCTGAGCAAGCTCTTCCCTGATTTCAAGATCATTGCGTGCGTACGCAACGTGTCATGGATCATCGACAGTCTAGAGCGGGCAATTCAAAAAAACGCATTGCGTCCGTCCTTTATGTTCAATTTCCAGACTGGTAGCACGGTCTACAACCGGGTCGAAGGCCTCACCTTTGGCGAAGGCATAGTGGGCTACTCGTACAACGCATTGAAAGACGCTTTCTTTGGTGAGCATACGCATCATCTGATGCTGCTGCAGTACGAAACGCTGGTGCGCGATCCCGCCATGGCCATGACGGCGGTCTACGATTTCATCGGGGAGGCGCCGTTCCCGCACGATTTCGACAATGTGCATTTCGATGCCGATGAGTTCGATGAGCGCACCGGCATGCCGGGCTTGCACGCGATCGGCAGGAAGGTGATGGCTCCCGAGCGAATGACAGTGTTGCCGCCGGATATCTTCCGACGCTTCGAGAATGATGCGTTCTGGCGAAATGCGCCATCGAACATCCGTGCGGTGCGCGTGGTTTGAGTGCAACTGGGAGTGGGCGCGAGCCAAGGCTCATCGCAGAGGTCTTACAACGCCAAACGCCTGCGTTCGACTCTTGGCTACCGGCCACCCAGCGAGTTTGAAGATCAACTGGCCTAGCAGGCGGCGTAGTGTTGAACCCAATCTGAAGTGGGTGGACACGAAGGACGGCTACGCAGCGGTTGCCGACATTCGACGGACTCACGCGAATAGGTACTATCGGCCAAGAGCAGACGCTTGAGGTTCGGCCAGAATTGGCCCCGAAACAGACATAGGATGTCGAGATGGAAGAGATTGATTGCGAACGCAAGAAGCGCGAAGACGAGGCGTCGAGTCACCTCACCATTTCGAGCATCAACTGGCTTTCAGATAGCGGGGACGCCGACGTTACGCTTTCCAGCGATGTGGCCACGGTGGTGGCCTTCTGCTTTCAGTGCTCTTACAAGGTTGGCCAAACAGTTCCCAACCTGCTGCATCCAGCCATGGTTAACGAACTGGAGTCTCCGTACCTGCAAGACTGGCCGGCAGACGAGAAAGCGCTCACTGGTGCAGAGCAGCTGGAGCGTCACGGGAGCTACGGGTATCGCGGTTGCGGCGAAGTAATCGATCAAGCTGAGGGACTGGTCCAGGTTCGGGGCTTCGTCTTCAACTTCGGGGATGTCCCGGCCGGTGCAGAAGCTGTCCGGTTTCAGCTTGACCGACTGGACCTTTGGTGAGCACAAGTGTGAGCCGATAAACGACTGCTTTTGAGAACAAAAAAACTTCGGCTCAAGGCCCAATACGAGCGCCGGCCTCGTCACTGCCGGATTCGGCCAGAACCAGACATTCCCATGCAGCAAACCAACGCGGTTGTCGAGCTCGATGCTCTTTTGACGAAGTCCGATCCGGACTCAATGGATTGGTGTGAGTACGCCTATGAAGACGGCGAAGAGCTTCTCTCTAGGCTGAACGCAGAAGACCGCGCAGTCTTGTTCCGCTCTGCAAAGACGAAGCCAGCTAGCTGGCGCGGATGCTTGGTCAGCATCCTTCATCCATCTAAGGCCGACGAGAGTGAAGTGCTGATCGGCGCCCTTTCGGACGTGGACGACAACGTTGTTGGCGAAGCGCTAGGCAGGATCTACTTTTTCTGTGGCTTCAACTGCTCCGCCAAGAAGGGCGTGTTTGAAGACGCGCGAATTCGAGTCGCGCTTTTTTGGGATAGGGTCAGATTGGACCAGAGCGTCGTGGAGCGGATTGAGCAGCTCTCTCAAAAGAACTCCTACCTTGCTGCCTATTGGAATGTGTTCTCGGAGGCCACAGGCGCACGTGAACGGCGTCCGTAGATGCCAGCGGCGAATGACTGCTCTGGAGCAAGGCGAGAGGCTGCAGTGGGCCGAGGCTGTGTGAAAACGCTTCTCCAAACGCCGACCCAAAAATAAAATAAGGCACCCGTTCCCAGTGAGGTAGCCCATGAAGCGATTCATCGAAGGCGCAGACCGACATCAGGTCACGTTGTTGCCGGACTGCCTTGACGACTACATCGGCGAAGACAACCCGGTGCGCATCGTCGATGCGTTCGTCAACGAACTGAATCTGGGTGTTCTCGGCTTCGAAGGCGCCGATCCTGCAATAACTGGTCGCCCTGGGTACCATCCGTCGGTTCTGCTCAAGCTCTACATCTATGGCTACCTCAATCGCATCCAGTCGAGTCGCCGACTGGAACGCGAGGGCCAACGCAACGTTGAACTCATGTGGCTTACCGGCCGCTTGACCCCCGACTTCAAGACCATTGCTGACTTCCGCCGCGACAACGGCAAGGGCATCCGCAACGCGTGCCGCAGCTTCATTGCGCTGTGCCGGCACATGAAGCTCTTCTCGCAAGCCGTCGTGGCCGTCGACGGCAGCAAGTTCAAGGCCGTCAACAGCCGCGACCGCAACTTCTCGCCGGGCAAGGTCGATGCACGCAAGGAGCAGATCGAGCAGAGCATCCAGCGTTACCTCGATGCATTGGAGACAGCTGATCGTATCCAGTCGGCCGACTTCGAAGCCAAGACGGATCGCCTGCAGGAGAAGCTCGCCAAGCTACGCGAACAGATGCGGCAGCTCGACGAGACAAAGGAACAACTCAAGAGCGAGCCAGGGCAGCAGCGCTCATTGACGGATCCCGACGCACGCTCGATGCTTCAGTCCGGCAAGAGCACAGGCATCGTTGGCTACAACGTCCAGACGGCGGTCGATACCAAGCATCACCTGATCGTCGCCCACGAGGTCACAAACATCGGCAATGACCGAACTCAGTTGACCAAAATGGCAGTGGCCGCACGCGAGGCGATGGGCAAGTCCAAGCTACAGGCCTTTGCCGACCGCGGCTACTTCAACAGCCTGGAGATCAAGGCTTGCGAGGATGCGGGAATCACGGCCTTCGTACCCAAGCCGATGACTTCCAACGCGAAGGCGCACGGGCGCTTCGGCAAGGCTGACTTCGTCTACATCGCGAAAGACGATGAATACCGCTGCCCCGCCGGTCAGCGAGCCATCTTCCGGTTCAGCAGGTTGGAGGACAATCTGGAATTGCGTCTCTACTGGAGTAGTTCCTGTCCAAACTGTGCCCTGAGAGATCAGTGCACCACCTCATCTGTTCGACGCATCCGGCGCTGGGAGCACGAAGCCGTAATCGACCGAATGCAGCAGCGCTTGGACCGCAAGCCCGATGCGATGACATTGAGACGATCGACCATCGAACATGTGTTCGGAACGCTGAAACACTGGATGGGATCGACGCACTTCCTGATGAAGACGATGGCCCACGTTGGGACGGAGATGAGTCTTCACGTGCTTGCGTACAACCTCAAGCGGGTGATGAGCGTGTTGGGGATCGCGAAAATGATGAAGGGGATGCGGCTGGCGGGGGCGTAAGTCTCCTCAGACTCTCGTTCACGCTTCGATGAGGCGCCGTGAGAGCTTCATAGTCGGTCTCGGACGCATATCGGCACCGATGAAGTCCGCTGATCTCAGCACGTCTTCGTTCACATGACGGCGTCGTGCGTTTCTACACAGCCTCGGCCCATTGCGGCCGCTCACGGCAACCAGATAGCGGTCGTTAAGAAAGTAGAGTCGAACTCCGCTCAATCTTTATTGGCAAGCATTGTGACAGCCGGCATCCAAATTCGTGGGCCCGGCCGCCGAACTCAGCGCGAGAGCTCGGCCTGCTCTGAAGTTTCCAGAGCGCCTCTCACACAACTTGCCGCGGGCGACGCTCGCCGAGAGATTTCTTCCCGATCACCGTCGAACGAAGATCGCGGTGACAGCACTCAGTACGCAGCATGTCGCCACGATCACGAACACCTGCGAGGTACTTCCCGTCTGGTCCATCATCCGGCCGATCAGCGGTTCCGAGAGGCCAGCAAAAAGATAGGCCACGAAATTCATCACCCCGGTTGCCGTTCCGGCACGCTTTGCGCCCACCAGATCGGGACAAAGTGCCCAGAATGATGAGGCAGGGCCGTAGACGAAGAAGCCCGCGAGAAACAATGCCCCCACCGCCAGCATGCCGGCGTGTAGGCTGAACATCGCGGCGGATGCCAACGCACCAAGCACCATGAAGAGAACAATGGGCTTGCTGCGGTTGGCACCGAACAGCTTGTCAGACACCCAACCGTTGCACAACGCGCCAAGCGCCATGCCGATTGGGAGTGCCACCGAGATCCACTTCGGATCGATCAGCCCGTCGCTGGCCTTCGACCAATTGGCGCCAAGAAAATGAACAGGCACCCAAACGATCAAGCCATATCGCGCCGCATTCATGAAACCAACCGAGACGGATGCAACCAGAAGCGGGACATTGCGCAGCACTGCGCTGTAGCGTTGCCACGAAGTCTCTTCGTCGCCGGCGGCGCCGTGGTGCTTGTCGTTCTGGTTCGCCACGCCGTTTTCCGGTGATTCGAAGCCCAGATCTTCTGGGCGCTCCCGCACCACCAGGTACAGCGTGATGCCTCCCACCAACATGAGCAGCACGGGCAGCCGGAATATCCAACGCCAATCGAGGTGAAGCACCCCCACGACCACGATCGAAGTCACGAACGAGAGGATAGATGCGCAGCTCGCCGCAAACACGTAGAACCCATAGACCTTGCCGCGTTCGGATGTCCCCCACCAGTTGGAGAGCAAGCGGCTTCCCGGTGCCCAGCCGAGTGCCTGAAAATAGCCGTTGATTCCCCAGGGAATCATCAGGCTTGCGAGGCCTGTGGCAAAGCTCACGACCCAGTTGGCAAGACAAGAGAGGATCGCGCCGGCAGTCATCACCTTTCGCCCTCCCAGCTTGTCAGCCAGATTGCCGTTGATTGCCTGTCCGATGGCATAGCACCACAGCAGGGCCGCAGAAGCCCAGCCGAGGGTTTCCTTCGAAAAGCCGAACTCCTTCTGCAGGCCGGGAATTGCGAAGCCAAAGGTTTGGCGACCGGTATAGAAGAACAAATAGCAGAACATCACGGCAAACAGCATTCGCCACTGTGCCCGGCGGAATCGAGTGGGACTTGGTGCGACCGCAGTGGAGGAGCTGAGCAGCCCCTTCTTCGATAGGGTGTTCATGGTGAGCTTCCTTGGGTTATGCGCCGGCGGCGTCTTGGTTGCACCAACGTTCAATGAACTCCGCGAGCAACTCGATGGATGCCAGGAAGTCGTCGACACGGATGTGCTCGTCGGGCTTGTGAGCCTGAGCAATCGTTCCCGGGCCGAAAATGATGGTGGGAATGCCGCCCTGGTTCACGAGGTGGCGCGCGTCGCAGCAGAACGGGCCCAGGTAACGCTGACCGTCCCGGCCGCGATCCGCCAGGACCTCACCCATCGAGACGGCGACCGCGATGTCTTCCGACTGCTGCGTGCTGTCGTCGTGATGCAGGAATTCGAAGCGCGCAGGGTGACGATTGAGCAACGGGTCGCCACGGTTGGCGGCATGAACTGCCTGGCTGAAGCGCCGCATGACGTCGCCGACATCGCCGACTTCCGGCGCAAAGTACGCACCGCCGCGGAGCAAGGCTTCGTCCGCGGTGACGGTCTCGTAGTGCCCGCCCGCCACCTTGCCGATGACCAGCGAAAAAGGACGATGGATGCCATGCGCATGGGGTTGGTTGAACTCCTTCTCGACGGCGAGCAGCGCACGGATCGCGGAGGGCAGGAGTTCGATAGCGCTCACCCCTTCCTGCACCCCGTTGTTCCAGCGCGCGCCTGGAGATCGCGGCACGCCCTCGGTCTTGAGCTGCCAGTACAACCCTCCCGGATGGCTGACAAAGATCTGGTTGTCCGTGGGTTCGAGCACGATCGCCGCATCGGCCTTGAGGCCGCGCCGCACCAGATCGAGCGTGCCGTTTCCGGAGTGCTCTTCATTCACCACACTTTGGAAGATGACGTCTCCGCGAAGAGTGACTCCCGCTTCGCGCAAGTACTGAAGTGCCATCAGGGCAGCGACCAATCCGCCCTTCATGTCCGAAGTTCCTCGTCCGTACAGCAGGCCATTGGCAATTTCTGCACCGTATGGTGCGCGCGTCCACTTCTCGGCCGGCTCGATGGTCACCGTGTCGATATGTGCGTTCAGTACAAGTGAACGACCACCACCCGTGCCATGCAGGACACCAGTTACGTTCGGTCGCCCGCGGTAGTTCAGCACCTCTTCGAGGCCACTCGCGTGCAGGGCCTCGTAGCTTGGAAGGTGCTCGTACGGTAGCACTAGGTCATGCTGCCAGTGTGTGGGGTATTGGGCGACCTCGGGATAGTGCTCGAACATGGCCTCGATGTCGGGCTCGGCCATGACGACGTCGGCACCTAGTTCTTGCAGCCATCCGGCGATCAGCGCCTGTGCGCTGCCTTCCTCTCCAGTGGGACTTGGGGTTCGAACGAGCTTCACCAGCCGTTCAATGCTGCGCTGAGTGTTCTCGCGGGCAACTGCAGCTGCTCGGGTCATCGTTTTCATGGGCGATCCTTCGTTGTGGCGCTATTCTTGGAGCCGCGCATCCATGAATCAAATTAAAAGAAATTCGGGGAGATATAAAAATCTTTATAGGTCTATCCAGCCCGAAGGTTCACCATGATTCATACCCAGATTCGTGCCTTTGATGCAGTGGCCCGTTCCGGCAGCTTCTCCCGCGCTGCCGAGGTGCTGTCACTGACTCAACCTGCCGTGACCATTCAAGTCAAGGCGCTGGAGGAGACATACGGCGTGCAGCTGTTACAGCGTCAGGGTCGCGGGGTGCAATTGACCGAAATCGGCCAACGGGTGTTTCGTCTCACTCGCGAGATGGCCAACGTGGAGCAGGCATTGCATGACCTGCTGGCCTCATCGGACGACTTGCAGGGCAACCAGCTGCGCCTGGCGGTGGATGGACCACACGTTGTGATGCGATTGCTCGGTCGCTTCCAAACACGTTATCCGGGCGTCGCGCTCTCCGTTGCCATGGGCAACACCCGATTCGTCCATGACGAGTTGATGGAGCAACGCGCCGACGCAGCCATCTTGCCGGGAATCAAAGGTCATCCCGCAATCCATGCAAGGCCGCTATGGAGGCATACCGCGGTGCTGATCGTGCCACCGGGTCATGCGCTTGCGAGTGCCCAGCGCGTCTCGTTTTCCGAGCTGGGTCTGTTGGACCTGGTACGACGGGAAACAGGCTCGATGACTCAGAAGAAGATTGATGTCGCGTTTCGCGCTGCGGGCATCAAGCCGCACTACGTCCTAGAACTCGGCAGCCGGGAAGCGCTCTGCGAAGCCGTGGCAGCCGGTCTGGGGTGCGGCATCGTCTGGGACTCGGAGGCGCGGGATTCGAGCCGGTGGCACACCGTCGCCATTCGCGGCGAGCCGCTTGAAAGCATCGATCACATCGCCTGTCTCAAGGCCGAGGCGAATCGGCCCGTGCTGCAAGCCTTCTTCAACACCGCTGAAGAACTTGCGGGCAACATGAAGGGCGGGGCCAAAACATGATGCGCTGCCGCCCCTTCAGACGGCGAACAGCTAAACGCGCATGTCAGCCTCCAGTTTGGACCGTCACTGGCTTTCGCTCACTGGATATCGATTTCTGGCCGCCTGTAGCCGTAGCCAGGCCTCGCGGAAGATTGCGACGGCGCTAAATTGGGAGCGCGTGACAAACGACCGGTTCTGGCCGAGTTTGGCCCAAGCCAAATCGTTTCCGAAGCCCCCTGGACGCTTGACGCCGGCACGCGTCTGCGAGCGCTTCAGCAAACGTCATTGCGCTCCCCACGCTGCCTGCTGAAGCACAACGCGGTAGCCATCTAGGGAAGGTCTGAACAACAGGCGAACGAGCGCGATTTGAGCGCGTGCGGGCTACAAGGGTTGAACAAATGCATGCTCGAATCGACCTTGAATGAGATTTCGGCGTCGTTCATGGCCCTCACGCCAGCTT